>OCTW011507864.1_pt1 | contig 13682 bp, 9 predicted proteins | sample 1539671 | NCBI WGS metagenome assembly OCTW01 (sample SAMN02144230, study PRJEB22623) | gut metagenome | biome: sheep rumen | host: Ovis aries | place: New Zealand | reverse complement strand
TTAAAGGCTGGTGCTACTAATTGTAGTGATGGTTCTGATGCTTTAATAGCCTTGGCACAGACAATGGGCTTTAGTGGTACAAAGGTTCATACAACTACAAGAAGTGGATTAGGTCATTTCTATGCAGTTATCAATGGAAGGAAAATGGATACTACTAATTTCCAACATACTGGGTCATGGACTCCATTGGGTGCAGGTATTCCTACAAGGGCTTATGGTAGAAGTACAAGTGGAGCAGGTCAAGTTCAAGGTAAAACAGTTAATATTACAGTTGATATGAGTAATTCAACTGTTTATGGTGTTGATGATTTAGATAGCAGAATACAAGAGGGTGTGCAGAAGGGATTGCAAGAGGAATTTAATGATCCCTACACTGTTGCTATCTAAATTTTTTTTTAAATTTTTTTTCATAAGTAACATAAATTTTTTTTATGATTACTATGTTTTGTATGTTTTTTTGGGAGGATTAAATGGCAGAACAGAGTTATATATTTGATTTCACAAGAGTGCCATCTTTTTTTGAAAATTTCAATGTAGGATTCTTTGTTGATGAGATGTATAGACCAGTTGGGGATGAAGTTACTCCACCTGAATCTACTGGTTGTTTTGAATTAGTATGGTGCAGTTATGGTGATGGTACTAATATTGATGATTATTTGAATGAGGATGGTTCATTGGATGAAACTGCTTGTACTATTTATGATACAGAAGTTTGTGATTTAGATTGGGTTCAGGATGAGTTTGGTGATGCTACTATTGGTTTGCATAGTGCAGTAACATTTACTGTTGGTGATGCTAATGTGCCTTTGAAGGCATTATTCTTGAGGAATTGTAGTTCAGGTTATGTTATGGGTTACTGTATCAATATGGTTTCATTCACAGTCACTAATGAGGCAGTTTTTGATGAAGATGTTATATTTTGGGATATTACAAGGTTGAGCAATGGTGGATAGTTATATATTTGATTTCACAAGAGTGGATGATTTCTTGGATAATATTAATCGTGAAGGATACTTTGATACATTAGATATGGATGGTGTGACTCCGAATTATAAAATGGTGCTTGTATCTAATTGTCCGAATGATATTAATGATTGTCTTGATTCTGATGGTACATTGAATAGTAATGTGGAAATCATTGACACTTGGGGTGCAGATGATGGTTTATGTGCTATGCATTGGAATAAAGGTGTTAATGGTGAAAGAACCATGAGTGTTGCTAATTCCACTGTTGTATATGACCTTGGTGATGAGCAAACTGAATTGAAGGCAGTATTTCTTGTTAATCTTGTTGATGGTACTGGATATGTGTTGGCTTATGCTATAAACAGTTATAGTTTCCCAGTTGATGGTGAAATTATCTTGCCTTGTGATGGTATAGTATGGTCTATTAAATATGGAGGTTAAATCGTGGCTACTCAAGGATCAGGTTGGCATTATGCAAATGTAGTTAATGAGCAAATCAACCCAAATACTGCTAAAAGGAATAAATGGAGTAATATAAGTAATGCAGTTGGTAATTCCAATAATTATGCTTCTGCATCTTATACTATGAAGAAAACTGGGAAAACAAAGAAGGGTGACCCTATATTCACCAGTAATTTCCCTTATACTGTTACTGCACATGATTTTAGATTGAATATTCCTGAAAAGGCTCGTATTACTCGTATTGAGATACAAGCAAGTATGAAAGCATCAACTAAAAATAGTGGTGTTGAGTTTCCAAGGGGTTTGATGTGTATTTATGGTGGTGGATGGAGTAAACACCTTGATGACACTAAAGCGAAGGAAACTGGTTGGAAAGGAGGATTGTATTTCATTAATCCTCAAAAGAAGATGTCCTCATCTAAATTCACTACTTATTCCTATGTAATGGATGAAGCGATTTGTAAGAAAGGAAATTTCACTCCATCCAATTTGAATGCTACTGTATGTGGTATTGACCTTGTATTTGATGATACAGTATTGACTAAAGCAGTTGATGTGTATTTGAGATGGGTTCGTATTTATGTAAGTTATGAGATTCCTGAATATAGTTTAGTGCATGATGGTGCAGTTACAAGTGAATTTAATCCAAGGAATACTGTTACTGGTAAAACTAATACTGTTAAGTTCACTTTATCGAATGCTACTGATACTGATGGTGGTACTCGGCGATTAAAACTCACTTCTCCTTATGGTACGAAGATTAATTATGTTGGAGTGTCTAAAGGTTCATATGATTCCAATACTGGTATATGGAGTGTTAATTGTGGTAGGAAATCCTCTGCAGTAATGACTATACAGTATACTGATTATACTGTTGATACACAGAAGATAGAGTTAGCATCCATTGAGAATACTATTGAGGATTTGAAGGATGGTTTTAATGTATCTAAATCATTCTATTTTGCAAGTGGTTATGGTTCATCTGATGATTATTCAAAGATTACAACACAGTTAATTACTCCAGTTCCTCATTATAGGCACGATTGTTGCTTTGCAGTAACATCTAATGCTAAATCTACTGTTGATAATATTATCACTTATCAATTATATCATTCATTTAATTTTGAGAAGTTAAGTGTTGAATTAGATACTAATCTTTCATCAAAAGGTGTAGAGATAACTAATTACACTCAACAAGGAGTTATTACAGTTACTGTACCTGAAATAGGTGTAGATTATGATATATGTTTCAGATTCTGTTTAAGACCATTATCTACTGGAGAACATACAATATATCCAAGGATTAGTGGTGGTACTGAATCATTACCTTGCGAAATCATTATTAAACCACCATACAGTTATCATTTCGGTAATAAAACAGTATTTGATGAAGAGAATAATATAGCAAATTATCTTTTGCATGGTGAAACTGTTCGGTTTGGTAATCATCGTATCGCTTCTGAATTGGAAACTGGTGCATATGTATTGCCTTGTAAAGTCAAGGATAATGATGCTTTGATGGTGCAGTCTAAACCGAATATTCATATGTATAAATGGGAGCAATTGGATTATATTGGTTGTGTTCCATTAGAGCATTTGCATTTTGACCCTAAATCCACTTATAAGGATAAATTACTGGATACTCATTATAAGAATAAAAGATATATGGGTAAGGAATTAGCAAGTGATGAGGATATCACTTTGAATGTTCGTTTGCATCCTCAACAAGTAACTACTGTTCAGGGATTAATTGATATGGATAAGCCTATTCCTATTAATGCTAATCATCTTTGTTTTGAAGGAGATGCTTTGAATCATCGTGGATGGGCAGAAATCTATGGTATAACCACAACAGAAACCAATCCTCATTGGTATAAATGTGATATTGATGTTAAATACTTGACTCATAATTTGAATACAAGATTTAAAATCAATAAAGGAGATAAGACATTTGGTAAATATCCTACTGTTACACCATTATTGGAGAGTGTTGCAAGTGGGGAATCCTTATCAGAGGATAATACCTTACCTTATTTCATTGTAGATACTGATGGTGGATATATTTATAATGAAGAGGATACTGAAGTAACATATTACACTAATACTGATGGTAAATGGGTGTTTTATGTTGAAGGTGAATCTGAAGAGTTAATCTCCAAGATTAAAGAACGCTATGGTGAAGATAATGTTGATATTCGCCAGTTAGATGATGAAACAGAATTTCAAGCATTGGTTGATGAAATCACCACCCAAGGATACACTGTCATCAGTATAGATGTTGGTGAAAGGATTCAAGTCAGTGATACTAATTATTCATCTGATAATCAGAGAAACATTTTCACATTGGATGAAGGGCAACATTTCAACATTAAATCAAGAGAGATATTGTCTAATGTGGCTCAAGTTAAACTGGAATGGTTATCAAGTAAACTAATTGAAAATAAGGAAAATGCAGTATCTAAAATAGTTAGATTAGTTGATAAAACCACTAATGTGGCAATGTTTGAGTATGAATACTCCGATTTTAATTTTAAAATTTATAATGAAGGAGATAATCAAATAGAATGTCATGTAATCGGCAGAGCATATCGTAAAGGTGATTATGATGAAGTTATCAATGAAGATATACGAATCCCAGTCATAGTAGAGGATGATGGTACTGATGAGGATTCAGAAGCCACATCAGAAGAAACAGTTGAAGATATTACAAATGAAGAATATTATGGATCATCAGTTTCATTCTATCTTGACAATAATAAACTCACAATAGAAGATACTGGATATACTGGCAAAGCATTATCATCCACTTGCGAATTGGAAGGCGATGGATACTACTATGAAGTGGAATGGAAGAATAACAATACTGATGGTGAAGATAATGATATAATTACATTCATCAACTTGACAGTTCAGGATAGTTTCCTTGCAAGTCAATATTCTGATAAATATAGTAATATGCTTGTTTCACCATTCCCAGTTGCAGATAAGACTTTATTATTCAGTAGAAATGGTGAAGAAGGAGTATTATATTATTATGATGATGATAAGGAAGAATTCAGTTATCTAATTGAACCATATTATCAATACCACAATGGTGTTGATTTAAGAGCAAGTGTGGATAATACAAGTTACATTAGTATATTTAATCTGAATTATGGTTATAAAACAGTTTATTTGGAGAATGGGCTTGTATCATTAGGTATTAATCGATTGAATGGTCATATGTATCTTCGTAAATGGGATACTACTTTAAAAGAGTATGTGACCTTATTCCAGTTACAATTAACTAATTATGATGATATTAATATCAATAGTATATCTGATGATAAAATAGAACTCCAAGCATCTAATACATTGATATCTATGTATCGTGGTCATCCATATGTAATATTCAAGCATGAATTAGAGGATATTCTTATCCATAATAGATTTGGTAGGGTTTGGGCAGAGCAGGTTGATGATGATGTGATGCAGTATCCAACCTACTTTGACTTGATGAATACTCAAAATCTCTTACCTGCTTGTGTTGGCAGTAAAAAGGAGATTGATGATGATTGTGTTGAAGTATGGGAATGTGGTGATGCAGAGGATTGTCCTGACTTAACTAAAGTGGAGATGACTATTGATTATGATAATAGTATCTATATGGATGAGGAAACTAATTTATCCATTGATAGTGAAGATTTAGTTAATGGTGATTTGATTTATTATATTATTGATGGAGATGTCTATGATACACCAGTAACTTATCCTAATCCATTCCCTTATACATTCGCCAGTTCCAAGGAGTATGAAGTGAGTGCAGTCTATGTAGGTGATGAAACAAGGTCATATGCAGTTGCACCAACAGTTACCATTTATGCAAAACAACACACACCAGTTGATCCGACACCTGAACCACCTTCACCAACTCCAACACCTGATTGTCCACAACCAACAACTGGTAAATACACACTCCGATTCTTGAATTGTCCATCCACATTCCGATATAGGGATAATCAAGAAATCAAGATGCAGTTACTTCGTGGAGGAAAACCAGTATGTGGTAAAACAGTTGAAAGAATAGTATTCAAACACACATGGTCTGCCGACACTAATAAAAATGGTATAGTAACATTCAAGAATGAATCAACCGACACTAAACCTGCTAAATATAAGATAGGTGGAAGATTCTTTGATTATGAAAATAACAACACTATCACTAAAGTATTCAAGGATGTGACTGTTAAAAAAGCAGACCTTGAATGGGAGATGCGATATGAGGCAGGTGCAGTTAATAAGTATGCATCCTTTAAATTGAAGGATAAGCATACTGGTAGGTCTATTCCGAATAAGAAGGTTACTATTAAGCATAATGGTGTTAATTTAACTAAAACCACTAATGAGCATGGTAATGTATGGATTAAAGTCACCAAGAAAGGTAATCATACTTATCAATGTTCCTTTGCAGGTAACAGTTACTATAATAAGGTGAAACACACATTTAAGGAGAAAATAAGGTAAATGGCTCAATTGAATACTATATATGATAAGGATTTGAAGGAGAAAATCTTCATCCTTAAAGGTGAAGAACGATATGCTCGTACTACTGACTGCATATTAGAGGAAATCACTCATGAAAGTGGGGCAGATGTAGACCCTGAAACTGGTAGAAGAATTGATTGGAATACTCATATTGATTATTTCTTGTTGGAGTTTCGTATTGATGTCTTAAGGGATATTGGGGCATCATATGTCACTCTTTATGATAATGATGAGGTTATTGGAGTTTTTGATTTCGATACTAACAGTCATTATATTGATTTGAAATATGAGGATGTGGAGCATGATAATAGGTTACGATTCACTTATGATGTAGAGCATAATGTCTATGCGAAATATATGGGCAACAAGAATTGTTTGAAATCCAAATCCAAAAAATACACTTTCAAGGAAGATACTCCTCAAGCATATGTTTCAAGTATAACATATACTGGTTTGAATGCCTTCTATAATGGAGGTACTACTTCCATTTCATTTACTGCTACTCTTGTAGGTGATGATTATTATGCTTCAAAGACATTGAAAGTATATGATGGGTCTACTTTTAAAGGTAGTTTCACTACTGGTAGTGATGGTAGTGCATCAGTTACTATTACTGGTTTGAGTAATGGTTCACATAATATTCGTACAATATTTGAAGGTGATGAATATTTAATTGCATCAGAACATACTCAAGGAGTTGGTATAGGATATCTTATAGAAGTTGTAGAGCATCCATTATATGTATTGAATAATCAAGATGTAGAGTATACTGTATTAGTAACAGATTATTATCATAATCCAGTTAGCAATGTAAGTGTTCATACTATTACTAATGAAGGTACTGTTGGTTCAAGTGCAACTACTGGTAGTGATGGTGTTGCAACATTAACTATACCTAATTCATCGTTCATTACATTTGTGCAAGATGGCATATTAGCACATGGTTGTGAGTCTGATGATGGTAGTAGTAGTAGATGGTTCAGGACTTTATGGTATAATAATGCATCAGTTACTTTAACTGCAAGAGATAGTATTATTTCTTCAAACATAACTACTGTATTAACTGGTAGAGTATCTAATGTTAATGAACCAGTTATTGTTGAGTTTAGCAATAACAAGAAACAAGGTACTACTTATATATCAACTTCAGATGGTGGTCGTTTCAGTTATCCATATACTGGTGAGGGATTAGGTGATACTACTATTACTGCAAGTATAACTGGTTCAAGTAAAACTGCTAATATTGAAGATGTATTGCAGTATTGGAATAGTGGTGGTGTAAAGTATAATATTAACTACAATGCACAAAGGTGTAGTATTACTTCTTTATTTAATGGATGGAGAATCAATAGTAATTCAACAGCAGATACTGCAAGAATATTTTTAGATCCATCAGTCACTCCATCTTCTTTATCATTCAAAGTTGTTGATGTATATAATGTAATAGGTTTTTTTGGTAAACGAATAACCTTATCATCAGGTGATTTGATAAGAATAGATGTAGAAAACGATACTAAAATTTATCAAAATGGTACTTTGGTTCAAACTATACCAAGAGTACATGATGAAGCGATTATAATGGGTGGAGGTAATGGATTTTATATGACTATTGATGAATTAAAATACAAGAGGATATAAAAAGATGACTTTACAAATACAATATCATTTGAAATTCCCAGTTACACAAGTATTATTCACTAAAAACCAATTATCATTCACCATTAACCATATCAAGAGTAGACTGCCAAGTGTAGTCTATTTTAAACTCCATTGCTACGATACTCAATTGGATGAGAATAAAAAACCATCACATGAAATCTACACTTATGCCAGTCCAAGATGGGTTATTGGTACAGTATATGAAACAAGAACTCATACATTTGAATTAACTGATACAGTATTGGAGAATACTGCATATACACAGATAGAACTGGTTACTATGGGTATTGATTCAGAGAATCCATTATATTTCTCCGAAGTGATGTTTCAGGAAGGAGAATTTAAGGATTATCATAATCCCTCCGAACAGATAATCGGTTCAATTATTGGATTTCATAACAATACATATGCTAATCTGTATACTGATGATGGAGAATACTTGCAAGTAATCAGACCTAATGGTGAAGCCTTGCATACAGATAAACTGGACAAGGCACAATACACTATTCTTGCATCACATTTTGAGGATGATAGTGATTTTGATGATGATATAGCAGTATTCATTGAGGCAATGAATCAAAGAGAACAGACTATTGATGTATTGAGGTAAGTTTTGACAAGCAAACATATAACAAGAGATTATTCGGCTCATAAAAAATCAGTCATCAGACCATATGATGAATATGTGGGATTGGAAATCTTCTCATTTGATCCAGAATATACTAAAATATTCCTGCCTGAAAATGGTACATTAAAAAGTGGAGATAATTCTGTCAAGACATCATGGAAGAGTTGGAGTTGTTATAGGGTAGATAATCCTCAAGAGAATATGACATTCACCATACCATATAATGTAACTGAATATGGTGATTATCGGATAGATTTCCTTTATGAACAATCCAACCATATCTATGGTAAGACTTCTGCATCCAAGGATGATACTGGTGCAGATTTAACTGGTGAAATACATATTGAATCAGAATTAACCACTGTATATGATGATACTGTACTCTTTGATGGTGAAAACAATGTAATTAAAAGGAAATATTACATTCAACAATTAAACACTGGTAAACATAATATAACTATCAGTATACCATCTAATTGTTATTTTATGGGTGTGATGGTTCGTAAACAAATCACATACTATGCAAATAACTATTATGGGGATAATCATGGTAAAGATGATGGGAATATGATGCTTACAAGTGCATCATTAACCATCTCTGATTCATTGAAACCATCAGAGATTACTTGTGAAATCGGATACGATGATGCCTTTGAATGTTACGATAGTCCATCAGGTTTCTATATTGATTATATGGATGAAATGAATTATTATGTCAAGGATAATGATGGTGAGATTCAAAGAGTATTCGGTGGATATGTTACAAGCATATTGCCTGACACTAATCGCACTAAATTAACCATTCATGGTGCAGACCGATTATTGGATAGTCAGAATAAATATATTCTTGATTTGATTAAAATGGCAGGTGGAGAAGTCAGTCAATCTGAAGATGATTATTCAGAGAATATGACTAAATATTTCAATAGTTATGGTCAGGCATTGGATTATCTTTGCAATATACATGAGGTCACCTTGAACAGTAATATTGCGAAGAATTTCCTTGTTGATGGTGAAAAATATAATAAAGGATTGCAATTGGTTTATGGTAAAAAGAAACATATTAAATCAGTTAAAGCATCTAATGGATACTCTACAATTTATGATAATTTCGTGGAATTGCAGAATAAACCATCCAGTAAATCAGTTCAGTCATGGACATTATATGATGCCAGTAAAGTAGCCAAGACTCCACCATTATTGAATAATAAACGATACTTGCACATTACATATGGATTAGGTAGTCCTAAAACAGAATTGAAGAGTAAAATCACAGAGAAAGTGGATGTATCCGATGTTAAAGCAGGTGTGCAGAAATTCGGTAAATGTGGAGTGTCAGAGGATAAGAAATATGTGATGGGTATTGGACAATACTCTTCAGCGAAAGGTCATAGTGGATTGAATTATCAGACAATCTACAAGAGTGTTTTCGTTAATAAATGTCCACATTGTGGAAAAGCCACTCTACGATGGGATAGTTGCCGAAGCGACACTAAATGTATCTTCACTGGTAACTGGAATGGTACAAAAGGAAGTTGGGGTGGAGGTATACCTGAAACAGAAATCACTTGTACCAATTGTGACTCCGATTATGATAGTGTAACTGGATATGAAAAAGACAGTCCATGGAAGAAACTGACAAAGGTTGGTAAAACTGTTAAATCATCCAAGGCAGAGCAAACTAAACTCCATAAAGGAAAAATGACTGCCATACCAAAAACTGGAGCAGAAATCACACCTGATGACATATTCAAAGCAATCACCAAGTTAGCATTCAAATATAAGTATAAAAGAGGTGCTACTGGACAAACCTATAATCAGATGAAGAAAACTGGTCATGGTGACTGTTGGGGATTCTCTGATTTAATATTCCATGAATTAAAATCCTATGGTGTGAGTTGTAAGATTGTACGATATCGTACAAGTCAAGCAGATGAACATCGTAGTGTATTATATAAGAATCAGAAGAATAAATGGGTTGATTTCCCATATCGTGAATATGGATGGGATGAACGATATAATAACAACTTGAATAATACAAGTGGCAGTAAACATGGTGGATTAGTTGAGGAATTCAAGGGATCAAATATTGGTACAGTTAAGTCAAGTGGCAGTACCACTAAATCACAGACAACTGAAATCACAACTACAAAGAATTATGATAAGGATAAACCATTCCAAGCCTATTTGAGAATCACTTATTCATTAGAACCATCTTTTAAGGCAAAGAAGTATAATTTGAATATTAAATTCACTTATAATGCTAATGTGAAGAACAGTATCAATACAGTCGCATCATTCCCATTGTATTGGGTGAATAATACTGTTAAGAAGTCCACTTTGCAGGATAAGGATGGTAGAGCATTTGATTTAGTGTCATATATACAGAATGGAGATTCCAGTAAAAATGTATACTTGCAATCCATTCAATTTATTGCACCAATTGTACCAGTAACTACTGATAATAAGGATACTGACTGGTATAAATTTGATAAATCCACTAAAGACCATTCCAGTTGCAAAATGCGTTTATATCAAATCATTTTTGATGATAATCAAGGAGTAACATCTGATGATGTCGAATCGTGTGGTAAGACAGTTAATGAAATGATGAAAACATTTGTCGATGATAGTGGATACCTCGTGGATATGACATATGGTCTTCATAGAAATGAGGATAGAATCAACTTCAGAGTGAATAATAACACGAAACCATCATTTACTGCAACCGAAGGAGATAACAATAACATATTAAGTTGGAACAGTATATCATACAGTCCAATAAACAGTCTATATAATATGAGTATGCAAGTGTTCAAAGATTTCAACGGACAATACTTATATGTGGATACAAGAGATCCAACCTCCATCATGAAATATCAGGAACAATGCACATTGCAAACAGTCAATGAAAGCATAGATAAAACAGAAGCCTACTATAATGCAAGGACGAATAGTAAATTCAACAATCAACAAACCTACACATTCACTATCACAGTACCAAATTATCCTGATTTACAATTAGGCGACCTTGTACAAGTCATCGCTAATGCCAAGAAACTATCAACCATCAAAGAACTGCAATCCATCAAAATAACATTCAAATCCAATAGTATACCAAGAATACAAACAGAATTGGGATTAGGTGAATTAGCACCTGATATTCAATTGAAAAAGAATATTAGGGATTTAAGAAGAGAAGCGAAGAAGGAAACAACATCATTCCATGGTACTGCAGTACCAGTTGATGAACCAACAATATATTTATGGGATAGATAATATGAGTGGAGAATATCAATTAAGGAAGGATATAGACTTCCTATACAGTAAAATATATGATGTTGAAAGAGAATCATTGAAAGTAGTGGTATTTGAAGAAGATAGTCCATTACAACAAATATTCACGAAAACAGATGAAGATAATCAACCATTGGATAAAGGAACATTGGATGCAATCTTCACATATTATTATCTGACAAATATAATTGACAAGATTTATCCTATCGGTGCAGTGTATTTATCTGCAAATAATGTTAATCCTTCAAATTACCTTGGTGGTTATTGGAGATTGTTGAATAGTGATGATGGAATTTATAAATGGGAGAGAATTGATGAAACCGAATAACTTATATTACAGAGATATTTTAACTATTTTAGAACCAAGTCAAGAGTATGCGAAGTTTTACAGTACAATGTATTATCTTCGCAGAATTGCCATGCATTATGGAGCATCATATACTGGTAGAAAATGCAGTAACAAGTATATTAAAGACTGGGCAATCGCAATGGGTGTAACTGATGATGGACAACATCATGTAAACTACTATTGGATTAAAAGAATCGCAAAGAAATTAGTGCCATCTACTGCCGATGATTTGTCAGAGAATACTTATTTGAGGATTATAAGTGAGAATATAACTCCAACACCAGTACCTATTGCAACAACTATTAAAACATACATTAACAATGTGGAAGTGGATAATACACAAACAATCCCTCCAACTATATTATCCTATGCAGATAGGGAAAATGCAGTATTCAAATTTGTAGTAACTGATGAAGAAGATAATCCAGTAGAAGGATACAGTATACCATTCAGTGTTGGTGGAGTGGATCAGACACCAATGACAACTAATGCAAATGGTGAAGCCACTTACACTTATCAAAGTAGTGGTGTCGGTGATACTGATGTATCAATTAACTGTAGTTTAGTATCCAAAACATACGAAGTGCAAGATTGCTTGAAATATATCAGTAGTATTTCACAATCTTTTATAGGTTGGTATGGTCTTGCAGATTTAGGCAGTAATCTCTCTGATTGCGATATAACATTCAAAATGAAATCAACTGCACAAAGATTTCGTTTCGATTTCGGAATAACTAATCAATTAGAGAATAAATCAAGAATTACACTTGGAACAAACGATAATGGAGTATTAGAAGTTGATGAATGGAGTAGTGGTGGAAGTGTTACTCCACATTCTATTTCACAAACATATGCTCTTAATTCTGATATAAGTTGCCAAATCACAAGAGATAATAATCAAATCATTGGCAAAATCGATAATAGTAGTGTTACTGTATCTGACATTGCTAATCTACGATATATCGGCATAACAACTTGGAATACTGCAAAAACAGTAACAATAACCGATTTAAAAGTCAAACCATTATAATGATTTAATCTTCAAGTCTTTAATGGTTGTCCCACCTGAACCTACATTTCTTATGAAGAAACCAGTATATTTTCCAGTAGTGGTGGAAACAGTCCCTAACAATACATCATTAGTATAATAACTAATTAATGTTCCTTCTCTTATTATTTTAATAACATCATTTACTTGTCGGATTAGAGAGTATTCATTTTCATAACTCATCGCTACTGAACCTATTGATGATTTTGAAGTGTAACAACCAGTCCAAGTATTATCTATACCATAACTTGTTCTAAATGACCCTCCATCATTAGTAATCAATTCTTTGATTGTAAACTCTATACTGCAATCAGTTGGTAAGGTTTCATCAAGTTTCAAGTAACAACCACCAGTAGAACCTTGTGTAACTAATCCATTTTCAGTAAAGGAGTATGTAGTATTGTTATCAATTTTAGTCCAAGTATGCTTTGCAGATGTTAATTCATCATAGAGATAAATATCTTCTATATCGTATCTTTTGGATACAAGTATACAGTACTCTTAACCTTATCTGTACCATCACTTATCATTTCATATCGTTGAACTTATAATATAAAAATATTTTGAATTATGACAAATTATACTTATAAACAAATATTAACAAAAGCGAAAACTTGTAAAACTAATGTAAAAAAAGAATATAAATTAGGAATAACTTCACGATGGAGTTATTACTTTGCCAAAGCCATATTAACACCTAATAAAAATATTAAAAAGTTATCATTAGCAGATGCACCTAATCCTAATGG
>OCTW011401666.1_pt1 | contig 13685 bp, 7 predicted proteins | sample 1539671 | NCBI WGS metagenome assembly OCTW01 (sample SAMN02144230, study PRJEB22623) | gut metagenome | biome: sheep rumen | host: Ovis aries | place: New Zealand | reverse complement strand
ATAATAACGCAAACTCATATTACTATACAGATCCCGAGCGCACTGTAAAAGGCACCAGAGAGCTTTCGGAGATCAAGATCAATTATGACGGCACTATCGACGCTAAGTATACGGACGGAACACCTGTTACCCTGTATTGTCCTGTTGGTTATACCTATAAGGTAGAGGCTGTAGGCAGCTATTCTGGCGGCACCGTAGTGCTCAAGCTCGTCGAGAGAAATGTCGGCGATTACAACATTAAAAAAGCAACGCCCCTTGCCTCTGTTCCCGTTGACGCAGGCGAGTACGTTGTAAGAGCTACTATCCACGACACCACGGGCAACTTTGCAGATGTTGTCAAGTATGATAACTTCGAGATCACGCCCAAGCCGGTGAGCATTAGTCTTACCAATACCAATATGACCTACACGGTTCAGCCGCTTGAAACGTTTGAGAACAACATCAGCAGCAGCGTTACCTCCCAGCTCTACACAAGAGACGGCCTTAACAAGGACGACCTCGCCATGCTTGTTGACAGCGAGGGCAACACTGTAACAGACCTTTATCCCGCAGTAGGCGAGTACACCTATGTGCTTTCCAATGATGCAAATCACTGCAAGAACTACGCCTTCTCCTTCGTGACCGACAAGGTGACAGTTTCTCCGTTCTCTTTCAGAGAAATTGGCAGCGGTATACTTGTGTTCGATAGTAATTACACCAATATTCCTTACCGGTATAACGGCAGCGCTCAGTCACCCGCAATTACAATAATAAACACCCACCTGCCCACTCCCGATGCAACAGTGAATACTGAACTTGTAAAGGACGTAGACTATACCGTTACCTACGAGAAGTTTGACGGCACTAACTACGTTGCTATCGAGGGAACACCCATCGAGGCAGGCTCGTACAGGCTGGTATCTACCGGTATCGGCAACTACAAGGACACCCGTGTCCTGCCGTTCGAGATCGCGCCCTTTGATATCAGCAATGAAAAAGGCGCAAAGGTCCTTGATTTACCGACCTCCGCTGCCTACACGGGCTATGCCATCGTGCCTTCGTTCGCGGTTGCGGCTGACCTTGACTACGAAACAGAGCTCGAAGTAAGCTTCGAGACTATCATTACAAAGGACAAGGACTACACCGTTGAATACTACAAGGGCGGCGAAAAGGTCGATGAGATCAAGGAAGTCGGAGAATACAAGATCAGGATCAGCGGCATCGGCAACTACAAGAAATACATCGAGCTGCCCTTTGAGGTAACAGCGGCCGCACTCACCGCCGAGGATTTCGTTATCACGCCCAAGGAGATCATCTATGACGGCAAGCCCGTTGACAGCACCGACTTTGAGATCACAGCCAAGGACGGCGCGAAAAAGGAGCTTGCACAGGCATTCCTTGCAGCGAACCCCGCTTTCAAGGTAATTCCCGACATGAGCGTAATTGCTCAGGAGTCCAGACAGGTCAACGCCAATACTAACATTGAGGATTTCGGTATACACTTCGGACAGCAGCTCATTTCGAATGTTTCCTATTCTATCTCTGATGAAACGAAAGCAAAGCCTATGAGCATCAACCTGCTTAATGGCGACAGCTTTGAGCGTGTGATAACACATGTTGAGGTCGCATACAATGACCACAGCATGCTGATAGACTATCTTGATGGTTCTGAGCCCAAAATCGAAATCATCCACTATACAGCAGATAATGTGATTGTGGTCAACAAGGACAGCGAAGGAAAGGTAAGCCTCAACGAGACTCTGCCCGACGATCCGATCCTTGCTCCTACCCGCGCAGGAAGCTACAGCAATAAGATCACCCTTGCTTCCGACAATATCAATTTCCCTGTTGTCACCTTTGAGAATGTAGCGTTCACGATCAACAAGAGACCTGTTACTCTGACCGCAGACGACAAGGAGAGCACCTATCTTGCTACTCCTCCCAAGCTCACTGCTACAGTAGAGGGCGACATCGAGAACAGCGGCCTTGACTGGTCAAGACTGCTTGAGTATGAAACGGTCGTTGACCCGATAACTCCGGTAGGCACTATCGACATCGTAATGCACCCCGACTGGCAGACCAGCGCTTTGTACAACGATTTTGATGACAACTACACGGTCACATTCCACGATGGCACCTACACCGTTAAGCCCTACGATCTTGCTGCGGGTCTTGCCGACAAAAAGGTAACGATCAGCATCGAGCCCACCACCTTCAGCGGCACTCCGATAACCTTCGACCTTAGCAAGGTTACGATCACCGCACCTTACTTCTACAGCGATGAGGATCAGACCTACACTCTTGCTCCCAACACAGACTTTGTATTCTCGGCAGGCAAGAAGAAGGCCTTAAATGCCAACACCTATACCCAGACCTTTGAGGGTCAGGGCAACTTCACAGGCGAGATCGACGGTGAATGGGTAGTAGGCGCAAAGGGTATGAGGATCGATTACAACTTTGGCAACGAAGGCACGAAGACCTATGACGGAAAGCCCATCAGCGTTGACGGCATGTTTACAGCTCTTGAGGACGATCAGGCCGCTGCTGCGGTTGAGGACGTTACCTACACCTACAGGTTCGTTAAGGAAAGCGATTACATCGCAGCGGCAGATGAGATCGTGGCAGCTTATGGCGCAGAAGAACCTGAACAGAAGCTCTTTGAGAGGCTCTTCAAGAAGTTTGAGAGCAGCGAATACGGCACTGCTCCCAAGAACGTTGGCAACTACTTTATCTTCGTAAAGGCAGAAGCCAAGAACTACAACACAGCTTATCAGAGCCACGTTTACAAGATCACTAAGGCAACAGGCGTGACCGTAGTTCCCGAGAAAACGGTTTATGATGTCGAGTACGGCAGCGCTTCAGAAGTGGCCGTGACCTTCAACATTACAGGCCTTGTTGAGGGCGACGCCATCGACCCGATCGTTGTAAAGGCAGACATCAGAGGCAAGAAGGTCGCCGACGCTGCTACAGTTGTTACACCTCAGTACACTGCGGAGCAGGAGGCTATCCTTGGTAACTATGACTTCACCACCACAGTCGCACAGGTGAAGATCGTTCGGCAGTCCCTCAAGAAGGCAACTGTTACCGTGAACAAGAAGTACCTGCCCGCAGGCGGCAAGGTTTCCTTCGCCAAGGAAGACATCACCGTCACCGACAAGTACGGCAACACCGTTGACCCCGAAGAGTACATCTATGACCCCGAGATCCTGAATAAGCCCGGCACATACGAGGTTCTTATAGAAGCCGCAGGAAACGGAAACTATATGGATTTCGCCGCAGGCGAGGGCGAGATTGTAGAGGCTCCGAGCTTTGAAATAGTAACTCACCAATCTGCTGTAGAAGATAATCAGATAAAGTTTGTAGTACACTATAGCGATATGACTATCCCCGATGCAACTTATGGTGTTCTTGCTTACAGAAAGAGTAGCCCGCTTACCGATCCTCTCACCTTAAATACCGCAGGTATTGAAAATGCTAAGTTCACATATTCTATTAACATTTTCAGAGCGAAAGACAATGGCTATGGCGTAACCGTAAGACCTTACATCAAGGTTGGAAACGAAGTCATTTATGGCAAGCAGCTAACTATTAATTATAATGATCTTATAGCTGCAGAAGCGGTGTCTGAACCTTATTCATCGATTACCGTTGATCAGAAGTTTGATGACAATGGTCAGATTCAGTTTGTTTCACACTTCGTATATAAAGGAACTCAGGATGCAAAGTATGGTGTTCTTGCATACAGAAAAGATACAGCAATAGCAGAACCGATAACGAAGGACACCGTAGGTGTAGAAAATGCTAAATTCGATTATTCAGATGTTATCTTCCGTGCGAAGGATAACGGTAATGGCGTAATTCTGAGACCTTATATAATCGTCGATGGAGAATACTTATATGGTAAACAGATAAAAGTATTCCATAAGGATTATTAAAAAATGAGGTGATTAAAAGTGGAGCAATATACAAACATTGAATATGAAATCATTTTCTTTGATTCGGAAGATGTAATAACCGATTCAACCTGTGTGGGTCAGACAGGAGAAGGAGATTGTCCTTTCGTCAGCTAACCCCCCAGCAGGCAGCCTAACGGCTGCCTGCTTTTTTGTCTTCGGGAGGGAATGCCGAGGGCTGGGGGCGGGTTTTCAAAAAAATTAACATTTTCTGCACCCTCGCGGACATTGGCGGGGTATTACTATCGAAAGCATTATATTTCTGACGGAGGTAAACATCATGCCGATCAAATATCAGGATTATTTACAGAAGGACGCAAACGGAACAGGCTTTTCTGCTGAGGAAAAGCGGTTTATCAGCGAGTTCTCCGAGAAGCTCTATAGCCTTTCGTTCCCGATGATCCACGGGGCTCAGGGCGACCTCGAGGCCATAAACCCCAACCCAAGGATCTACGGGGCAGGTCTGCTGATAGAAAACGCCACCATACAGACAAATTCCATCGGGGCGTCAAATATCGACGAGGGTTCGTGGGACGAGATCGTTGGCGACATCGACCGCATGGGCGAGACCTTTGAAGAGGACGGCGTGCTCGACCATGTAATCGAGGAGGGCACCAAGGCTCACGGCGAGATCTTCGAGGACGACCTTTTCAGGTATTTCAGGCTGGTAAACTCGACCCTTGAGATGAGCATGGACGTTGAAGGCCTGTACAGCCAGCGCCACCCGAACCCCGAGCTCGAGCCCAACACCTACGGCCTTGTCGGCGAGGAAAGAGACTTCATGCGCGATTTTTCGCAGAAGCTCACAAACGTCGGCGAAAGGCTGGCTCAGGTAGACAGCCAGAACACCCTGCTTGCCTCGAACGCCCTTAGCACCCAGTCGCTTGTGGCTGCAAACCTCAGCCGCACAGCCGAGCAGATCAGACGCGCCGATACCGAGAACGACAGAAGCCTCCAGAACGACCTCGCAGGCTCGCTGGATAACTATTTCACCTCTCCCGAAGTGATGAAGAACATCATCGCCGAGGGCACAAAGGGCGACGCCCCCGAGTTCGGCAAGAATGGCGAGGAGTTCATCAAGTTCGTTGAGATACAGGGCAAGGCCTTCGGTATCCAGCGCGATATGGAGCAGGTGCGCAGCACCGTTGACCAGGCTGTCAAGGCCGCCGAGGAGGACAGAGTCAGGGAGCAGGAGGAGCAGCAGAGACAGCGCGAGGAGCAGGAGAGACAGCACCGCGAGCTGGAAGAGCGCAGATCTCAGGCTCAGGTTGACGCCGCAAATGCCGCCAAGGCTCTCGCAGACAGCGTAAGAGCCGCCGAGAACGAGCGCCTTACAAGAGAGTTCAACGAGCGCCAGCAGCAGATCGAAAGGGAAAAGGCGGATATCCAGCGCCAGATCAACGAGCTGGACGAGGAGATCAGCGGCTACGAGAACGCTCGCTCCGTTCCCAAGGCAGGCGGGGAGATCATTAAGGAAGAACCAGAGAAGATCGACAATATCATAAACATAGAACCCGAGCAGGAGATCAATAATATAATCGGCGACGACCTCCCGCTGGATAACAGCTTCATCGAGCAGCCCAAGGAAGAGGTCAAGGAGCAGCCAAAGGAAGAGATCAAGGAGCAGCCCAAGAAGGCGGCCAAGGCGCCCAAGCAGCCGCCCTTTGAAAGGGAGCTTGAAAGGGTAAAAGAGAGAGAGCAAAAAATGGCCGCCACCTTCGGCAAGGACGCAAAGCTCGAGGGCAGCAAGGACGACCTGTCCAAGTTCGACTCCGATGCCGCGGACAAGTTCAACAGCATTCAGCTGAAGGAACCCGCAGGCGTGAAGAATCACGCCGAGGACATTGTAATGCTGACCAGCATCGGCGCCACTCTCAATGCCGAGGATAACCAACTCGATCGTGTCATCTCGTCCTCAAGCAACTTTGACGATACTCAGTTAAGCTTCAATCAGACCTATATCCTTGAAAATATCCCGGCTAACGACCAAAGAAAGAGACCGTACTCGGATATTATGCTGAACTCCCGTCAGAAGGCCGCCAACGCACTGAACGGTTTTGACAAGGATCCCACAGCTGCCGTAAAGTACGTCAAGACTGCCGTACAGGTGACTAAGGACGGCTTTATCAGCACATTGTCCACCAGAGATATCCAGGATCCCAAGAAGGAGCTTTACGGATATATCACGAATCTGATGGACGACCCCGAGCTGGATCAGAAGTTCGGTATCACGGCGATGCTCAACGAGAAGGAGCAGACAAAGATCCGCTCGAACGCTGTGATGATAAATGCCCACAAGCAGTTCGCTGAAAACGCCGACAAGCTGACCAAGGAAAACGCTGCCGACCGCAGTGCAGTGGTCAAGAACACTATCCTCAATGCCTGCCTGATGAATGCCGTTTCCGTGAAGGACGATTTCACAAAGGCGATAGACGAGAAGTTAGAGGGCATTGCCGACAAGTACGCCAAGTATGAAAATGTCAGCAGCGGCAAGAAGCTGATGAGCGAATTCCGCAAGAAAGCCATCAAGGGCGGCCAGCGCACAAAATTCCACAAGTTGGGCTACGGCTTCGGCGCAGAGCTTGCAAAGAAAGGCTACGAGTTCGAGTTATTCACTGCCGATCAGGCGATCATCGGCACCAAGGGCGGAGTTGAAGAGCTCTCGGCTAAGCTGTCCGAGCAGATCGAGAACAGCGACCTCTACAAGAAGATGATGGAGGCCAAGACCCCCGAGGAGATGCAGAACCACCTCGAGGAACTGAAAGACAAGCGCTTCACGGACTTTGGCGTTGCTGTTGATCCTGCCCGCAAGAACGCGCTTATGAGCGAGACCCCGAAGATCGACGCGATAACCAAGGACTTCGAGGACACGCTTGAAAAAGAGTTCTGCAAGGACATGACCTTGCAGGCCATCGAGGAAGCCGAGGCGGAGCTCAGCTCCTGGAGGATCGGTCACTCCAACTCCAAGGAGTATAACACCCTGCGGACTTCGCTTACCGAGCTCAAGGCCGTTGTTCAGGCCGCTCCCGACGGCCCGACCCTTGCAGCCAATATGGATTTCAAGAACAAGCTGCTCACCGCTTATCAGGCCAGCGTTGACTATCAGGACAAGAACCGCGACAAGCACGGCATCGCCTACGACGACTACGACACTATCCCCGACTCGAAGCTTGGCGGCCCGCGTTTCAGGGGCGCACGCATCATCGAGAAGTTCGCCGAGAAGCACTTCGTTACCGAGGACGTTGCACAGAAGAAGGCGCTCAGAGACGAGAAGGAGGCTGTCCTCAGGGAGTCTGCCACCAGTATCAGGAATATCATGAGCAATCCCGCCTACCGCAATATGACCGCGTTAGATCAGAAGGAAGCTATCAGGCTCCATGTTGTAAAGATGTTCACCGCGACTGCGATGGAAAAGGCAAACAGCGAGCTCAACGAAGTCGGCGACCCGAGATATAATGCCGAACAGTTCAGAGATGATCTGAACGACAGCGTTGCGGGCATAGCGCAGAGAGAAGACGTTGATGCGATGTTCCGAGATCCCTCGATCTCCGCACAGAAGATCGCGGATGCCGCACTCAACAAGCACGGCAGAGGCCTTTCGGAAATCATGCGGAAGTCCTTCGCCAAAATAAAGAACAACGCTGCCAACCGCGGCCCGAGAGAGGCCGAGCGCAACCGCAGCAACGACGGCCCGAATTTCAATAAGTGATCTAAAATAGTTTTGTTCCGGACACTTCTGCTGTATCACGGCAGGAGTGTCTTTTTGTCATACAGCGCAGCTGTTATTTTTTGTAACAGCGCACCCTGCCTGCCCTGCGCGGTATATTTTACAGAAAGCAAAAACCACCGCAGATACGATAAGCAGGAGGAAAACACAATGCCAAGCTTTTTAGGATCCGTAGACCAGAGAACAAGAGATACGATCAAATATGCCCGTAAGACCTACAAGGAGGCCGCCCTCCGTCAGGAGTACGGCGCCGTTGCCGCCGCAGGCTACCTGACGATGGAGCTGAACAAGGGCACCGTCAAGCCCGAGCAGATCACGAAATAATATTTCGACACCATCTCCGAAAAGATCGTCAGATCGGCAGATATGGGCGAGATGCTCAGGCTCAACACCGACAAGACCCTCTTTGACCACGCCGCCAAGGAGCAGGGCCGCGAGCTCTGGAACGACTTCTCGAAGGCTCACGCCGTCCGCAATGTGAGCAAGCCCCGTTCAAATCAGGGCAGCATCATCGGCACTGACCTCAACAAGAGCGGCAATACGATCAACAATAATAACAATATCAACAACAAGTAATGCAAACTGCTGCGCAGCCGTGACAAGCTGAGCAGCAGTTTTTGTCGCTTCGCGGGCGACCATTTCCGTGATGCTTCCTGCTATAATGTAGTTGTAAGGAAAAAACACAAGGGCACAGCCCAAAAGCATGGAGGTATAATTATGAAAAAGACAAACAACATCACCGAGATCGTATTCATTCTGGACGCAAGCGGCTCAATGTCTCCGCTCAGAGCCGACACCATCGGCGGTTTCAACACAATGCTCTCCGAGCAGAAGCAGAACGCCGACAAGGCCTATGTTTCCACCGTAATGTTCTCCGACAGCTCGAAGGTCGTACACGACCGCAGGGACATCTCCGAGATCCCCGAGCTGACCGCAGCAGACTACGCGCCCATGGGCTGCACAGCCCTCTATGACGCCGTTGGCTCGGCCATCAAGCATATCTCTAACATTCACAAGTACGCCCGCTCCGAGGACGTCCCGCAGAAGACCCTTTTCATCATCACCACCGACGGCATGGAAAACGCAAGCCGCACCTACAAAGCCGCCGACGTCAGGAAGATGATCTCCGAGAAGGAGAAGAAGGGCTGGGAGTTCATTTTCATCGGGGCGAACATCGACGCCGCCGTCGCAGCCTCGGACATCGGTATCCGCGAGGAAAGAGCGGTCAACTATCACGCCGACGCAAAGGGCACATCGGTCCTGTTCAGCGCAGTGAACAAGGCCGTAGGCAGCGCACGCCGCTGTGCCGAAGCTCCGATGGACAGCGCATGGCGCCGCGAGCTTGACGAGGACATGGAAAACCGATAAACGCAAAAACACTTCTGCCGTGATACGGCAGAAGTGTTTGAATATAAGCTTATTTATGATAGCTGAGTTCCCGCCTCAGAATAGGCCCGAGATATTGCCCATGCTGTCAACATCTATCTTTGTGGCAGCAGGGACCTTGGGCAGGCCGGGCATGGTCATGATGTCGCCCGTGTAAACGACCGCGAAGCCTGCGCCTGCGGACATCTTGACGTCGCGGACGGTGATCTCGAAGTTCTCGGGCTTGCCAAGCTTAGCAGGGTCGTCAGAGAGGGAGTACTGGGTCTTTGCCACGCAGACGGGAGTCTCGCCGAAGCCGAGCGCCTCGATCTCCTTGATCGACTTCTCGGCCTGAGCCGTGAAAACAACGCCGTCGGCGCGGTAGATCTCGCGTGCGATAATGCCGATCTTTTCCTTGATAGGCAGCTTTTCGTCATAGAGGGGCTTGTAGTTCGAGGGCGTGGACTCGATGGTGTCGCAGACCTTCTGAGCAAGGTCGCGGCCGCCTTCGCCGCCCTTTGCAAAGATCTCGGCCAGCGAGTACCTGACGCCCATCTCCTCGCAGGTGCGTGCGATGACTGCGATCTCGGCATCGGTGTCCGACTCGAAGCGGTTGATCGCAACGACCACGGGCACGCCGAACTTGTGCATATTCTCGATATGTGTTTTCAGGTTCACGATGCCCTTTTCAAGCGCCGCAACGTTCTCCTCCTTGAGGTCGGTCTTCGGAACGCCGCCGTTGTACTTGAGGGCGCGGATAGTAGCGACCAGTACCACGCAGCTCGGCTTGAGCCCTGCAAAGCGGCACTTGATGTCAAAGAATTTCTCGGCGCCGAGATCGGAGCCGAAGCCTGCCTCGGTGATCGTGTAGTCTGCGAGCTTGAGTCCCAGCTTAGTAGCCCTCACGGAGTTGCAGCCGTGGGCGATGTTTGCAAAGGGGCCGCCGTGCATGATCGCTGGTGTGTTTTCGAGCGTCTGCACAAGGTTGGGCTTCAGGGCGTCCTTCAGCAGGGCGGCCATTGCTCCGCAGGCGCCGATGTCCTTGGCGAACACGGGCTTGTTGTCATAGGTGTATGCCACCAGTATGCGCTCCAGCCTTGCTTTCAGGTCGTCAAGATCGGCGGCAAGGCAAAGGATAGCCATGATCTCGGACGCAACGGTGATCTGGAAGCCGTCCTCGCGGGGAATGCCGTTGACCTTGGAGCCGAGGCCGACGATCGTGTTTCTCAGGGCGCGGTCGTTCATGTCAAGGCAGCGCTTGAAAAGTATCCGCCTCTGGTCGATGCCGAGGGGGTTGCCCTGATGCATGGAGTTGTCTATCATCGCGCAGAGCAGGTTGTTTGCGGCAGTGATAGCGTGCATATCGCCTGTAAAGTGCAGGTTGATGTCCTCCATCGGCACTACCTGAGCGTAGCCGCCGCCTGCGGCACCGCCCTTGATGCCGAACACAGGGCCGAGCGAGGGCTCGCGCAGGGCAAGGATCGCTTTTTTGCCGATCTTAGCCATGCTCTGTGCAAGGCCGACGGAAACGGTGGTCTTGCCTTCGCCCGCGGGTGTGGGGTTGATAGCTGTGACAAGTATCAGCTTGCCGTCGGGTCTGTCGGCGGTCTTTCTGAAAAGCTCCTCGGAGAGCTTTGCCTTGTAGTGTCCGTAGGGCTCGATGTCATCGGCCTCGATGCCGAGCTCCTCTGCTATCTCATAGATCTTCTTCATTTTCGCCTGCTGGGCGATCTCGATGTCGGTAAGCATGGAACGCACCTCTTTCGTGGATTTTATGAGTTTATTATATCACATTATCTTGCAGTAGTCAATTATAACAATTCACAATTCACAATTCACAATGCACAATGCACATTTTAGTCGGGCAAAACAAAAAATCCCACAGGAGGTCCTGTGGGATTTTTATCATTTTTACCGGATCCTTCCGATCGCCGCCGTATCGCGGAGAGATCTCTCGCACCGCACAGCGGTAAGCGGCTTAAACTACAGCGCCGTTGTTCGGGCGGGGAGCCTTCGGCTTGTCGGACTTTTTCTTGCCGGGCTTGGAAGGGTTCTGCTTCTCGCGCTTCTTGTCGGCGTGGTTCTGCCAGAGCACCCACAGCGTAGGAGCAATAAGGTTCGAGGAGTAAACACCTGCCAGCATACCGATGATGAGCGGGAACGCGAAGCTGATGATCGAGCTTACGCCCCAGATGGTGCAGACTATGCAAACGATAGCCATTGCAAGCACCGTGGTGACGGTGGTGTGTATCGAACGTCCGAGTGTCTGCGAGATTGACATATTGACCATCTCGTCCAGCGAGTACTTCCTGCCGTGGATCTTTCTGTTCTCACGGATACGGTCGTAAACGATGATCGTCGCGTTTATGGAGTATCCGAGGATCGTCAGCAGCACCGCCATGAAGTTTGCGTTGATGTCGAAGCGGCAAACAACGAAGGTGCCGTATACCATGCACATATCGTGTACCAGCGCCAGCACGGAGAACAGACCCGCCGACAGACCGCCGATCTTGCGGAAGCGGAAGCCGATGTAGATGACCGTGATTATCATTGCGAACACGCAGGCCACAAGGCACTTGAAGAAGAACTCGGTACCGTTTGAGGCCGCAACGTCGGTGCTTTCAAGCACTTCGATCTTGTTGTCGGGGAACTGGTTCTGCATCGCGTCGGCCAGCTGCTGCTGCTTGTCTCCGTTGATGCCCTCGTCAGAGGAGAAGGAGAGCTTCAGAGTGGGCTTGCCCGATGCGAAATCCTCGCCCGTGGTGACGGTCGCTGTCTCGCCGATGGTGTCGGAAACGACCTTGGAAACAGCGTCTGTATCAATAGAATCCTCGTAGGTGTAGCTTATGATCGTACCGCCCTTGAACTCTATAGCGACGTTCAGTCCGATAACGATGGTCAGCGCCGTAAACAGCGCGATCAGTCCGCAGGAGATCGAGTAGTAGATCTTTTTGTGACCTGTAACGTTCAGCACGCGGGACTTCTTTTCCTTCATCTTCTCGCGGCCCTCGTCGCTGTTGGGAACGCCGTACCAGCTGCGCTTCTTGAAGCTCTTGAAGCGCGAGAGGGACGAGAGCATGAGTCTCGAGCAGAAGATACCGAACACGAAGTTCAGGATAATGCCGACCAGCAGCGTGTAGCCGAGGGAGTAGATCGTACCCGCGGTGGCTGCGCCGAAGGAGGCAAATATAGGCTTGAGCAGTGTTCCGAAGATGCTGTCGGTGGGTCCGAACGCGCCCATCAGGATAACCGCAACGAATACTACTGTGATATTACCGTCGAACACGGCGCTCCATGCACGCTTATAGCCTGTTTCGATAGCGCCTGCGAGGGTCTTGCCGTTGAGCAGCTCTTCCTTGATACGCTCGGCGGTGATAACGTTCGCGTCAACGCCCATGCCGACCGCAAGTATGATACCCGCGATACCGGGGATAGTGAGCGTGAAGCTGTCGATGTTTCCGAAGAAGCCCGAAATGCAGGCCACGGAGCCTATTACCTGGCCGAGCAGTGCGATAGAAGCCACAAAGCCGGGCAGGCGGTAGATTATCATCATATAGATGCAGATGCAGACGAAGGCGATAACGCCTGCGATGAGCATTGCGTCTCTTGCGCCCGAACCGAGGGTCGCGGAGATAATGTTTGTGCTGGTGGTCTCGAGCTTGAAGGGCAGCGAGCCCGCGTTGATCTTATCGGCGAGGGCCTTTGCCTCTTCGTAAGTGAAGTCGCCGCTGATCTGTGCGGAGCCGTCGGTGATATGAGCCTGTACTCTCGGTGCCGAGATCATGTCGTCGTCCATCCAGATAGAGATCTGTCCCGCCGAGGGATAAAGCTCTGCGGTAGCCTCGGAGAACTTGGTCTTGCCCTCGTCGTTGAGCTCAAGGCTTACGACGTATGTCACCTGGTTGGTGTCCTTGTCGTTTATCTGGCCTGCGGTGGCCTTTTCAACGTCGGTACCTGTCAGGACAAGGTTGGGGTCATCGTCACCCGTTGCGGCCTCGGTGCCCTTTACAAAGCGCAGGATAGCTGTCTCGCCCAGCTCCTTAACGGCGCTTTCGGGGTCGAAATTCTCTTCTCCTGCCTGCCACGGGAACTCAACTATTACTCTTCCCTTTGAGTAGTCAACATACACCGTGCTGTCGGTGATGTTCAGGCTTACGAGTCGCTGCTCGATCGTGGCCTTTGCCGCGTCCATATCGTCCTCGCTGGCGTCGTAGTCGCCTGCGGGCTCGAAGGTGGCGTTGACGCCGCCCTGGATGTCGATACCCCAGCGGATCTCGTCAGCCCCCTTGATATAGGTCTTAACAGTGTCTCCGAAATAGGTGTGGATCCCGAAGAAGGTCAGATAGCCCAGAGCCAGGATGCACAGCACAACGATGAAGAACACCGGTTTTTTTGCACGTCGCACTTTATTTCCTCCTAATTAAGTATTCTTATGCCGATAAGCCGCAGGATATGCGGACATAAACATTCACTATACTATTATAATTCAACTTCCCCCAAAAGTCAATACCTTTTTTTGATTCACCCACCAATGTTTCAATTCATCGCTTGGCCGCAGTCTCAGCGCCGCCCTCTAAGGACGGTGGGTTTTTTAATTCCCCTACCAGCTTTTAATCGAGCGCTTGGCATAGCCTTGCGAGGCCTCCCCGGAGGGGAGGCGG
>OCTW011304964.1_pt1 | contig 13687 bp, 12 predicted proteins | sample 1539671 | NCBI WGS metagenome assembly OCTW01 (sample SAMN02144230, study PRJEB22623) | gut metagenome | biome: sheep rumen | host: Ovis aries | place: New Zealand | reverse complement strand
TCCCTTTGTGGTGTTCATGACCCAGGACGCCCTTCCCTGCGGCAGGGACTGCATGGAAAAGCTGCTGGAGCCCTTCGCGGATCCGCGGGTAGCCGCGGTGTGCGGCCGGCAGGTGGCCTGGCCGGAAGCAAGTGCCCGGGAAAAGGCGGTGCGGGCCTTCCGGTACACGGAGGAAACGGATACCTGGGGAAAGGAAGACATGAGGCGGAGGGGCGTCAAAGCTTATCTTTTGTCAGATGTATGCGCGGCTTACTGGGTTTCCGCCTATGAGGCAGTGGGGGGATTTACCCATCCCCTCATGACCAATGAGGATATGCTTATTGCCGCGGACTTCCTGGAGGCTGGATATCTTCTCTGCTATCAGGGAAAAGCAGAGGTATATCATTCCCACGACTATACCCTGCGGCAGGAATATGACCGGAATAAGAAGATCGGGGAATTCCTGGCGAAGTACGGGGACCGCTTTGAAAACGGGAGCATTTCCGGGGAAGGTCTCCGGATGGTAAAGACGGTGACCCTGCAGCTGCTGCGGCAGGGAAGGATCCCGGAGGTGTTTGCCTTCTGGGCCAACTGCGGGGCCCGGATCCTGGGGAACCGGGCTGGCAAACATGCAGGCAGCAAAGAAAAGAAGTAAGGAAGAAGCAGGAATAAAGCAAAAGCGGGGAAGGAGGCGCCGGGATGACGGAAACCATTGAGATCCTGATGGCAACCTATAACGGCGAAGCCTTCCTCCGGGAACAGATTGATTCCATCCTTTGCCAGACGGATGAAGGGTGGCACCTGACGGTCTCAGACGACGGCTCCGAAGACGGGACAGGGGAAATCCTCCGGGAATATACAGAAAAGTACCCGGAGAAGATCCGGCGGATCTCCGCCGGAAAGCGTTTCGGGAATGCCCGGGATCATTTCTTCTTTCTCTCCGGACAGTGTTCTGCAGGCTGGCAGATGTTCTGCGACCAGGATGATACCTGGGAGAAGGAGAAGGTGGCAAAGTTCCGGCGGGCCATGGAGGAGGCGGAAGCCTCCTATGGGGCGGAAACCCCGCTGCTGGTCTTCTGTGACCAGACTCCGACTGACGGGAAGCTGAATCCGCTGGCTCCTTCCCTGATGCGGTACCAGAAACAGTATTTCAGGGAGTTTGATTATAGGTCCATCCTCCTGCAGAACGTGGTCACCGGCGGAGCTATGGCGGTGAACCGGCCGCTTTCTTTTCTGGCCATTGAGGGAGCAGGGAAGGACACGAAGGGCCGGATCCTGATGCATGACTGGTGGATGGCGGCATCAGCCGCCCGGTTCGGGCGGATCGTCTATATCGACGAGCCCCTGGGGACCTACCGCCAGCACGGGGAGAACGTTGTAGGGGCTAAGCATGTGGGCAGCGCAGGGTACCGCCGGGACCGGCTGGGAAAGCTGGAGGAGGTCCGGGAGACTATCCGGCGGAAGAAGGAGCAGGCCGCCTGCTTCCGGGAGGTATACCGGGACAAGCTGACCGGGGAGGATGTACTGTTCCTGGAAGGGTTTGAGAAAGAGAAGAGCGGGGTCGGTTTTTACCTGAAGTACGGTGGGCTGATCCACGGGGCGGAACGGAAAGTCGGGTTTGCCCTGCTGGGATAGGGAAAAGAAAGAGCGGAAGGGAAGAGAAGGAAGACCGTGGAGAAGAAAATCCCCCATGTCCTTTTGATCTACCGGCGGATGATTCCTTCCATCCGGCTGTGCGGCCACTGCCAGATGGAAGCGCTGGCAGCGGAGGGGAAGGTGGAATACCGGGCGGTGCCGGGACTCCGGCTTACCCGCGGGGATCTGGAATGGGCGGAGATTGCGCTGCTGGGGCGGCTGGACAGCTGGTATGAGCTGCAGGTTTCAAAGCTTTTGAAGCGGGCCGGGAAAACCCTGGTGTATGTGATCGACGATGATCTCCTGAACGTTCCGGAGGAAGTCTCCAGCGCCTCTTACTACAACCAGGAAAGCATCCGGAGGAATATCCGGGAAATCCTGGAGATGAGCGACGCGGTGATGTCACCCTCCCCCCTGCTGCTTCGGAAATACGCAAAAGGAAAGAGGGCCATCCGGATTGAGGAGCCGGCCATCGGGGCAAAGCCCTGGGTGCCACATGATCCGGAAAAGCCGGTGAAGATCGGGTTTGCCGGATCCATTGACCGGATGGGGGACCTGGAAAAGATCCTGGGGGAAGCCCTGCCGGCGGTGAAACGGAAATACGGAAATAAGGTGGCCTTTGAGTTCTTCGGGGCGAAGCCTTCCTTTGCAGGGGAGCTGGAAGCGGGATACATTCCCTATACCGAATCCTATGACGAATACCGGGAAACCCTGGAGAAGGCGCAGTGGGACATCGGGCTGGCGCCCATGCCGGAGACGCCCTTCCATGCCTGCAAGCATTACAACAAATTTGTGGAATACGCTGCGGCGGGAATCGCCGGGATCTATTCCAACGTTCCTCCCTATGACCGGCTGGGTGCCTTCCCGGGCTGTGCCATGCTCTGCGGAAATACGGCAGGGGAATGGACGGAGGCCCTTTCCTCCCTGGTGGAGGATGCTTCCCTGCGGGAAGGGATGCGAAAGAAGGCTGCGGAATGCGCTGCCGGAGTATTGGGCGTGGAGCAGTGCGGGGAGCAGCTGCTGCGGGAGATAGAGAACCTGAGGGGAAACGAAGGCGGTGTTTTTGGCAACCTGCTTCCGATGAAGGGAATGAACATAATTAAAAGAACCATAACCTCAGTGAAGGGCCATGGCCCTTTGGGATTTGTAAAAATGATCCTTTCAAGAAGATATTAAAAGCTTACTGTATCAGCAAAAAGTCCAAAGGGAGAAAAAGAAATCAGGATGAACATGGAAAGTAAGGTAAAAAACACAGAACGACTGAGATTAGCTTGGTCATTGGCCAAAAATGATTTTAAGAGCAGATATGCCAGCTCACAGTTGGGGATTTTCTGGGCTTTTTTCAGGCCGGTTGTCATGGCGGGGGTTTATATATTTGTTTTTTCAATTGTAGCACGCGCAACGCCTGTGTCAGACGTCCCCTATGCTTTGTGGCTGCTGCCCGGACTGATCTTGTGGTTTGTTTTCAATGAAGGAGTATCGTCTGGTACAACAGCGCTGCAGGATTATTCCTACCTGGTGAAGCAGGTGAAATTTGACATTTCCATTTTGCCGATGATTAAAGTAATGGCTTCATTCATTGTGCACACCTTTTTTATTGCGCTGATTATTGTGCTGTACCTGATATGGGGAGTACCGATTCGGCTCCAGATTCTTCAGCTGCCATATTATTATTTTGGCGCATTCCTTCTGATCCTTGGAGTTGCACGTATTACATGTGCAATCCAGCCTTTCTTTAAAGACCTGACATCAGCCATAGAATTGGTTCTGCTGGTTCTCATGTGGGCTTGCCCGGTGATGTGGGATATCAGCATGCTTCCTCCAAGCTATCACTTCTTCTTTAAGCTGAACCCGCTCTATCATCTTTTGGTCGGATACCGCGAGAGCTTTATGGGAGGCCATTGGTTTTGGGAACATTATTGGCAGATGCTGGGGTTCTGGATTTTTACCGGACTGCTGCATTATCTGGGAAAACGTTTGTACAGAAAGCTCAGCGCTCATTTTGCGGATATGCTTTGACAGAGGGCGGTGAAAATAAATGGACAATCATCCTGTGATTGAAATTAATCATATTGGCAAAATATATAAAACGTATTCGAGAGAGTTTGATCGTTTCAGGGAAGCGATATCTGTTCGTCATAAATCCTTCCACAATGATTTTACCGCATTGGAGGATATCAATCTTCAGGTAAACAAAGGGGAATGTGTCGGAATTATCGGAACAAACGGATCCGGTAAAAGTACATTGCTGAAAATTATTACCGGGGTTCTTCAGCCTACCAGGGGCAATGTTTCCTTACATGGCAGGGTCAGCGCACTGCTTGAACTGGGAGCAGGGTTTAACGGAAATTATACCGGGATTGAAAACATCAAGTTAAATGGACGGATTATGGGATTCAGTGAGGAGGAAATCCAGAAAAGAATCCCCCTGATTCAGGAATTTGCCGAAATTGGTGATTTTATATATCAGCCTGTAAAAACCTATTCCAGCGGTATGTTCGCCAGATTGGCTTTTGCTGTTGCCATCAACGTGGATCCGGATATCCTGATTGTGGACGAAGCGCTGAGCGTCGGGGATATTTTCTTTCAGTCCAAATGTTATCATAAGTTTGATGAATTCAGGAATGCAGGGAAAACGATCCTGTTTGTTTCCCATGATCTTGGAAGCGTGGTCAAATACTGCAACCGCTGCGTGCTCCTGAACAAGGGCGTTCAGATTGCAGACGGCAATTGCAGGGAAGTCGTAGATATATATCGAAAAATCCTGGTGAATCAGTATGAAGAAGACAATCACCTTGCAAAACAGAAGATAGAAACAAAAGACGAGGAGACAGACCCAAAGATCACGATTCACCAGCCGGACGGGAAAAAGCTCTGGAAGGATAGTGTGCTTCAGAATCCTAATTATCAGGAATACGGGGATAAAAAAGCAGAATATACGGATTATGGAATTATTAATGATCGTGGGGAAGTAACAAGCATCCTGGAAAAAGGAAAAGAATTCTCTATTGTTTTACGTTTCCGAATTAATGAAAGGATCAGCAATCCAATTTTCGCGTTTACAATCAGAGATCATAAAGGTACGGAAATCTGCGGAACGAATACTCTCCTGGAAGGAAAAAGACTTCCACAACCGGAAAAAGGAATGGAGGGGGCAGTACAGTTTACCCAAAGAATGACACTGCAGGGTGGACAGTATTTTCTTTCTCTTGGACTGACGGGATACCAGGGTGATGAGCTGGTGGTTTATCACAGGCTATATGATATCTGCCATATCCAGGTATTATCCGATTACAATACGATTGGCTTTTTTGATGTTGAATCCAAAGTAGAATTCAGGGATATCAGACCGGGAGATTAAGGTGAGTATGAAAGAAATGATCGGAAAAGTCATTCTGGACCTGGAATTCTATAAACAGGATGACAAATACAGTGACGGGGATGAAACGGAGAATAGGCTTCTGGAGATTGTCAGCCGGTATGATGAATCAGAATATCCTGAGATTATTCAAAAAGAAGGTTCCTGGCCTGTACTTTACCACCTTTCCCCAATTCGCGAGAATATCATTAACTGGTATCCGTTCCAGAGAGGGGAAAAGATCCTGGAATTGGGAGCAGGGTGCGGAGCGGTTACGGGCGCTTTCCTGAAAGCAGGATTAGATGTTACTGCAATCGATCTGTCCCTTCGGAGAAACCGGATCAATGCGACCCGGCACAGGGACTGGGATAATCTGAGAATCATAGTCGGCGCAATGGAAGATGTGATGAAAAACCTGCCAGGGAAATACAAATATATTTCGCTGATTGGCGTACTTGAATATGCTTCGGTTTTCAGCAAGAGCACCGACCCTTATCATGAAGTACTGAAAATGTGCTTTGATTTGCTGCAGGAGGATGGCGTCTTATTGGTTGCCATCGAAAACAAGCTGGGATTGAAATACTTTGCCGGATGCAGGGAAGATCATACCGGAAAATTTTTCGAAAGTATTGAGGGGTATAAGCACCAGGACGGTCCGAGAACATTCAGCCGCAGGGAACTGATAAATATGGCACAGGAATGCGGATTTGACTGTCATTTTTATTACCCTTATCCGGATTATAAATTACCGGTTAAGATTTTCTCAGATGAGTATTTACCAAAGAAAGGGGAACTGACCAGAAACTGGCAGAATTTTGATGCAGACCGGGTTCAGTTGTTTGATGAATCTCTGGCCTTCGATTCGATCCTGGATGCCGGACTTTTTTCTGATTTATCCAATTCGTTCCTGGTGGAGATGAGAAGGAGAGGTTCTGAATGAAGGAGAGAGTTCTTTACAGCAAATCCTCCATTGAAAGGAAACCGGAATACAGGCAAATAACAACTGTTTTTTTGGATGGGGAGAAAAAGAAGGTAAAAAAAACCCCCATGGGTTCCGAAGCGTCAAAACATATCTACCGATATATCGAAAACGCACAGGAATTGATGAACGGTAACCGGAAACGGGAACTGGTTGATGTTGTTCCGTGCTATGAAAATGAGGACGGGAGCGTTTGGTTTCCATTCTGCGAGGAAACCAGCCTTTCACAAAAGTTGGGCAACTGCAATTCTTTGGAGTATGTTAATGAAATCCGCCGCTTTGTCGAAGCTCTGGAAAGCGCATTCGGGGTGGTTCCATTCCAACCCGGTGAAGGATTTCGGGAACTCTTTGGCGGTATTGATCCGGATTATTCAGGGCAGTCTTTATGCATCTCCAATCTGGACATGAATTTTGACAATGTTTTCCTGAAAGGAAGTCAATATCTCCTGATCGATTATGAATGGGTTGTGCATTTTCCTGTTCCTTTGCAATACATCCTTTTCAGATCATTTTTATCAGATGTTTCCTTTGCAAAGCTTTCGGATGAAGATCGTTTGTTCATTTATGGAGAGTTTGGGATTAATGAAAAATTGCAGAAGCAGTTCTGGGAGATGGAGCTGCATTTTCAGAATTACGTATCAGGTGGAAACAACAAACTTGACTCACTTCATATAACGGAATCTTCATCAGTTTGCTTTGGGGAGTTGATGGAATACAAACAGGCTTATACCAGGCAGAAGGAAGCACTTGAAGAGTACAAACAGGCATACGACAGACAGCAGGAAGCGATTGAGGAGTATAAACAGGCACACGACAGACAGCAGGAAGCGATACAGACGCTTAACGGCCAGCTGGAAGAGATTCGAAATCAATGGTGGTACAAAGCTGCAATGAAGTTGAAAAGAAAGTAAACGGAAGGGTTGAAACGATGGATGTATCGATCTGTATTCCTACCAAGAATGGGGGAGAAAGACTGAGGGAAGTTCTGAAGGCGGTTTTTGCCCAGCGGACAAAATATGAGTATGAGGTTCTTTGCGTGGATTCGGGCTCTGTAGACAACACGCTGGAGATCGTCAGGAGTTTTCCGAAGGCACACCTGCATCAGATTCCCGCGTCTGAATTCGGGCATGGCAAAACACGCTGCCTGGCGGCTTCATTAACGACCGGGACCTTCATCGTTTTTATCACACAGGATGCAATTCCGGCCTCGGAAGAATGGCTGGAGCAGATGGTTAATGCAATACAGATACGCGATGATTGTGTTCTTTGCTTCGGGATCCATTATCCTTATCCGGACTGCAATATTCTGGATAAACGGGATATCACCATGCATTTCCAGGGATTCGGGAGTGAAAATACCATATACCGGATGGACGATCCTGAGCGTTATAAGAGGGAGGAGGGGTATCGGCATCTGCTGGCATTTTCTTCAGATAATAACGCGTGTGTCCGGAGAAGTGTTTTCGAAAAGTATCCCTATCCTGATGTTGAATTCGCGGAAGATCAGATCTGGACAAGAAAAATGATTGAAATGGGCTACAGCAAGGTGTACTGTCCGTTTGCTCCGGTTTATCATTCCCATAATTATCCCCTGAATGAATATTTTTGCAGATATTTTGACGAGTATAAAGGATTGCGGGAATTGCATAATTACAGAATGGTGAAGAGCGTTTGGGGAATCCTGCCGCATGCTGCAAAGCTGATTGTCAGCGATGTACGTTATATCTCCGGACAGCCGTTAACCAGGAAGGAAAAAGCGAAATGGTGCTGGTATGCTTTTAGAAGGGATACAAAAAGGTTTGCCGCGGGTTATCTTGGCGGAACCTATCAGGATCGTGAAAAGAAAACACAGAATTGGATGGATCGGCATTTTTCACAGCAGTATAAGCAACGCAACCGGACAAAGTAAACGGAGGACAACTAGATGGGAAAGTACATAAACCTAATCAAAAAAGGGATTTACTACCTGAAGAACTATGATCAGACCGCCATCGTTACCGGTCTTGATAAAGGGGATAACCTGACCCATGTGGAGCAGGTGTACGGTTTCACCACGGAACAGAGAAAGACTCCGTTTAGTTCAGAAGATTACAAAAAAGAAAAAGATTCAGTTCCTGTGATTCACTGGATTATTCCGGAGCCTGGAGTTGGTTCGGGGGGCCATCTGAATATTTTCCGGTTTGTAACCGCTCTGCAAAAAAAAGGTCTGCGGAACCGCGTATACGTCCGGAAACCTGTTCGGTTCTTCTCTGACAGGGATCTGACTGACTTTATTCATAAAAACTATCCAATTATTGATGAAAGTGTGGAGTTTCATTTTTCCTGCGAAGGAATGCCGTTTTGCCATGCTATAGTTGCAACAAGCTGGGATACGGCGTATTTTGTCCGAAATTTTAATAATACGATATCAAAATACTACTTTGTCCAGGATTTTGAACCCTATTTCTATGCGATGGGTTCAGAGTACAAATTTGCAGAGAACACTTACCGGTTTGGGTTCCGGGGACTGACCGCAGGAGACTGGCTGAAACAGAAGCTTGAAAAAGAGTACAATATGCCCTGCACCAGCTTTCATTTCTCCTATGATAAAGAACTGTACAAGCCAATTGAAAAAAGAGATCAGCAGAAGAGGGTATTCTTTTACGCGCGTCCCGTGACCCCACGCAGGGCATGGGAACTGGGCCTTCTGGCCTTAATGGAGTTACACAGGAGAATTCCCGATATAGAGGTGGTTTTCGCAGGATGGGATATAAGCAATTACTATATTCCGTTCAAACATCTCAATGCGGGAAGCGTTGCATTGGACAAGCTGGCGGATTTATATGCGCAGTGTGACATTTGCTTTGTGATGTCCCTGACAAATCTTTCCCTGCTTCCGCTGGAAGTGATGGCTTCAGGCGGGGTGATTGCCACGCAGGAAGATGCAAATAATGCCTGGATGATCAATGACCAGAATGCTCTGATCATTGACTGCGATCCGGTTCATATTGCTGAGAAGCTGGCTGATTTCCTTGAGCATCCTGAAAAGAGGGAATTTCTGAGAAAACAGGGAATCGCATTCGCACAGCAGACGGAATGGGAGAAGGAAACAGAGAAGGTTTACGACGCCATCAAAAAAGGGATTGAAGAGGATAAACAAAGACTGTAATATCCAGAGTTCTAGCGGATATAGATTAACGGTGAAATATAAAATCGGCGGGACTATCATTTCAAATCATTTGTTCTGAATATATCAAAAGCATTGGGATCAGACAATATGTAAACGAGGTAATGCTTTGGGTATGATCCGATTCGACTTATCTATTTAGGGCCTCAAGACTGTGATTTTTGCTGATTATATGATATGAGCTATGCTGGGATTTCAGAACGAGGACTATCCTCTCAATTATAAAAACTGTTACATGTGATTAGGGACACTTTTGCAGTAACAAAGGGGAAAAGTGGAATGAAATATTTCATTCATTCATGGTGGAAAAGGTTTTTGATTTCCTTGTTGATAGCTGTTATCTTGGCTGTTTGCCTGGAATATATTCAAGTGAAGACTCAACCACCTGACTTTCAGTACCAGGAGTTGGCTGTTAATTATTCGGAAGTTACTCCAAATGATAACGCTGTGCTATCCAGTTGTGTGTTGGAAAATGGCATTCTATTAACAGAAAAACAACAGGCGGATCTGGTTTTTAGCGTGCAGGATACCCATGAAATAAATCGGGTTAAAATCATATTAGATCAGCCTTCCAATACAAGTGCATATTTTAGAGTATATTGCACAAAAACGGGAGAGGAAGCGGAATCTGTTGTAAATACCGCAGAAGCTTTATGCCTTCCAGGCACTTCAGATCTTTATTTTTGGATACCCAAAGAGGTCTATTCCCAAATTGAAGTGCAGGTGGATGGAAGTGTTCCAATCCGGGAAGTCAGAAAAGAAGAAGTTGAAGCCGAGAGGATCCTTATTCCCGGGTCCATGCTGAAAGGCCGCATGGCTCTCGTGGCAGCGATTATCTTTATTGTTTCCATGATCCTTTGGACGATCCACGGCTGGCAGCGGCTCCGGGGATGCTTCCGGGCGGCAAAGCAGGGGATCCTGGAGGACCGCAGGAAAACGGCAGTCAACGCGCTGATCTTCCTGGGAACCGGGGGAATCGCCTGGCTGATTCTGCGGCTTTACCTGCCTTACCTGCTGGGGAAACCCTTTAACTTCCTCCTGAATGCTTTCAGCATCTTTGTGGCTGTGGCCGTCGGATGTCTGTTCTGCTTCCGGAAGACGCTGGGGAGAAAACCGGAGGTTTTTTTCATAATCTTGTGCCTGTTGATTGGTTTAAACTTCACCCTTTTCTACCCGGCGGGGCTTGTGAGTTGGGATGAAGAGTACCACGCGTCAAATGCGATCCGGTATTCATATCTCGGGAATACAAGATATTCCGTACAGGATGAATTGTCTTTGACGACCGGAAGAAGCTTTGAAAAAACTCTAGCATATTTTGATGAAACGCTTAAGGAACAAAATGAGCTCTACAATCAGGGAATTATAAAATGGAGAAACGGGCTTCCGGCTGATAAAAACTTTTGGACGATATTCAGCGGAATAGGGTTTTATATCGGAAGAGCATTGAAACTGCCATACCATTGGATTTGGTCCCTGGGAAGATCCTTCGGGCTGATGGCATATACAGTAATCGGGTATTTTGCGATCCGGCGGTTGAAAACCGGAAAGATGATTCTTTCCGCTGTGCTGCTGATTCCCACCTGTATATTCCTGGCTTCCACTTTCAGCTATGACTCAGGGGTGATTTCCTTTACGGCCCTTGGTATGAGTTACCTTGTCCGGGAATGGCAAGAGCCGGAAAAGAAGATCGAATGGAAGAATGCTTTCATCATGATCGGTGCCTTCTTCCTTGGGTGCCGTGCGAAAGCGATCTATTTCCCAGTTCTGCTTTTGCCGCTGTTTATGCGAAAGGGTAAATTCGCGGATTCAAAGCAGAGATGGCTATATATGGGGCTGACAATCGGAGCCCTACTGATTCTGTTGGCTTCTTTTGCTATTCCGTTTGTATTTTCTTCAGGTGAAGGAGATGCGAGGGGAGGAGAAAATGTAAATTCCTTTGGGCAAGTTCGGTTTATTCTTTCAAATCCTATTGAATATTCAAAGATTTTGCTTAATTTCCTGAGAGGATACCTGAATCCGGATGGGATCAGCCAATTCTTGACCTTTTTCGCTTACATGGGTACTGCACCGAATTATGTTCTGTATTTGATGGTAATGGTGGCGCTGGCTTTTACAGACAGGGATGGCAGGGATCTGGATGTTTCTGGAAATATCAAGTCCAAAGCTTTTATGCTAGTAATCCTTTTCGGTACGGTAGCTTTGGTTGCAACTTCCATGTACGTTAGCTTCACTCCAGTCGGATCCTCATCGATTAATGGATGCCAACAAAGATACCTCCTGCCGCTGTTCTTCCCGGCAATGATGCTGGTCTGCCCCGGGAAAATCAGGAATGACCTGAATAAAACACTGTATAACGGAATCTTTTTCGCGCTGATCGGGTTTGTCGGATTTTCCGCGGTGTTGACCAACTGCGTCGGGCTGTATGTATAAAACAGCGAAAGCCGGAGGGAGCTTTTTTGTGAAACTGTTGATTATTATTCCGGCCTACAATGAGTCGGAAAACATTGTCCGGGTGGTGGAGGAAATCCGGCGGGTTGTTCCGCAGTATGACTACGTGGTGGTGAACGACGGATCCGGGGATGCTACCGCGGAAATCTGCCGGGAGCACGGATATCCGCTGCTGGACCTGCCGGTGAACCTGGGCCTGTCCGGAGCCTTCCAGACGGGGATGCGATACGCCTGGAAACAGGGATATGAGGCAGCCATCCAGATTGACGCGGACGGGCAGCATGATCCGAAGTACATCCCGGAAATGGTCCGGGTGATGGAGGAGAAAGGTGCGGACCTGGTGATCGGCTCCCGGTTTGTGACGGAGAAAAAGCCCCATACCCTGCGGATGTTCGGGAATACCATTCTTTCCCTCGCCATCCGGATGACGACGGGAAAGAAGATGACGGACCCGACCTCCGGTATGCGGCTGTACAACAGGAAGCTGGTTCGGGAGATGGCCTATGGGGTCAACTTCGGGCCGGAACCGGATACGGTGTCCTACCTGCTGCGGTGCGGGGCGAAGGTGGAGGAGATCCAGGTGACGATCCGGGAGAGAACCGCCGGGAAAAGCTACCTGAACGTTGGGAAATCCATTCGGTATATGACACAGATGTGCATGAACATCCTGTTTATCCAGTGGGTCAGAAAGCGGGGTGAAGCGGTATGACCATCGGACTGCGTCTGTTCCTGATTGCCGGATCCGTTTTATCCTGCGCGTATGTATTGAACAAAATCCGCAGGAGCAAAATGCGGACTGAGAACTCGCTTTTCTGGATTTTCTTTTCCCTGATCCTTGTGCTGATGGGGCTGTTTCCCGGGATTCCGGAATGGTTCGCGGGTATTCTTGGCGTGCAGAGTACGGTGAACCTGGTGTACCTGGTAGTTATTTTCCTGCTGGTGATCAAGGTGTTCCTGCAGGACCAGAAGGCGGCCAGGACGGAATCACAGGTGACGCACCTGGTTCAGAATTACGCCATGGACCGGAAGAAGGAAGACCGGGACCGGGCTGAGGACTGAAAGGATCCGATATGGAGAAGGGTTTAATCTCTTTTATCATTCTGGTTTATAAAAACTTTGACGGGATCTGCGATACCCTGCAAAGCGTGTTTGAGCAGGATTATCCGAAGATTGAAATCATACTTTCCGATGACTGTTCCCCGAACTACGGGGAAGAGATCGGGAAGATACGGGAGTATATAGATCAAAACCGGACGGAAAATATCGTTCGGGTGGTGTATAACCACCTGGAGGAGAACCAGGGGACCGTCCGGAACGCCAACAGTGCCTACCGGCTGGTGCGGGGCGAATATGTCAAGGTCCTGGGAGCGGAGGATACACTGTCGCACCCGGGGGTGTTGCGTCGATACGTGGAATTCCTGGAGGAGAGCGGGTGCCTGATCTGCTTTGCGAAGCTTCAGGGAATTGATGACCGGGGGAACCGGGTGAAGCACCTTGCTTCCTGCGCGGATGACTACGCGCCGTACCGGAATATGAGTCCTCTTCAGGTTCGGGACCAGCTGTTCGTGCGGAACTTCCTGCCGGCACCGGCTTTCTTTGCGAAGAAGGAGCTGTTTGAGACATACGGGTATTATCCGGAGACGGCAAGGCTGATTGAGGATTATCCCTACTGGATCCACCTATGCACGGAGGGCGTGAAATTTGCTTTCCTGGACGAAGTGCTGGTGGACTACCGGCTTTCCGGATCTTCCAGTGGAGGGACCTACGGGGTACAGTTCATGAAGGACATGTACGCCATCTATGAACAATGGATTTTCCCTTACGACAAGCGGTACGGAATGCTTCAGCCGGTATACAACCGGATGAAGAAAGCGGGACTGAACGCCTACATGGATCGGGCAAGATGGAAGGAATACTCCCCCCTGCAGAAGGCTTTTTCCTGGGTTCGGCACGGGATCTTCTTTGCATATATTGACTGGGGAAACTACCGGATCAGACGGAAAAACGGGGTGCCGGATGGAAACGGGTAAGAACGCGAAAGCGAATTTCACATGGAATATGATCGGCAGCATCTTTGAGTCCGCCCTGTCCTTTGTGCTGCTGATTGCGGTGAACAGGATGG
>OCTW011594504.1_pt1 | contig 13688 bp, 12 predicted proteins | sample 1539671 | NCBI WGS metagenome assembly OCTW01 (sample SAMN02144230, study PRJEB22623) | gut metagenome | biome: sheep rumen | host: Ovis aries | place: New Zealand | reverse complement strand
GGCTCCGGTCAGCATGCATTCAAAATAAACATAAACGGTCGCGTAAACCGTCATGATCATCATCCGGACCCAGTACTCTGACTCGGAGCCGGAAAAGTTCAGATTGTACATCCACAGTGCCAGTACAGCGCCTGCTGCCATGAAGATGCTGATCAGAATTCCGAGAACATTTCTCAGACGTCTCCTCTCATGCTGCAGCAGCGCAATATTGCTGACCGTCATGGATGCGGCAAAGAGCAGGATAAACGGAAAGGTCATCCGGATAAAATGATAGCTTGCCGATATGACCTGCTCATATACATACATCATCGAGTATCTGACCGGATCCGTCAGATGGCGTACGGTCCCGGACAGGACCGTGATGCCGGTCAGCAGCATAAACAGGGAGAAACCCACCGTATGGATCGTGGAATAGGCATAGAAGGAAGGGCCTTTCGCTCTTCTGAACGCAAGGAACAGAAGAAGGCTCTCCACCAGAAAGAATGCGGACAGCACTGCCAGTACGACCGAATCCTGGGTGAATCCGCCCGTACTGTAGTCATAGATCGTTCCGAAAGCTCCGACATGGTAACTGCCGTAGGACAGGGGCTGTCCCGATCCGTCCTTAAGCTGTGACCAGACTTCGCCTCTTTGGCCCGGCTTCATCTGCACCCTGATGTGACCATCGGCCATCTTTGGCTCGTCAAAATAAAGCGTGCCGGTATCCGGCTCGTCTCTCTCTTCCGCATGCATACTCAGCGGCACCGGCTGATCAGCCGGAATGGTCACCGGAATAATAGCGGTGTATGTATTGCTGTACAGCCGGCAGATCACACAGATCAGCACCGCGGACAGCACAAGCAGTGCACTCTGCCACGCAAGTTTTTTCATAGATATCCCCCGTGTCTACTCTGCAGTAAGCACGCCTGCAGATGATCTGTTCCTATATTATCTTATCTGAAGGCGGAATCCAACCGGCGTTTCCGTCCAGACGCTGTATAAACAAGTTAAATGTCTGTCTTTTTTGGTTGTTTCGTAGAATTTTCGCAAAATATCAAGCTGCCTATAGGCATACGCAGTTTTTAATGTTACACTGAATGTGTATTGAAGGATGGATGTTACTTAAAACGGATATGCACCGACTCCGAATTACGGGTGGGGGCGGTAGGTCCGTGCATGATCTCCGCGAAAGGAGGATCATGGAAGCTGTCAACAAAGTCCTGGGATTCCGTGAAGAAGGCCTTCGAGGTCTTCACTTTTTCATCAAGGATCTGGATTATCCGATCGTTGCGGCGGAATATTCAGATCGGGATAGCATGGCCTTCAGTATTCTCAATCAGAATATGAAGACCAGTCCGATGACCAGCGAATCAATCTGTCAGTGGTGCATCAGCCACCGGATTTATTTCACGGTCCTGTACGGATTCCGAATCAAACATTTTCTTGTTGACCCTCTCAAAATGTGGCGTTACCTCCAGATGCGGGTAAGATTGAAACAGTTTTCCGATTTCGCCGTGCCCGCAAATGAATAGTGCAATTGTCAGACTGAAAAAGGCTGCGGCTCTCAGGCCGCAGTCTTTTTCAGTGTTTGAATTCATGGGTTGATTTTTGCGGAAAATCACGTAAGATTAGGGAATGTACTTTACAATATTATAATATATGGAGAATCTGACATTATGTCGAAAAAGATCGTTCTGACCGGCGGAGGAACTGCCGGACATGTCACACCGAATATTGCTCTGCTTCCGTCTCTGAAAGCAGCCGGATACGAGATCTTCTACATCGGTTCCTTCAACGGGATCGAGAAGAAGCTGATAGAAGAACAGAATATTACTTACTACGGTATTGATTCAGGCAAGCTGCGCAGATATTTTGACTGGAAGAACTTCACGGATCCCCTGCGAGTGATCCATGGCTACGCCCAGGCGAAGAAGATCCTGGCCCGCATCAGGCCGGATGTCGTCTTCTCCAAGGGCGGCTTTGTCAGCGTTCCTGTTGTGCGCGCGGCCTCCGCTCTTCATATCCGCACGATCATCCATGAGTCTGATATGACGCCCGGTCTTGCCAACCGTCTGGCGATCCCCGCTGCAGATAAGGTATGCTGTTCATTTCCGGAGACTCTGAAATATCTTCCGGAGGGGAAAGCGGTCCTGTCCGGATCACCGATCCGCAGGGAGCTTCTGACCGGAGACCGCCAGAGTGCGCTGAGATTTCTTCACTGGGAGGACAGCAGCAAGCCGACCCTCCTGGTTACCGGGGGAAGCCAGGGTTCTGTCGCGATCAACAACGCGCTTCGCAGCGCCCTTGACGACCTTCTGAAGGAATTCCGGATCATCCATCTGTGCGGCAGAGGGCATCTGGATGCTTCTCTGGAGGGCAGAGAGGGATACGCCCAGTTTGAATATGTACAGGATGAGCTCAAAGACCTCTTTGCTCTTACGGATCTTGTACTGTCCAGAGCCGGGGCCAATTCCATCTGCGAGCTCCTGGCACTGCGCAAGCCGAATCTTCTGATTCCGCTCTCTGCGGCGGCAAGCCGCGGCGACCAGATCCTGAACGCGGATTCCTATCAGAAACAGGGATACAGCCTGGTTCTCAAGGAGGAGAGCCTTACTCCCGAAAGCCTGCTCAGCTCACTTCGTCAGCTCTGGACTGACAGGAAGACCTATGTTGCCGCCATGGAGAAGAGTTCCCAGAGCTCTGCCATTGACATCATCATGGGCCTTATTACCGAAACCGCGTAAGGTCTGCGCGGCAGGGCATCAGGCCGCTCTCTGTGCTTCTTCTTCCAGGAGCCGGCGGGCAAACTGTCCCATCCTTCCATACGCAAGATCGTCCAGCAGCGCCGCGCCGCTGCTGCGGACCTCCACCTCCGGAAGATAGATGCGGACCATGGACGACAGCAGGACATCCTTGCCCAGAGCCTTCATATTCCTGTCAAACTGGCTGATCTTCGCGCGCGACATGGGATCCGCCAGAATGGGAACATAACATCTCGTGCATCTCTCCAGCAGATCTGCCGCATCCTGCATCTGGGAACCGATATCCAGGACGATGGTCCTGTAATCTCCTGCTGCGGCGGTTGCTGCTATAAACTCCAGCCATTCTCCCGGACGGATATCCCGGATATCATCCGGGAAGAAAGCCGGCGGCACGATATCCAGGCTGCCGAAGGTCTGGACCGCACTCTCCAGCAGCGCCGCCAGATTCTGAGTTCTGTCCCTGGATGCGTGTACCAGATCCGCCGTGTCCGACCGGTACGTGGTCCGAAACAGCGGCTCGAATCCGCTGTAATCCTCCAGGTTCAGATACAGCGCTCTTCCCTCCTCACCGGCTGCCTGTGCCAGCGTCAATGCAAACAGCGTCTTGCCGCAGCGCGCGACCGGCGACCAGACTGCAAAGATCCTGCAGCCCGGCGGCATATCCACTGCTTTACTGTCCCCGGCAAAACTCAGGACCTGCCTTGCTATGCTGTCAGAATCCTGATACTTTCGGATGACCGCATCCTGATCCAGCCCGGGCTCTTCGCCCTCTGCCAGTATGATCACCCGCCTGACATTCATTTCCCTGACCTCATCCGACATGGCGTCCGTCGAGATCAGCAGGATCTCGATCTCATTATCCTGCGCGTACCGCCCAAGGCTCTCCAGATTGGTAAACGCCAGTACCTGGTAGGGCAGCATTCCTTTTGTGTTCAGATAATCAGCCAGCCTGACAACATACGCTTCCTCCAGGTCGCAGATCGCGAATATTTTTTTCTTCTTCATGACGATATCCCCTTTCTTTGAATCGATTATCATGTCCTTCGGCCGCAGCCTGGTCATCCCCTGCCTGCCATGTATACGATAAGGGCAAGGAAGACGGGAACTGCGAAGGCAAACTCTCCTGATTCCGTATAACCTGCCGACGGGTCCCTGTAAGGACCCGGCCTGCCGCCTGCCGCCGCGCGCACCGCATACCGCTGCAGATACTCCAGCCGCTGCCTGAGATTCCCTCTTCGCATTACCAGGATCACAGACACCCCTGCTGCCGCAAGCAGGGAGTACCACATCATGATCAGACTTCCCTCAGGCCCGAGCTGAAGTCCGATCACGGAAAGCAGCTTGACGTCTCCTGCTCCGAGCATCCTCAGATAAATGAATACCCCAAGAAGCAGGTATGGAAGCAGAAAGCCTGCTGCCATATCCTTCAGATTCAGCAGCATGGCAGCTGTACTGCCCGCTCCGGCCTGGGTCCCGGAAACAGCAGCGCACAGCAGACCGCACAGGATCAGGCGGTTCGGGATCCTGCCGGTCTGATAATCCGACAGGGCGCAGACGGAGACAAAGACAAGAAGCGTCATACGGGCGGGCATAAAGACAGGAATCATAGACGGGTCCTCTGTGTATTAAGATCAGATGCAGACAGGTGTATACAGATGCAGAGATAACTGTGTTGAACCGGTTTGTGAAGGCAGGGATGTACTGCGAAAAAGATTCAGAACAGTCCTTATGGGAAGGGCTGCGGAGAGATGCCCGCAGATGATATCACATATAATATGTTATATAGATTCGACAATTGATATGTTGTATTCCAGACAGGTCTATCATATCATCTTTCAGACAAAATGCAAGTAAAAAAGACTGTCCCGGGAGTTCATTTCCACGGGACAGTCTTCTCTTTTATCTGTTCAGGTGCCGGCGGAGTGCGGCATCAGACCTGGGCAGCATCATCCGTCTTCTTTCCGAGAGCCATTACCACTATGATCATGAACAGGATGGCAAACGGAAGCGCCACCACCGGCGGAATGTTCTTCACCGCGAAGATCCCTGCCAACAGGTATCCGATCGCGGATACTACTGCTGCGGTCATTGCATAGGGAAGCTGTGTCGATACATGGTTCACATGCTCACACTGCGCGCCTGCGGATGACATGATCGTTGTGTCAGAGATCGGGCTGCAGTGATCGCCGCAGACAGCGCCGGCCATGCAGGCTGCCACGCAGACGATGGAGATCGGGTTGCCCGCCGACCATGGGAAGGCCTTCAGAACGATCGGAATCAGGATTCCGAAGGTTCCCCAGCTGGTTCCGGTCGCAAAGCTCAGTCCTACGCCGATCAGGAAGATGACCGCCGGCAGGAACATCTGCAGTCCCTTGGCGGAATTCTCGATCAGGCCTGCCACATACAGGTCAGCGCCGAGGTAGGATGTGATGCTGTTCAGGCTCCATGCGAAGATCAGGATCATGATCGCGGGAACCATGGCCTTAAAGCCTTCCGGAACGCAGCCCATCGCCTCACGGAAGGAGAAGGACTTGCGCGCCACATAGTAGATGATGGCAAACAGAAGCCCGAATGCGGATCCGAGCATCAGGCCTACGGATGCGTCAGATTCGGAGAACGCGGTGATGAAGTCCGCTCCGCTGAAGAATCCGCCGGTGTAGATCATGCCGACCACACAGCAGGCCACAAGCACCAGGATCGGAAGCACGAGATCAATGACCCTGCCCTTTCCTTCCGGAACATCGTCTTTGACGCCCTCATACGGGTTCGCGCCGGAGAACAGATCGCCCTTCTTCGCATTTTTCTCGTATCTGGCCATCGGGCCGAATTCGATATCCTTGGCTGTCAGCGTCAGCATCATGACGATGGTGAGCAGCGCATAGAAATTATAAGGGATCGTGCGGATGAACAGTGCCAGTCCGCTTCCGTCATCTACGAAGCCGGAGACCGCGGCTGCCCAGGATGAGATCGGGGCAATGATGCAGACCGGTGCCGCTGTCGCGTCGATCAGGTATGCAAGCTTAGCTCTGGAGATCTTGTGGCGGTCCGTGACCGGTCTCATGACAGAGCCGACGGTCAGGCAGTTGAAATAGTCATCGATAAAGATCAGGCAGCCCAGTACGGTCGTTGCGAACTGCGCGCCTCTTCTGGTTTTGATGTGCGTCTGCGCCCAGCGGCCGAATGCGGCGGAGCCGCCGGCCTTGTTCATCATGGCAACGATCGCCCCGAGAATGACCAGGAAGATCAGGATACCGACGTTGTAGGAGTCCGCGACGGAAGCAACGATGCCGTTCGAAAAGACCGTATTCAGCGTCATCTCGAAGTTTCCGTTTGCCGCGAGGATCGCGCCGAACACGATTCCAATGAACAGGGAGGAATAAACTTCCTTCGTGATCAGCGCCAGGATGATCGCTACCAGCGACGGGACCAGCGCCCAGAACGTGTTGTAATAATGCGACGTATTCGCGATAGTATCCGCGAACGATTCACCCTCCTCGGCCATTGCCGGAACCGCGATGCACAGGATCGCAAAAACCGCCAGGACCAGCAGCGCAAGGGCTCTCCTTCTCTCTTTCATTACTCTCATACCCTCTCCTCCGTGTTCAGTGCTTTGCTCTGTCAACGCTTCACTTCGATAAAGTATATCCTTTATTATCTCCAGTTTCCTGCGCAAAGTCAACCTTTATCTCTTATGACTTTCTGTAGTCCAGCTCTGAACGGGGCGCCCTTGTCATCAGTGCCCGGACCGTCTCCTTCGGATCAGCACCGTGATTGACGACTGCGTCGATCCCGTCTACCAGCGGCATGTCGATCCCGTACTTTTTCTGCAGCTCCAGCGCCGCAGGGATGGCATTGATGCCTTCTACCACCATTCCGACCTGCCTGACCGCGTCTTCCGGCTTAACGCCCTGTCCGATCAGATGGCCGCAGCGGTTATTTCTGGAATGCTCCGATGTCGCGGTAACGATCAGATCCCCGATCCCCGCAAGCCCGTAAAAGGTTCTGACATCGCAGCCCATGGCGATACCAAGCAGTGTGATCTCATGCATGCCCCTCGTGATCAGGGCAGCCTTCGTATTGTCTCCATACCCAAGTCCCAGAGCAGCGCCGCTCGCAAGGGCGATGATATTCTTCATGGCGCCGCACAGCTCAACGCCCAGCACATCTTCATTTGTATAGACTCTCATAACATCGTTCATGAAAATGTGCTGCACGATCTCTGCCGCGTCCTCATCTTTGCTCGCCGCAACGATCGTAGTGGGAAGATCCTTCGCGACCTCCTCCGCGTGGGTAGGCCCGGACAGTGCCACCAGGCGTACTGTCTTCCCTTTCATCTCATCCTCAATGACCTGGGTCATCGTCATCAGGCTCTTCGGCTCTATACCCTTTGCCACATCCACGATGATCTGGCCGTCCGGCACGAAGGCAGATGCCGCCTTCGCGGTTGAGCGGACAAACACCGACGGAACGGCAAACAGAAGGATATCCTTACCTGTGCAGGCCTCTCCTATGTCCTTCGTAAACTGTACCGAGTCCGGAATGATCATCCCCGGCAGATTCGGCTGCCTGCGGGTCGTACTGTATGTATCGATCTCCTGTTCAAGAGCCGACCAGACCATCGTCTCGTGACCTTCATTTGCCAGCATCCTCGTCAGCGCCATGCCCCAGGTCCCGGCGCCCAGAACTCCTATCTTAGCCATATCTGTGTGTCCTCCATCCTGAACAAGTGTCAGGCACTTGTTCAATTTATCTCAGTTTGAAAAACTCTTTCATGGGTTTGCTCCATGTCTCCCACATCCAGTCCGAAGTACGCCCTTCCTGAGCGATCGTGATGTCTGTCGGATCGTATACGCCGGTCCATTTCCCGGCGAACAGGGGCATGGGCTTGCCCAGGGGATCATCCTCTGCGGTTCCGTTGAAGATCGTTACTGCGGTTCCCACCGGACAGTTGTCATAGAGGTATTTCGCATCTGTCGCCGCAAGGCGGATGCAGCCGTGGGAAGAGCTCTCTCCGATCTGATTGTATTCCTCCGGAAGCATGGTATAGTTGTCGCTGTTGCTGTAATACGGAAGCGTGTGAAACAGAATGTCCCCCGTGATATGGGAACACCACTGTCCCCAGGATGGTCCTACCAGCTCATGCCATCTTAGCTTGTCCTTGAGCTGAAAATTCCCGACGGGCGTCGATCCCTCTCTCAGACCCGCTGCGCAGGCAAATGCCTTGACCGCGACTTTGCCGCGAAATACGGTGACCGTGTTCGTCGTCAGGTTCACCTGGATCGACCAGGTCGTATCCTCCTGGTTCTCCCATCTGCCGTCCAGTCCCGTGCAGTATTCGCGGATGCGGCGGATGATTCGGCCGGGGCTAATCCGGATGCCGCCTGGCGCGCTGCTGTCCGGGACCGCTTCCATTGCTGCGGTCTCAGACTCCGCCGCTGTTTCTGTCTGCGCCTCTGCTTCACTCCCGGACTCTGTTTCAGATTCGCGGTCAGGTTCCGTCTCTTTCAAAGGTCCGTTTTCTCCGGTAAGTCCGTCTTCCGGAACCATCTCGTCAACGATCCATCCTGAATCCGTCTCTTCCTCGATGAGACCCGCAAGATCCGCAGCCCGGACATATACAGGAGAGCTAAGGCACAGCAATACCGCCGCAGCGGCAAGAAGCAGTCTCCGCGGGCGGCGGTTTCTCCTGTCTGGTTCCATTCTGTTTATAATCGGTAAATGAATCATTCTGCTCCTGATCAATTCTTTCTCTTTCTGACGCTGTATCCGAAGGATCCCACCTTCCGGCCCAGCGTATAATATTCTCCATGGGAATAGGTGACAAGTCCCGTGCGGTTCAGCTCAAACTTTCCCTTTTCATCCATATAGGCAGGGTCTATGTCCACGGACACGACTTCTGCCAGGAACATGTCATGGGATCCCAGAGGGATCTTCCGGGTGACCCTGCATTCTATGTTGACCGGACTCTCCGCGATCAGCGGAGCGCTCTCAAGCTTCTGTGCCGGCAGCGCCGTCAGGCGGCAGGCTTCAAACTTGTCCACGTCCCTTCCGGACCTTACTCCGCACCAGTCGCAGCTGCGGATCAGCTTCTCAGTGACCAGGTTGATCACAAATTCCCCGCTCTCCTCGATGATGCTGTGCGAATAGCGCTCCGGGCGCACCGAGACAGACACCATAGCCGGATCCGAACAGACTGTTCCTGCCCAGGCAAGCGTAATGATATTCGGTTTCTGCCCCTCTTTCGCGCAGCTGACCATGACCACCGGCAGCGGGTACAGCATATTGCCGGGGCGCCAGACTTCTTTTTGTTCCATATTTACAGCTCCTGGTCCCGGTTCAGGGCATCCATCATGCTCGGAACGACCTGCTTCTTCCTGGAAACGATCCCCTTCATGACCGCCATGTTATCCTTCACGCGGACGCCGAAGGCACTGTGCATGATATCGTCCACATCGTCGCCGTAGCACAGCATCGTCGTGCTCTCATCGATAATATTCGTGAGCATGAACAGCGCCATATCCAGGCCCTTTTCCTTATATTTCTTCTCAATGAACGGCATCATCCGCTCTTTGATCTCATCCAGCTCTTCCTGGCTCATGGAGGTGACCTGCCCGATCCCCATGATCACGCCGTCATTGTCAAACGTCTTGAAGTCGTTATAGAAGATCTCCTCCGGCGTCTTCTCCCTGAGCCTGGACCCTGCGGTGAACATGTCCTTCGCATGCTTCTCGGGGTCGATCCCTGCGATCGCCGCAAGCTCCTTTGCCGCAAGCCTGTCCAGCATCGTGCAGGTCGGGGAGCGGAATGCCAGCGTATCCGACAGGATCGCGCTGCACAGCAGGCCGGCGATATTGGGAGGGATCTCGACATCCTTCTCGTGGAACATCTGCCAGATGATCGTCGCCGTGCAGCCGACGGGTTCATTTCGGAAATAAACAGGACTCACGGTCTCCAGAGAGCCGAGGCGGTGGTGATCGATGATCTCCAGGATCTCCGCGTTCTCCACATTGTCGACCGCCTGGCCGATCTCATTGTGATCCACCAGGATCAGCGCCCTCTTGTGCACGCCCAGCAGGTTCCGGCGGGAGATCGTTCCGATATAGACCCCGTTCTTGTCCAGGATCGGGAAGTCACGGTAGCGTTTCTTGAGCATCGACTCCTGGATCACATCCGTATAGTCATTCATTTCAAATGTCATCAGCCGGTCTGATCTCATGAAGAAGTCGATCGGCATGGACTGGTTGATCAGCCTGGCTACATTGTATGTATCCAGCTTCGTGACCAGGATCGTAGTCCCGTGCTCCTGTGCCATATGCTGGATCGTCCTGGAGACCGAATCCTCCAGACAGACTATGATGCATCCGGCGCCTGCCAGGATCGCCATCAACTGGGACTCATAGCGGTTTCCCAGGATGACGCAGTCATTTGATTCGATGTAATTCTCCATTACATCAGGGTTGGCCGCAGCGACAACGACCTTGCCATGCTCGAAATTCGCAGTCGGATCACCGACGACCATGGTCGCCTCCAGGGTCTTCAGGATATTCACATAGGGCGTCTTCGCGACAGACACGATGGCCGGATCATTTTCATCCATGTAAGACTTGGCGATATCATTGGTGGTGACCAGACCCTTCAGATGGTTCTCACTGTCAATGATCGGCAGCGTGAACACATTCTGAGTCTTCATCAGTTCCCATGCGTCCTTGACGGATATCTTGCCGTCAACGCCCGGTGTCTTGCGGATCTCCATATCCTTTACGCGGGTTCCGATATTCTCAAGATACCTTGGCTGCTGAAAATGAAATCTGTCCAGTACATACTGGGTCTCGGCCGAAAGCGCGCCGGCCCGGCAGGCAATGAACTCATTATCCAGACCCGGCGTATCCTTCTCATTTTCAAGCGGTGCATCCGCCTCATCCGCAGATCCGCCCGCCTGAGCAGTGCCGGCTGCCTCCAGCTGCTTCCTGCGTTTTTCCTGCGCCTGTGTCTTCAGGTATGCGTAAGAGATCGCGGAACAGATCGAATCTGTGTCCGGATTCTTATGACCTACGATATAAACCGTACGCTTTTTTGCCATATACTTGTCTCTCCTCGTGTGTATTGTCCTACATTCTGCAGCAAACGCGAAAAGTTCACGACTTGTTTACATATCATCTAATGTTTGTTCACATATCGATGCTAACTTATTTATACAAGTTCGAGCGAGAATCAATCGGTTAAGGACATATGATATTTTTTCATAATAGCCTCGGGATCGGGCAACCGTTCCCGGGGCACTCCTCTTTTTCGGGGTATGCTTCTTTTTACGGGGCATTCCCGTATCTGAAGAACGACTCTTATCATCATACCATGGATACCTGATTCCTGCTATGGAAAACCGTGTCTCTTCATGTTATGATAACCCACATGAAGAAACAATTTTTATTTGGATTATCAATTATGACCGCGCTGGCAGGGATGACTGTTCCGGCTTCTTCGGATGCTGTCTCCATGCCGGTGGAGTCAGGCGGCGCTGAGCTTCCGCTCATGAATATACCTGTCTGTGCGGATCCCCTGGAAACAGCCCGGCTGATCCGCGCCCAGGTGGAAGAGGCTGCGCAGGCCATTCTGCATGAACAGCAGGTGGAATCTGTCCACAGCGCGCTGAATCATACCCAGTTTCTCCTTACCGGTGAATCAGAATATCTTCAGGAGGATGAGCCGGAAACGGAATTCGTAGAAGAGACCGAATCCGAGCTGATCGAAGAGACAGAAGAGGCACAAGAAGTATGGCCGGTCGAAGTTGACGAGGCGCTTCTGGCAGATGATGAAAGCTCCGCTTCAGAACAGGCAGCGCCTCAGACGGAGGCTCCTTCCGATGGCGGGGACGCTTCGGCAGAGAGCGAAGGAGCTGCACTGCCGGGTCCAGGACACGGCATGTTTACCGTTCCTGAGATGCAGAGCATAAACATCGCGCGGCTCAATCTGTACGATTACCGCCTGCTCCGCTCCTGTCCGCTCCCGGTCCTTCCCAAAGACATGCACAGGCTGTATGATCAGACAAAACAGCTGACCGACGGATTCGATGGAGAGTGGTCCGTCTACGTACAGAACCTCTCAACCGGACAGACCATGGTCATGAACGACAGGCCTCTGAACTCGGCAAGCGTCATGAAACTCTTCATCATGGAGACCTTGTACGAAGCATTCGCAGAGGGGACAGTGCCCAGAAATGAAGACACCGTCTATCTGCTTCGCAATATGATCATAAACTCCAGCAACGAATCATCCAACCGCCTGCTGGAGATCCTCGGCAACGGAGACCTGGCTGCAGGCGTCAGCAAAGTCAACGACTTCATCCTCAGCCACGGCTATACTCCCGAGACAGTCATATACAACGGCTTCCAGGACCCGGCGGCGACGCTTGACGAAAACCACCAGAACATGGTCCGGGCAAGAGACGTGGGACAGCTGCTGGCAGACATCTACGACCGCCGGTTCATTTCCAGGAAAGTCTGCAACGAAGTCGAACAGATGATGCTCGAACAGGCAACCAGATTCAAGATCCCGCGCGGAGTCCCCGAAGGCGTAGAAGTAGGCAACAAATCCGGCGAGACCAGCGACACCGCCAACGACGCTGCGGTAGTCTACGCACCCTCGGCCGACTACATCCTGGTCGTCCTGTCACACGGCTGGACCGACGAAAACACCGCCAACGAAAACGTCGTCAAAGTCTCACAGCTGATCTACAGCTATTTTGAAAATTGAACAAGTGCCTGACACTCGTTCAATATTATACAAGTGCCTGACACTCGTTCAACATCACAGGAACCGAAACATGACTTTCTGGGCCAGAGAATGGAAAAATAATCACATGCTCCGCGACTATACCGTAGAGGACAACTCTCCGGATACCCGGACACACAAAGTATTCCGCGCCCTGGATGAGATCTGCTCGGCATTCGATCTCACACATCCTCAGTGGCTGGACTCAACGATCCGTGACTTTAAGCGGCACTCACGCTGCCGTTTTACACAGGATTGCTTCGTCGGTGAAGAAATAGAATTCGATTACCTGGAATTCCAGGTACTGGAAGAAGATTAAAAAATGAACAAGTGCCTGACACTCGTTCAACATGGAGGTAATTATGCATATTGATTATAAGACCAAAGGCGTCTGCTCCTCATGGATCCACTTTGATCTGGACGAACAGCAGTGTGTCCATGATCTGCACTTTGACGGAGGCTGCGACGGCAACCTGAAAGCAGTTTCCAAACTGGTAGAAGGCCAGCCCGCATCCCGGATCGCCGAGATCCTTGAAGGCAACACCTGCGGCCCAAGGCGCACCAGCTGCGCCGACCAGCTGTCCAAAGCGCTGAAGGAAGCAATCGAGAATTCCGTGGCATAATCAGAACATATTAATATTTGAAATGTTTCACAGGAGGTATCTTAATATGGGTCAGACATCACCATCACAGTGCATCGAAGTCAAAGACGGTACGCATATTGCGAAATGCGTACTTATGCCGGGCGATCCGCTCCGCGCAAAATATGTCGCTGAGAATTACCTGGAGAACCCGGTCCTGTTTAATGACGTACGCGGAATGTACGGCTACACCGGTCTGTACGAAGGCAAGGAAGTATCTGTCATGGGAAGCGGAATGGGCATCCCTTCGATCACCCTGTATGCCACTGAACTGTTCAGCTTCTTCGGCGTAGAGGCAATCATCCGGATCGGTTCCGCAGGTGCGATCGCCGACAACGTGAAGGTTCGCGACGTACTTCTCGCCATGACCGCCACAACAAACTCCGCCTATTCCGACTGCCTGGCAATGCCTGGCCACGTAGCGCCCTGCGCAACCTGGGAGATGCTTCGCGATGCAGCGAACATCGCTGATGAAATGAATGTGAAAACCTCCGTTGGCAGCGTTCTTTCATCCGATTACTTCTACTACCCGGATCCG
>OCTW011560654.1_pt1 | contig 13688 bp, 12 predicted proteins | sample 1539671 | NCBI WGS metagenome assembly OCTW01 (sample SAMN02144230, study PRJEB22623) | gut metagenome | biome: sheep rumen | host: Ovis aries | place: New Zealand | reverse complement strand
GGCAGCACGATCATGGTGGATGAGATTGTTTCCGCAATCAAAGATTCCGGTATGAAGTTTGACATGATCGGTTTCGATGCATGTCTGATGCAGGATATTGAAATTGCAAAGCTTCTGGAACCGTATGCGGATTATTATCTGGCTGCCGAAGAAAGTGAACCGTCGGGCGGCTGGTTCTATACTTCCGCATTCGGAAAACTTGCCAAAGATCCGACGACTTCCACCGAAGAGATCGCACGGGAAATCATCGGAACATATGATCAATACAACATCCATATGGCAGCTGAAACAGAGCTGAACAAATTTACGATTTCCCTGGTAGATCTGACTTATGTGAATCCGGCATATGAAAAGCTTGAACAGCTCTTCGTAAAACAGAAGCAGGCGATTCTCGCTTCTGAGTCTGATTATGCTGATATATCACTTGCCGCAAACAGTTCGTATACGTTCATGAACAGTGAACAGATTGACCTGGTTGATTATCTGAATAATCTGAAAATGTCGGATTATGACGACTCCGTGATGAGCGACAGTGAAATCCGCGAACTCACCGCTTATGTACAGGCCTGCGTTGTGGCCCGCAACCGCGGCTGCGCAGACGGAATCAACGGTCTTGCCTTTACGTTCCCGTATGAATCCCTCGCAACATTCACCGACTGCTGGAAGCAGCTGAAAAGCAACGGCCTGGTAACGCAGGAAGACTTCTATACGGATTACTTCTCCATTATGGCCGCCAGCAGGGAGAGTACTATTCCTGAAGACAGCCCTTTGTATGATCTGATCGAACTGATCGATTTCAAGGATGAAGAATGGTATAAGCCCGGATTTGAGAATTATGTGACCACGCAGCCGTTAATCGAGATTCCGGTACGCAAGAACGGCGAAGGCTATTCTCTGGAACTCTCTGACAGTGTCTGGAATATCGTATCTGATGAAAGACAGTATTTCTTCCAGGAAACTGAAAGAGGAGAGCTCAGATATCTGGGTTCAGACTATCCGGGTATGAGAGATGAAGAAGGGCACCCCATGATCTCAACTGACGGAACATGGATTTCCATTGACGGACATCCTGTCTTCTATGAACCGACCGGCTTGCGTGCAGATAAGAACGGTGATGTCTATACAGGTTATACCAAAGCGATTCTCAACAGAAAGACAGAAGTGATGCTGTATATCGAATGGGAGCCGTCTGATAATCTTAACGCTCCGTCTTCAGGAAAAATCATCGGCTATGATGAGATTGACAATGAAGATGCCTTCATGGAGAAGGGGCATAATCAGCTCGAAGCAGGTGAAACACTAGACTTCCTGTTTGATTATTATGATGAGGAAGGAAACAGTATCGGTTCAGCAACCGCATTCCGTACATACCGCGTCAGACAGCCTAACAATGTGAAAGTAACTGACGAACCGCTCGGCAGCTGCACACTTCGTCACGGAATCCTTCTTACCGATGTCTATCAGAGACAGTTCCAGTCTGAAATCATCGTGACTGATATCAACTGATCACTGCATACACACAAGTGTGATCTCATCCCGGCATTTCAACGTGCCGGGATTTTTATATTGGGTACATCACTGCTGAACATGCGTACACGCAGCATGGATCTGTATTGAATCCTGAATCACTCACAGACAGATGCAGGAAACTGCGGATTGAATGATACAATGAGTTTAAGTACAAGGAGAATCAATCATGGCAAAATATGCTTGTTTCTGCACCGGCTGCAATACGTTTCAGTTTTCTCCATGGGGCGTCAGAGAGTGTCCGGCCTGCGGCGGTCGTCTGATTCAGTCAAGAGTTGAGCAATGGGGATTTGAATCCATGACCACGGAAAAGAAATATACGACTTTCCTGCCTTTGGTAAAGGAAGACTCACCTGAATACAAGCTGCTGCTTGCGGGAACTGAAAGTCATGAAAAAGTCAGATATCTTCAGCAGAAAATGTATGAGGATGAATTGTCCAAAGAAGAAGCGCGCAAACATGCATTTGCAGAGATGACGATTGCTTTGGAATCTTCTTTTGAAGATGCAAAAATAGTGAAAAGGGGCGGATATATTTTTGCGGATGCGGTATCGACACTGCCGAGATCTGTCAGTTTCGAATCGGAATCAGGACAGAATCAATTGACCGATGCCATCGCAGAAGCCAGAAACAAGGCTTTGGAAAAACTGAAGGAAGAAGCTTTTGAACTAGGCTGCAATGCCATCATCAGCCTGGATTTTGACTATCTGACACTGGACTGGGAAAGATATCCATCATTCGATAAAAGTGTCCATATCAAAGAGGATTATGTGATCTGTGTCAGCGCCAAGGCAACGGCGGTTGTGCTGGAGAAGATCTGAATCTTTTATATAACGGATTTGACGATCAAATCATTTAGCTGATATTAGGAGGCTCTGAGCAGCTTCCTTTTCATTTTCTATGCAAATATCTTACGGAAAAACCCCTGCCGGTGTATGTGTCAGCAGGGGACATGAATGCGCAATGGTGAGCTTCCGTCTTCCGGTAAAACAGACATTCCTTCTGTACAGCAGAAATAGTCTTCTTGCAGCAATTTTTTTTAGATGTTTTTTGAACTGGAACAGAGATACGTGCACTGTTTGATTTATAAAGTGTTTCATGTTCACGATAGACTGGAAATACTGAAAATCTCGAAATTGCATTATATTCACGATTGAGGGGAATTGTTCATTTCAGGGGCCGAAATAGCCTCTGGTACAGAGCTAATTAAGTTCTATATAAAATTCGTATAACATACATTATGCGAAGTAATAATGAATTACAGAAGAAATTGCACTTTAAATTATCCACATTGAGTTTTCCACATTTTGTAATATGGTTTTCAACAGTTTTTGATGACTGGATTGTCAATTTGATTCCAGATCTTTTTTTTACATTTTTATATTGATCTGTGACTCATAACGCTTTTTGAACTTCCCGTATGAACTGCATTCTTTCGTCCGTTTATGATTGCCCGTACTTTCATTGAAATGCACGTTCCTGTTTCAATTGATTACCGGCAGTTCATAGTCCCGTGTCTTTGATCCGTTTTTATATATCAGCGCATTACACATATGTCTGATTCATTAACATGGATATCTGCTGAATCATGATTTCAGATGATCTGGGCATTATGCGGTTCTTACTGATGAATTGATTAATTATCACTTCTTATATACTGATACCTGACAGCTTGCTGATATGATTCTTCATGCTTCCGGAATAACTGCTATAATGCAGTCCATTTTGAGTTAATTGATAATTTCTGAAAATGTAAAATTTTTCATATACATTGCATACAACATAAAAAAAGGCATCAGAAGCGATTTTGCTGCTGAATGCCTTGTAAGTCTCTTTAAATCCTTTTAAAACGGATCAGCCGTTAATAATGTCATCGATTGAGATGAACGGACTTTCATCACTTGCGATGGCCTCTTTGGGAACCGAAATGACGGATATCTTTTCCGTTGATTCTCCCGGGTATGAAGCGATCATGCTGGCGATATACGGCTCTCTTGGAGTATCGGCCAGCTCCTGCTGCTTTTTGAGGAATTCCTCATTGATTGCGATCAGCTCACCGATCGTCAGCTCATCCGGATCGAACTCATAATCGCTTCTGACATCGTCCTGAATGCTTCCGGTGAGAGATTCGATTCTGTCATCGGTATGATCCTGGACCGCTTTTGTCAGATGTGTCATGCGGGTTGCTGCGGTTTCATAATCCTTCAGCATCGTCGTGTTTTCCATGCCGTACATCATGGTCAGATCATTCAGTGTGAATGATCCGGTCGCGCAGCTGTCGGCTTTATGATCCGTATATTTTCTGTATTCATTGTCAAAGAATGAATTGTTTTCCGTGCTTTGATGATTTCTGTCTTCACTCATAAATGCCTCCGGCTGTTTTATATAGTATATCATTATGTTATGAAACAATCTTCAGCCTTTTACAGCGCGTTTCAGCTGTTTTAAGGCATGATGCCTTATAAATGATTACCGTATCATCTGATAAGGAAAAAGCCCTGTAACGGGCTTATTCTCATGCTGACGCTTATTTCACGTATTCTTTCAGGTTCTTGGAAGCCTTGAAGGCAGGAATCCTGACAGGTGAAATCTCGATTTTCTCTTTTGTCTGAGGGTTGATACCGGTTCTGCCGGCTCTTTCACGGACTTCGAACTTTCCGAAGCCTGAGATTTCAACTTTGTTTCCGTCTTTGAGCGTGTCACTGATCGTATCAAACAGAAGATCCACAATCGACGCTGCTTCTTTTTTTGTCAGATGATGCTCTGAAGCGATAATTTCCGATAAGACTTTTTTGTTGATTGCTGTCATAAATAATTTCCTCCGTTCGAATATCGATTATACAACGCAGAAACTTCAATACAATACTTGACATGAATTGTGAAAATTCTTAAAAAAAACGCCCGCAGGCGTTTCTTACTTCTGTCCGTAATAGGCATTCGGACCATGCTTGCGCATATAATGCTTGTCCAGAACGTATTTTGCGATGGATGCGTCTGGATTGAGCATGAGTGTTCTCAGATCCATTTCCGCAACGGTTTCCATGACTACAGCGTTATAGACCGCATTGGCCGGAGAATTGCCCCAGGCAAACGGTCCGTGATTCTTTACGACAATACCGGGTATTGCCATCGGATCATAACCGAGTGAGTCGATTGTTTCGATGATCACTTTGCCGGTGTTCTTCTCGTATGCTTCTTCGACTTCCTCGCGGCTCAGTTCTCTGGTGCATGGAATATCGCCATAGAAATAGTCCGCATGGGTGGTTCCGAGTGCGGGAATGGCCATGCCGGCCTGGGCAAAGGCAACCGCGTTGATGCTGTGGGTATGAACGATGCCTTTGATATCCGGATATCTTCTGTAAAGCTCCAGATGCGTTGCGGTATCGCTGCTCGGTTTCCATTTACCTTCGCATCGTTCGCCGCTTTCGATATCCACGACAACCATGTCCTCCCAGCTCATGCCGTCATAATCGACACCGCTGGGCTTGATCACCATGTATTTTCTGTCTTCACTGATTCCGGAGACATTGCCCCAAGTATAGATGACAATTCCCCTTCTGACGAGTTCAAGATTTGATTCACAGACTACTTTTTTCAGTTCTTCAAGCATTTTCAGCCTCCCTGATCACATTGCGCAGGAATTCATTGGATTCCCTGATGACTTTCATATAGTCCTGACCGTTCTGATACCAGAATTCACCGGTGAACATCCGTACACCCATATCCAGAGCCGCTTTGATACACGGCACATATTCGGTATGTCCGCCGGTTCCGTAGTTCATATCACGGTAGATTCCGGGAAGAGTTTCCTTCAGATGAACCGCAAAGGTATGCCCTTTTCCTCTTTTCAATTCTTCCGTGACATCAAAGCCATAAAGAACCGCGGCGTTTTTCAGATTGCCGATATCGGGATAGACACCAAGCCAGGGCGAACCGATGAGATCCACATATTTCATGATCTTTTCAACGGTATCCATAAACGGTGTCTCCATCGATTCAAAGGCAAGCACAATGCCTTTGGAAGCGGCATAAGCCGTTGCAATTCTCAGATTTTCCGTAAAATAGCGAACAGTCTCATCATTGCCCTGCTCGTAATAGACATCATAGCCGGCCAGCTGAATGATGGGAATTCCCGCATTTGCGGCGAAATCGACTGCCTTGAACATGATGTCCATGGAGCGCTCGCGGATCTTCGGATCCATGGAGCCCATCGGATACTTTCTGTGTCCGGACAGGCACATCGTGCGAATCGGTGTGTTCATGCGTCTGGAAAGTTCGCCGAGATCATTCTGTGCCTTTGGACTCATCTCAAGCCGGGCAAGGCGGGCATCGGTTTCATCAATGCTGATCTCAAAGCGGTCAAATCCGCATTCATGCGTGATTGCAAACATCTCCTCAAAGCTGAATCCCGCGGGAATCGCTTTTTCATACAATGCCAGTGACACACTCATATTCAGTCCTCGCTCAGCTCATAAAGAGCGATTTCATCCGTCTCACGGTTGGCTGCCAGCAGCATATCCCTGCCATTGTCAGAATAATACATGCAGTTGGCAGGTCCGGCTCCCTGATCAAGAATGCTGACCTGATACGAACCGTCTTTGTACTCCAGCGCGATCAGTTCCTTCGCTTCCTGACGGTTGCCGACAAACGCGACACAGCGTCCGTTGACATAAGCGCCATAGATGGCATGGATGAACGGCATTTTCTCTTCCCGTTCATAGACTTTCTCAAATGCTCCATTGATCATTTTATAAACGGAAAGCGTATCGCCATGGAACGGTGACAGCACAAGCAGTTCCCGTTCGCCGTCATTGTCAAAGTCAAGATAAAGCACATCGCTTGCCGGTGTTTCCAGCAGGCATTCGGCAGTGCATTCTGTGCCATACAGTTCAGGCGGACAGACTTTATATACGCCGTTTTCCGTACCGACAACCGCGAATGAGGAGCCATCCGCGTTTTCATGGACTGCAAAGCCATGGTTCTTGTAAAGACCCGAAACAAGCGGTGTCAGTTCCAGCTGATGATCCTCATTGAATTCCAGCAGGCTTTCCGGCAGTTTTGCCGTCCAGATTCTGCCCGGACATGTCCAGTCATTCTTGAAGGCATGGGCGGATTTCAATGTGCACGCAACCAGATATTTTCCGGTGATGTTTTCAATGATGCCGAAGCGGTGAACAAACGGCAGATCGCATAATACGTGACATGTCCAGCCGTTTTCATCTTTTGTATAGTAGACGATCTTCGCTTGTGCCGAGTCGTTGGGAGAATAGAATTTCTGCGTTGCCAGCAATACATCCTCACGCCCATGGAACTGCAGCAGCGTCATGACGCCGCCCGGACCTTCCCATAAGGTATCGGCTTTTTTTCCGTCCATTGTGAATGAATAGCACGGATCGGTTTTCTCGGCAGCGACAATCAAATGGTTCACACCGTCGTATTCATATGTGGCGCACGCATAGCACTTGTTCAGTGAGCCGATGACTTTCTTTTCAGCTTTCATGTTCGTCCCCTTCCTTGATTACTCTGTATAGTCTGTTCATTTTCTTCCGTTTGATTTCATATTCCGCATGTAAATTCATGTCGGGAATGAATTCTTTCAGGCTGTGATTCTTGTGCAGTGCCTGATAGGCATCATAGACGCTTTCATAGACGCCAAGTCCGCATAAGGCAACCATCAGACAGCCATCAGCCGTAGCTTCCGGATCATCCGAGGCATAGACCGGTCTGCCATAGATGTCAGCCTGCAGCTGATTCAGGGTATCCGATCCGCTTAATCCGCCGCCAAGATTCACCCGTTCCACCGGCACTGATTCATTCATGCGCTCGATCTGGTTGGCGATCTCCATGAAGATGCTTTCCATGATGCTCTTGAACAGTTCGCTGCGTCTTGTGGCGGTGGTGATGCCGCTGAATACCGCTTTGGCAAGCGGATTCCATTCGGGTGCTCCCCTGCCTGAAAAATACGGAAGCACCAGCGGTGTGCTGACAAAGTTCTCTTTCTGCAGTTCACTTTCGAGGAATCGGTAATCAGCCTTTTCCATGCCGTAAAGCTCATGTGCGCACCAGTCATAGGCGGCACCGCAGGAAAGAACGTTGGTTTCAAGAATGTATTCATTCGGAATGGAGGAGCGGTTGATGATCATGCCATCAGGCAGTATCGATGGCAGCTCTCTCATGGCCGCGGCGATGAATCCGCCTGTACCTGCGGTCACTGAAACAGGACCTTCCTGAATGATGCCGTGTCCGATTGCCGCGCATTGCTGATCGCCGCCGCAATGCAGTACCGGAATCCCCTGTGCAATGCCTGCAGTTTCGGCAAATTCCGCACTGACGTATCCGGCCGTCTGACCCGGTTCAATCAATGTGCACAGCTTGTCTTCTTCAACTTCATAGAGTTTGAGGATATCCGGATCCCAGGATGCGGTTTTCAGATCCATCAGGCCTGTTCTGGAACCGTAGGTTGTGTCTGAGACAAACACATTGCACATGCGGCTGACCACATATTCGGGTATGTTGAGAAACTTATGTGTATGGGCATAGATTTGCGGAAGATTCCGTCTGATCCATGTCATTTTACTGCCCGAAAAGACCGTGCTGACCTCAGCTCCGGTCTTCTGAAACAATGCATGATTATATCGGCTGAGCTCTTTGCAGATGCCGCGGTTGCGCGTATCCTGCCACATGATGGCCGCACTTAAAGGACTGCCGTCTGAATCGACAGGAATCATGCTGGAGCGCTGTGCGGTAACCGCGATTGCCTCAAAGTTATTCTGTCCGCTTTGGGTGACAATATTGCGGATGATGGTCACGGTGTTTTCATACCAGTCATCCGGATTTTCCTCAATCAGACTGTCACCCATGAAAATCAGATGGTTTTCACAGCGGTGCATGGCCAGACGGGATCCGTCTTTTTCATAAAGGATCCCGCGCATGCTGGTGGTGCCGATATCCAGTACAAGAATACTCACGTTCACACCCTGGGATTAAAGAACAGAGCGGAACGGCACATTCGGCTCATAGTCGAAGCAGTCATCAAAACCGCGGTCATGATGATATGCCCTTCTGTCTTTGTCCTGCGGATAGATATATCTGCCGCCGACTTCCCAGAAGAACGGATGGAACTGATAATCCAGTCTGTCCTTTCTCATATCATAGAGAACCTTGATCTCATTGACATCGGCCATGAAATTGGTCCAGACATCATAATGAATGGGAATGACAACCTTGCATCTCAGTGCTTCCGCCATACGCAGAATATCGGTGGATTCCATCTTGTCCTGGATGCCCACCGGATTGAGTCCGAAGGATCCGAAAGCGACATCGATATCATAATCCTTGCCGTGTTTAGCAAAGTAGATGGAATAATGGGAGTCACCGCTGTGATAGATGTTTCCGCCGGGTGTCTTCACCAGGTAGTTGACAGCTTTCTCATCCATGTCTGTCGGGCATTTGCCGTAGAGTTCCTCACGGTCGGGTCCCTGGGAATCGGTGGTGACGATGCATGTGCGGTCAAAGGAATCCAGCGCTACGATTTCAAGATCCTTGATCTTGATCACATCGCCAGGTTTGACGGTGATGCATCTGTCTGCCGGCACACCCCAGTTAATCCATGTCTCAACTGATTTTGCGGGTCCGATGAACGGAACCGGAATCTCATTGCCTTCATTGTCGGTGGTTGTCATGCCGCTCTGGATGACATGCGCTGCAAATTCTGCGGACATGTGATCCTGATGATAATGAGTGGCAAGCACCGCATCGACATGCTTGACCGCAAACGGATCGATGACAAACGGAACAGCTCTTAAATTCGGCTGCATCTTCCGCACACCGGCCATATTTGCCATCTGGTGGCCGACCTTGATCTTGCCGTCGCCATGGGTGCGCTTGCCGTTGCCTGCCCAAAGGTCAATCGTGATATTCGCGCCGCCGGGTGTCTTGAACCAGATGCCCGTGCAGCCAAGCCACCACATGCCGACAGAACCTTCCTTGATCTCGGTGTTTTCGATTTCCTCGTTCAGCCAGGTGCCCCATTCCGGGAATGTGGCTTTGATCCAGCTTTCTCTTGTTGTTTCGCTGACTTTGCTCATATTGTGTTTTTCTCCATTTCTGCACACACATTTTAGCAAATTGATGAATGCTGTGACATATGAACATGCAACAATTGAAAAACCGCACATCACGAAGATGCACGGTTTCGTTTAATATTCGGATGCTCTTGCCGAAAGAAGCTGTTTCATTTCCTCAAGCTGACGCACATCGAAGTCCTTGACGCCGGCCGCGTTTTTATGACCGCCCCCGCCGAACTTCGCCGCAATATCATTGACAGGCGCATGTTTGGAACGAAGACTTCCTTCGTACTTTCCTTCCTCGCTCAGGGATTCATTGAACATTGCCCAGACCTTGAAATCACGCACATGACCGATCTCATCGATATGTCCGCGGGCTTCGCTGCCGCTCATGCCGAACTTTTCAAGATCCTCTTTTGTGAACATGAGCCAGGCAAATCCGGAAGGCTCCATTTTCACTCTGGAACGGATCGCAGCCGCGACTTCAAATTCCTTCATGGACAGATCAAACAGTTCTCTGTTCAATGCCGGAATGTCAATTTCATGATCGGCGAGAAACGATGCGGCCTTGAGTGTATCCGCGGTAGTGTTGGAGGTCGAGAAACGAAGTGTGTCAGTCAGCAGGCCTTTGTATAAATACTCAGCAGTCTCTTTTGACACGGTTCTGTTTTCCTCCTCAAACCAGCGGGCAAGAATCTCGCATGCCGCTGCCGCTTTGGGATCGGTGAAATTAAGCGCGCCGTACGGATCGGTTTCAGGATGATGATCAATCTTGATGATCCGCTTTGCGCTCAGGAAGCGCTGATCATCCGCCCTTGCGCTGGTTGCGGTATCCACCACGATTGCCAGACTGTTTTCAATGATCTCATCGGAACATTTATCGCTTTGGGGCCAGATGCCCTGGGATGTTGTTTCCGCCCCCAGCGCATAGACCACTTTATCCGGCCAGTTGTCTTTGATCCAGTTTTTCAAGCCGAATTGCGAGCCCAGCGCGTCACAATCCGGACGCACGTGGCGCACAATCACAATCGGATCAGCTTCTTCAATCTCTTTGCTCAGAAGGCTCAGGTTCATCATAAGCCGAGCAGTCTGACTGTATCGCGGGCAATGACGAGTTCCTCATTGGTCGGGATGACATAAACCGCGATCTTTGAATCAGGCTTGGAGATCAGGCATTCCTTGCCATGGATCTTCTTGTTGAGTTCATAGTCGATGGAAACGCCCATGCCCTCTTCGAGCTTCTTCAGAACTCTTTCACGCATGTGAGCATCGTTTTCGCCAAGACCTGCTGTGAAGACGATCGCATCGACATGACCCAGCTGCATATAATATCCGCCGATGACGTTGATGACTCTGTTTGTATACAGATCAACAGTCAGGATTGCTCTTTCATTGCCTTCTTCGTAGGCCGCCTGGATGTCACGTGCATCGGAGCTGATGCCGGAAACACCGAGCATACCGGAACGCTTGTTCAGGAATGTGTCCATTTCATCCGGTGTGCATTCGAGCTTCTTCATCATGTAGAAGACAACGGTCGGATCGATATCGCCGGAACGTGTGCCCATCATGATTCCGCCGAGCGGTGTCAGACCCATGGATGTGTTGATGCACTTGCCGCCTTTGATTGCGGTAATGGAAGCGCCGTTGCCAAGATGGCATGTGATCATGTTCATATCCTCAACCGGTCTGCCCATGATTTCAGCTGTACGTCTGTTGACATACCAGTGGCTGGTTCCATGTGCGCCATAGCGGCGGATCTTGTACTGTGTATACCAGTCATACGGTACCGGGAAGAGATAGGATTCCGGTCCCATTGTCTGATGGAATGCTGTATCGAATACGAATACATGACCAATCTGAGGCAGAGCTTCCTTGAACGCTCTGTAGCAGACCAGGTGAGCCGGGTTGTGCAGCGGAGCGAGTTCGCATAACTCATCAACCTTGTTCACGACATCCTCATCTACGACAACGCTCTCGGAGAAGTATGCGCCGCCCTGGACGATTCTGTGGCCTGCACCCTTGATTTCATTGAGATCCTCGACGATGCCGAGATCTGTGAGACTCTTCAGAAGAAGTCTGACTGCTGCCTTGTGATCGGGCAGAGGCAGATTTGTAACATGCTTTTCACCGTTGTACTTGATGGTGAAAGCACCCATTTCCTGGCCGATACGCTCAGCCTGTCCGCTGGTCAGAACTTCCTCGGAAGGCATGTCGAACAGCTGGAACTTCAGTGATGATGAACCGGAATTGACCGCAATAACTTTGCTCATTTTTTCCTCCTTATTCGGTTTCAGTTTCAATACACTTATCAAGCAGGTCAGAGATGGCATCATTGCCCTGCTTTCTGATCTTTTCATAAAGCCGCATCCGTTTCTGATAGGAAGAGAAACAGTGAAGCTTTTCCTCATATGCCGCAAGTTCACGGTCGCACCGTTTCACAGTGTCGTGGATGGCGCTGCGGGAAACGCCTTCCATTTCGGCAATTTCGGTAAGTGAATAATCCTCGCGGTAGTAATAGTCGCATATGGCCCGCTGCTTGTCGGTCAGCAGTGCCCCATAGAAATCAAGCAGATTGTTGGCTTCAATCTTATCCATTTTCGAGACCTTCCGAAATGGAATACAGATACGAATCCAGATTGAACGGTCTCAGATCGTCCGGCTGCTCGCCAAGTCCGATAAACAGCACCGGCACATGGAGCTTGTGCTTGATTGCAAGCACGATGCCGCCCTTGGCTGTGCCGTCCATCTTGGTCAGGATGATACCGGAAAGCTTGGTGGATTCCGCGAAGACCTGCGCCTGTGACAGACCGTTCTGACCCGTTGTCGCATCAAGGACCAGCCATACATCATGGGGTGCTCCTTCGATCTCACGGGCGGAGACACGGTTCATCTTGGAAAGCTCATTCATCAGATTGACCTTGTTCTGCAGACGTCCCGCTGTATCGCATAAGAGAATATCGATATTGTTCTCTTTCGCATAGCGGCATCCATCCACGATGGCTGCGCTCGGATCGCCGTTTTCGCGTCCCTTGATACAATGGACACCAAGTCTTTCACCCCATCTTGCCAGCTGGTCAATGGCGCCGGCACGGAATGTATCCGCAGCGACAAAGGCAACGGACTTGCCCTGCTTCATATACATCTGGGCAAGTTTGGCGGCACTGGTTGTCTTGCCGGAGCCGTTGACGCCTTCAAGCAGAATCACGGTCGGACCGTTGTCATTGTAGACAATCGGCGTATCCTCATACTCATTGTATACTTCCTGCATGATTTCAATCAGGAAATTCATGGCCCAATGGAATGTCAGGCCCGGGAAGTCGGTGCACTTTTCCTTCAGACGCTCGCAGATCAGATCTGCTGTTTCAATGCCGACATCGCTTTCCAGCAGGATGATGGTCAGCTGTTCCAGGAAATCATCATCGACGCCCTTGAATTCATAGCGCATCTCATTAAGCTGGTCGCCGAATGTCTGCTTTGCCTTTTTGAAGCCGGAAAGATATACCGCTTTTTCCTCTTCCTTCTGACCGAAGAATCTGTCTTTCAATTTACTCAGAAAACTCATGATACAGCCTCCAGTACCGTAGGTTCAGCCATGTCAATGGCCTCACGGAGTTCAACTTTGAGCATCTGGCTGACGCCCTGATGCTGCATGGTGACACCGAAGAGCACATCGGTGTTTTCCATAGTGCCCGGACGGTGGGTAACGACGATAAACTGTGTTCTGTCTGTATAATTGTGGAGATACTGCGCAAATCTTTCAACATTGCCCGGATCCAGGGCAGCCTCAACCTCATCGAGAATGACGAGCGGAACAGGTTTGACCTTAAGAATCGCAAACAGTACGCACAGCGCGATCAGACTCTTCTCGCCGCCTGAGAACAGCTTGTTGTTCTGGACGGCTTTTCCCGGAGGCTGCGCGTCGATGTCAATGCCGGTGTTGAGCAGATCACTGGGATCTTCGAGAATCAATGTTGCCTTGCCGCCACCGTAGAGCGAACGGAAGATATCATTGAATTCGGCATTGATCCTGTCGAACATATCCTTGAACTGCGTCTTCATCTTGCCGTCAAGCTCATCGATGACACCGAGTATTTTG
>OCTW011433117.1_pt1 | contig 13689 bp, 10 predicted proteins | sample 1539671 | NCBI WGS metagenome assembly OCTW01 (sample SAMN02144230, study PRJEB22623) | gut metagenome | biome: sheep rumen | host: Ovis aries | place: New Zealand | reverse complement strand
AAAACTAATTGATAAAGGATAATTATTATTTTTTATTAAGCTACTAGTAAAAATATTAATAATAGGGCTTAATAATAAAAATATATAAATAAATTTATCAAAAAATTTGTTAAACTTCGTCATAAAAGATACCTCTTTACATAAATATTATAACAAAAATATACAAAAAAAGATATAGCATCCCGCGTATATCTTTTAATAACATATAAACTATCATGTCATTATTATTATGATTATAATTTATATATTTATTCAGATTAATTTAAGAAATCATCTTGTTCTTCTTTTAATCTCTTTTTTTCTTCTTTCTTTAATCTTCTTAATTCTTTTCTTGATAATTCTTTAGGTTCTTCTTTAACTTCTTCATTATTAACTATTTTGTTTATTGCATCATTTTCTTTTTTATTTTTAACAGCTTTTTTAATTTTATTTTTTGATGATGCTAGAGAAATAATTATAATAATTAATATTATTACTAATGCTCCTGCTGCAACTAATCCTATTTCTAATTTTTTACTAAAATCTTCAACACTACTTACTAGTTTTTTATTATATCTTTGGAAAGTTTTTTCTTTAATATCATATTGATAAAAGCCTTCCTCTCCATTATTCATATTTATAGCATAAACTAATTTAAAATCATTATTACCTTTTATATAATATGCTTCTATTTCTTCGTTATTTATTTTAATTTTTGTTTTTCTATAACTAGTAGGTACTTTATTTGCTTTTATAAATACTAATCTTAAATCATTAGATTTTACTTCTGTATATTTAATATATGTAGAATTCTTAGAATTATAAATATAGAAATCTGAATTACCTTCTTCATCCACAAGTAATACTAATATATAATTTATATATTCATTTGAATATGCTACTACATCTTGTTTATCAATAACAACATTAGTTTTAACAAAACCTTTTGGAGGTTTAACATTACTTTCTTTTTTAAATACTGTATATTTCTTTTCATTAATAATAACTTCGATCGGATTTTTTTCTTTTCTAGTTACTTCAATTATATATACTCTTTCTTCTCCATTTTCAGCATGCACTTTTATTTCAAATCTATTAACTCCTTCAGTTAATTCTTTTTCTCCTAAACCATCTACTGATGATTTATCATCTTCTGCTTCTGCTTGTAAATTAATTTTTTCAACATCACCAGAAACTACTGCTTTATATTCAAGATTTTCTTTATCAAAACTTGGATTTAATTTTACATTTTCAATACTTATAGATTTTAAATAACTATTAGAAGATTTATCTGGATCATTAGAAACAGTGTTATTATTACTATTATTATTTACATTATTTCCTGATGGTTTAGATGCTTCAGTAATAGTTACTGTACATACATCACTACCCGAATATTCTTGGTTTTCATCAGAAACATCTATATCATATACATAGAATTTTGCAGTACCAGGATTACCTGCAACATAATTAATTGTTCTACTAAAATTAGCTCCATCAGACCAAATATCTAAATCTCCACCTGCATATCTTACATTACCTTCTGCTCCTATGCTTCCTTTCCATGTACCATTTACAGATGGTACGCTTCCTGAAAAAGTAACTGAGAAACTTTGACCAGATTCAACAGATCCAGGTGCAGAACAATGATATACCGATGCATATCCTGTAATTGGTATTAACAAAAACGCTAATACCAAATATTTTAATTTTTTCATATAAACCTCCCTATTGTTCTAACTTCTTAGTATTTTGAATATGTGCTTTTATCTTTGAATAATCTATTGTACTAATTCTATTATCTTTGTTTGTGTCAGCTGCATATTGATATGGCCCTGTTAATTTTTTACCAGATTGAATATGTGCTTTTATCTTTGAATAATCTATTGTACTAATTTTTCCATCTCCATTAGTATCTCCATATACAATTACATTATATGTTTTTTCTTCATTATTATTTTTAATATATATTTTTTGTCCTGTAGATACTAACCCATTAGTGATTATTTTACCTGAAGCATCATATACCTTAACTTCACAATCCTTAAAATTATTTTTAATATCAGTTATATATTCACTAATGTTTTTACCTATTGTAAAACCACTTATGTTAGCATCACCATTTATTGTAGTTTCTTTTAATCCAAATGAGTGAAGAACCTGATATGGTGTTGCAGAACTAGATTCTGTTTTTATAATAGCTATCTTATATTCTTTTTCTGATCCATCTTCTGCTTTTACTTTAACAATTGCATTTGTTGTTCCTGCAGAAATATTTATTTCACCTGTTCCTGTTACTGTTGCTTTATTGTCTGCAACTTCTGCTTGAATATTAACTTTAGTTATATCTCCAATAATATAGCATTTATATTCTGTAATTGATGAATCAAATGCTGGAACTAAAGAAGTATTAGATACACTTAATGAAGTTAAGTTATTATTACTGCTTTCTAATGGTACTAAAGTACCTGCAGGCATATCACTAAATACTGGAATTTTAAATGTAAATGCTAATTCTAATAAGTTATTACTCCAATAAGATTTAAATGATTTATAACTTTCACTATATGGAGCTTGAATATTTGCCATATATTGATATTCATATCTTGCTATTGTTCCATTCACGTTAAATTTTTGTAAGTAAACTGTATCTTGTCCTCCACTAATATAACCATCAGAAATATCTTCTGCAGCACCCATTAATGCAGGATATGGGTTATTCCATCCACTTGCTTTCGCATAATTTAATGCTCCATTAAAAATTGACTCTGCAGTAGAACCTGATGCACCAAAATTGAAATAGTTATAATAGATTTGTCCATCTCCACCATCCATATGTGCAGTATTACTTCCACCTGGACCTTGTTCTTGAATAATTCTTGCTGCTAAATGTACAGGATTAACATTCTTTGCTCTCCCTGCCTCTAATAATGCTCTTGCGAATGTATATGTTTGATTATTATATATAAATTCGCCTGCCATGAATGTTCCATTTAGCATACTTTGAATAACTTGTTCATTAATATTATCATTAAATGATAATTGTTCAAACATAAATATACTATTTTCATCTAAGAAGTTTCTAGGATCTAGATAATATCTAACAGCACTTTCGGATGCAGCATACCATCCTGGTTCAAATTGAACATAATATCCATTTGAATATGCTCCTGGTTCACTAGATAACATATTAGTATCACTAGTACTTATTAAACTTTTATTAATTGGTCTACGTTCTTCTCTAACTGCAGTATCCAAACTATCAAGATTACCAACAACTTCAAAATTCCAATTAGGATGAACAGCATGTAATCTACATAATTTTTCTACATAACTTTCAGGGAATCCTTTTCTTCTTAAACTATTAGCATAATTTTGATCTAAAGTATATGTTTTTAATCCACCTAAATAATTTGTATATACAAATCCTTCATATGTATATCCCCAATAAGTAAATCTTATTTTAGACCATGCTCCTTCATATCCAATTACTTCAACTGTTCTTGGTCTATTAAGCCAAATAGTATCTCCTTCACCATCTCTTAATCTAGGACATACACTAGTATTCTCACTAGGACATGATCTAACAGATAAATCTGTAGCATCTATATAAGCAAAAGTAAAACTACTTGATAATGCATATACTTTCTCTGGTATAAAAGGCACTACTAAAGAGATCATCATAAGAAAACTTAGAACATAATTAACTAATTTTTTCATATAAATCACCTCTTTCTATAGTCTTTTATATATTCTATTATATCATTTAACCATATGTCTAATATATATATAAATATATATATAAATCTAAAAACGTAAAAATTTGTCAAAAAAAAGATGCTTTTTAGCATCTTTTATTCTCCTTCAGTTCCTCCTCCGGATTCTCCTCCTCCAGTTTCACTAGAGCCTCCTCCAGTTTCACCGCCAGTTTCACCGCCGGATTCGCCGCCAGATTCTCCTCCTCCAGTTTCTTCTTGAGCTAACTCACATCCATTTTCTCCAAGTACATAGCCAGATTTACATTGACATCCACCTTCATTGCTTCCTTCTCCGTATTCTCCCCATTCAGGGTTTAATGGGCATGATTCCATATCGGTATCACTTGCACATGACCCATAAGAGTTTTTACTATATCCACTCTTACATACACAAGTTTGTCCATCTGCTCCTACTTCTTGATTAGTTCCACAAGTAGGTTTTTCTGGTTTCTTTTCAGGTTGTGGATAATTTTTAACTCCACCCCATACATCTTTACCAATTATTTTTGGTTCATATGGTTGTTCTATACTAAACGAGAATGATCTATCATATTCTTCTTTTTCAAGTTCTAGATTAATTCTCATAGCTTTAGTAATAGCATTTAAACTATTATATGAAGGTAAAAATTCATATAATTCTGCTCCTGCTAAATAGTCATGTAAATGACCATCAGATCCATTTAAATATGTTCTTTGCATGCTTATTACATCATTCATATCAGTTAATGAATCAGTAGATAATAATATATCTTTAAATACATTATAGAATTCAAGCATTTGCTCTCTTGTTAAATCTGTTTCTAATGTTTTTCCTACTGCATCCAAAACCTTATAGAATTGATCAGCAGTTCTAATATTTTTAGCAGAATTTATAATACCTTTTATAACTAATTGTTGGTTTTGACCTCTTACAAAGTCATTTCTTTCTCCTTGTGAATAATGTTCTCCACACCATTCAATTACTTTTCTGTTTCTTGCTAATGCTAATGCTTGTACACCATTTAGATGTTGCCATCCTTTTTCCACAGTAATTACATTACCATCTGCAAAACTTCTGTATTGATTAGATTCACATAATGCATATGGAACATCAACATCTATTCCACCTAAAGCATCAACTAATGTAATAACACCTTTAAAGTTCATCTTTGCATAATAATCAATATTAATACCTGTGAAGTTTTCAACTGTTTCTTTAACACATTCACTTCCATATGGATTAGCATGTGTTATTTTACTTAATGCATTTCCTGCACATGCAATTGGTACGTAAGTATCTCTTGGAATACTTAAGATTGTAGCATTTAATGTCTTTGGATTAAAAGTTATAAGTATAACAGTATCTCCAAGACCCCAATCATCTATTTCATCATCATTTGAATCAACACCCATTACTAAGATTGAGAATGGTTCAGTAACACTAGTTGTTCTTTTCTTCTTTTTGCTTTCTTTTTTCTTCATTTCTTCACTATGTTTAAATAATACTTTGGTTTCATCTCCAATATGTTCAAAATCAGATCTAGTTTTATACATAGAAACATAATTTCCTTGTACAAAACAAGCATCTATTTCTCCATCATATAAAGCATTTAACATAGTTATATATTCATCATAATCATATATATTATCTAAACTAATACCTTGTTTTTTAATTATTTTTTGAGCTAATACATAACCTTCAACATCTTCTTCATCACTTATTATACCTATCTTTTTATCACCAATATTTTTCTTAGTTGTATCACTTTCAGTTAGAGTAATTAATTTAGATGTATAAGTAACAGTATCTTTATTCATACTATCAAAAGTTGATATAACTTTTGATATAAAAGTACTAGCAAAATATTCACCTGTTCCAAATGCTAATAATACTAATATTAATACTATAAACTTATATTTTTTAGGTTGTGATCTTAATGTAAAATTAAGTCTAATAACTAATAAACTAAATAATATTAATATACCTATACCAACATATCTAAGAGCATCTTCTATACCCTTTAGTTTTAATACATTCCATATAAAATAACCAGTTATGCATAGAAACATACCTACAAATACACTAGTTATTGTTCCAATTAATTTATTATTTTTTCTATTAATTATTTTCTCTTCTCTAGTATATTTCTTCATATTACATAGCCTCCTGCATTCTAGCTACTGATAATTTCTTACCATCAGGAACTACTACAATAGTAGCATTGCATTGAAAATCATCATCATTTTTATATTCCCAGCTTATATTTATCATATAGCCTACTTGATCTTCAGTAAAGAAGTTTCCACCAAACATACTATATGGAGATATTTCATCAATTGAATCTACTTTAACTTTTGTAACAGTTGGTAATGATCCATTTAATTTGCTGCCAGACATATCAGATTGTACTTGTTTATATATACTATTTCTAGCACCCTCAACAAAATCTGTTTGATAACTTTCATATACAAATTGTACTCCACCTACATCGTTTTTACTTGTTTTATTGCTTAATGTAAAGAAATCTATAACAAATAATTTTGTTATTACTTCAGCATATTTTTTGTTATCTACTTCTTTAGCATTTAGTACTTTCTTTAATTCACCAAATGTATCCTTAAATAATTTTGTATCTGTTTCACTTACTACATAATCTACATCTTCATTTTTAATTGAATCTACTACTTTTGGTTTATTACTCTTTGGTTTAATAAAATTATTCCATACTAAGAATCCACCAACTATCACGGCTACAACAATTAAGCATAAAAGTAATTTAGTTATAGGCTTAATCTTAATTACTTTTCTTGGTTTCTTATCTCTTCTCATATTATTTTTCTCCTTCTGATCTATCTAATCTATCTGTTTCATTTTTGATTAAGTCATAAAGAATAATATCATTAGATATTTGTAACTTTTTAGATGTAATTTCATTATTCTTTGTAATAGTATTACTATCTATAATAGCGTCAGGATTAATAACCTTATATTCATCTTTTTGACTATTATAATAAATATCATTAGTTAACCAGTTTCCATTAGGGAAAGCAACTAAGTTATTATCTAATCCCATAATATCATTACCTAAAGCATATGTAGGTTTTAATCCAAACATATTACTTAATGTTGGCATAACATCAACCATTCCCATAGCAGTATTAACTGTTTTATTGAACTTAGTATCTTTAGTCCAAATAATTAATGGTACTGCTCTATTTATTTCATATTCATAGTAATCTACTGGTTTATAGTTTTCATCTTCTTTATCTATAATACCATCTGTTTCTTTATCATAATTATATAATCTTTCATAATCTTTTTTAGGTAATTTAGCATCATGATCCCCATATATAACAACTACTGTGTTATCAAGTAATCCTTCACTATCTAATTCTTCAAATAATTCTCCTATAGCTGAATCTGCATAGTGAGCTGATTTAAAGTAATTACCTAGTTTAGTATCTTCCATGTATGGATAAACTTTACCATCTTCTTTAATATTAGTATCAAATTCACCATACTTATCTAAAGCATCAAATGGAGTATGATTACTAAGCATTATTAAAGTAGCCATGAATTTACCATTTTCATCATATTCTTTTTTAAGAATAGGTACTGTTTGTTTAAAGAACTCTTTATCTGATAAACCAAGACCTATAATATTTTCTTCATCAACTGAATATGATGATTTACTATAGAATGTATTATATCCTAAACTCTTATGTAAATTATTTCTATTCCAGAAATCCCCATTATTAGCATGGAATGACAATGTATTATATCCCTTTTCTTTTAATAATTTTTGTAATGTCTCATATTCTCTATTCCAATAACTTACTGCAACAGAACCGTTTGTTACAGGGAATAATGATGATGCAAATGTAAATTCTGAATCAGAACTTGTACCAGAAGATGCTTGTGAATAGAAATTACTAAAATATATACCTTCATCTTTTATTCTGTTTAAATTAGGAGTTACTTTTTCTCCATTAAATTCTTGATTAATTGCTGCATCTTGAATACTTTCAGCATGTATAACTATTATATTTTTTCCTTCAAAAATATTAGAATATTCATTATTCTTTAATTCTATTTTATTTTTGCTGTAATAATCTCTAAAGTCTTTCGCAGCATTATCATATCCAAATAATGTATTAAATTTAGCGTCTAAGCTCTTAAATAAATCATTAAATTGATATGTATAAATACCAAACTTAGTTACTAAGAACTCTCTATTCCATTGTTTACTTAATCTAGAAAATTCTACTGAAGTAACTGTCATAAAGAATATAGCATATATAATAATCCCACCAACTAAAGTACCTGTAAATCTCTTTTTTCTATTTTCCTTTGGTCCTGCATATTCAATATATTTCTTTTTCTTTAAATAGATATGATAACAAATCATAAATATTATTTGCCACAAAAATATAAAATCTTTGATTTGTAAAACATTTTTTACAACAGCATCACCAACATCTACAACAGTTAAAGAAACTGCAATAAGTGAGAAAGATGCAAAAGACATATAATATGTATAATATAATGAGTTAACTATACATACAATATTCAATATAACTGATATAACTATTAAATATGTAAATTGTTTCTTTGCTTTAAATAAATAAACAAAAGATCCTAATATTAAAACTATAGCTAAATCCGCAAGTAATGGTTTAATTGCAAAATAATTGTGTACAGTAAAAAATCTAAGCAAGCATGCATTAATAACATTACTTATAACAAATGCTATGAATTGTTTATTAGTACTTATATATCTTTTATAATCAAAATTTTTAATTCCATCTCTAATTTTTTCAAATCCATTTTTTACTTTTTTCATTTTTTTACCTCTTTTAAAATTATATCATTTTTTCAATCATTTTTAAAGAGTAAAACAAGCATGTTTTACTCTTTATTTAATTTTCTATCTTCAATAGAATTAATAACCATTCCTATAACAAATACTTCAGATATAATAAATATCCATAGCATTAAAACTAATATATTTGAAGCACTTCCATAATAATCATTATATGATGCATAATTAGTTACATAAAATGAATAGATAAATGTTATTACTATCCATAATACTGTTGTAAATAATGATCCTTTATTTACACTTTTACTACTGATTCTCTTGTTTGGAGTTAGTGTATATATCATCTTTATAAATAAGAAAATTATAAAGAATGATATAGGCCATCTAAGTAGATTTATTAACCATAATAATTTGCTTCCTATAAAACCAATTTGAGGAACAATGCTTATTATACTTAATATTTTATTTCCAAATACTAATATAAATATAATAAATATTAATAATACAATTAATAATAAAGTTATTATTAAAGATTTTATTATTTCTTGTATAGGATTTTTCTTAACACCATAAATATTATTAGCTGCTGTTATTATAGCTTTTGTTCCACGAGATGCTAAATATATAGCAGATATTGCTAATAATACTACACTAAAATCAATTGTTTTACCTGTAAATAAGGGTAATATAAGTTTACTAGTACTAGCGGGTAAACTTAAACTAATAAAATTTAATATTTCATCATATGATAAAGAAAAAGCAGATGCTACCATTCCAAATATTAATATAATTGGAATAGATGAAAGCAGCAAAAAGAAAGACAGATGCCCAGGTAAAACGGACATTACTGGCTTTCCTAAAACTTCTATAATTTCATTTATCAAAAGTTTTATTTGCTTCATTAAAATCACACCCACTATTTATCTTCATTATTTAATTCTTTATTTGTTTTTACTTCTAAAACTGCTTCATTAATAGCATCATCAATTGTCTTAACATCATTTGTAATCATACTATATCCTAATGTTGCTCCAAAATTATATGGAATATTTTTAAATTCTTTATTTAATTTTCTCATATAAGCTATTACTTTATTTTCTTCATAACCTATTAAATAAATTAAGAATTCATCACCATTAGTTCTTACTATATCACTTTGTTCTAATTGATTATTCATTAATATGTTAGCAGCTTTCTTAAGAACCATATCCCCTTCATTATGTCCATATACATCATTTATATGACCTACTTTATTTACATTAACTATTATGATTGCTTGTGGATAAATTTTATTACTTTGCCACTTTTCATAATTTTTATTTAAATAATGTCTATTTTTTAATGATGTTAAACTATCTACATACTTTAATCTATCATTTTTACTTATTTTATTATTATTATATTTAATCTTAATATATATTAAACTAATACCAAGTAATATAAATAATCCTACTAATATATATACAAAAGTTAAATCTATTTTCTTACTATCTTTAGCTAGTTTAACTTTTGCTCTTGCCATATATAAATCTGGTTGTATATTAGATATATAAAATTTAAATAATCCTACAAAGCCTTTATTATTACTTTTATTTAATACAATAAAATTATAATCTATGTCATCAAGCTCATCTTCATAAACAATTTTAAAATTATTTAATTCTGAATTTCTATAATTATCATAAACATTATAATCTAATACTACTATACTATTTTCATTTAATGAATTAAATAGTGATCCAGGCTTTTTATATTCTTTAACATTAGCTCCATATTTTTGAGCAATGTAATCAGATAATTTATTATCAATCATAGATACATTTTGATTCTTCAAACTCTTTAATGATGGAACAATAGTCTTTGTATTATTAACATGCGTTAATACTATTACTTTCTCTTTATATGGAGAAACTGTTTCATCAAAATTATTAGCTAAATCCTCAAAATTATAATAATTAAATGCTAAATCTATTTTTTCATTATTTAAATTAGTAGTTAAATCTCTAACAGAATTATATTCTTTAATTTTAAAAGTAATATTCATACTCTTAGCAAAACCATCAAGTATTTCACTATTATATCCTATAAAATCATCATTAATTTTAGATTCATATGGTAAATTTTTAACATAACCATATGTATATTCTTTACCTTCAAAATTAGCAATTGTAACATCATCTATTTCTTTAGATTCAAAATATAATGTTAATAATCTCTTATTATATGATTTTTCTAATTCCTTTTTACTCCATCTAGTATAATATTTTCTAAAAATACTATTTAATGTAGAATCAGAACCATTTATATTTAATATACATTCATTATTTAATTCTGGTATATTATGAACTATATAGAAATTATTAGCAAATACCTTATTAATATATATTGTTTTAGGTATAACAGCATATACTATATCATTAGCTTGTAAAGCCTCAATAATAGCATCAACACTATTATATGAATTATATATAATACTATCATTATCTTCAAAAGAAGATCTAATAGAATCTATATCAGTTTCTAATGCTCCAATAGTTACATTTTTCAAATCTGATATTCTTTTAACTCTTTTATTATCTTTACTAACAAGTGCATATTCATCACTATAGAATAATAATTCTGATGATTTTAAATTTGAATTACTCTTCATTTCAAATGAATATTTACTATCTGGAGTTGCTCCTAATTTATAAGGAATCATATTAAATTTTATACCTGTTTCTTTAGAGAAATCATCTAGGAAATCAAAGAAAACTCCTTCTCCTTCTTCTCCAAAAATAGGAATATCATTTAATACAGATACATCAACAGATGTATTCTTATTTTTTTCAATCCATCTTTTCTCTAGTAAAGAAAAAACACCTTTTTCATTATTACTCTTATTTACTGAAAGAGCTATAGCAGTAATTACTGCTAATATAACTAATGGTAAAGCAATTAATAATATTTTCTTTTTATTAATATTTTTTTTCTTCTTCATATTATTCTCCTAATTATTTGACCAAACAATTCCAGGATTTTTCTTGTTACTATAACCTATTATTGGGAATTGATATGTAGTTATTTCTTTACCTTCTGCATTTGTTGATTTTGTTCCTTCTTCATTTTCTTTTCCTACTTCAAATTGAACATCATACATTGCTCTAACTTTTTCTGGAATAAGATTATATGCTTCTCCTGCAATATTCTTTGCATCTTCTTTAGAAACATCTTTTTTAACTATATATAAAATTTTTATTAATTTGCAATCAACTTTAATAGATGCTTTTGAAATAACTTCTCTATCAGTTAAATTTTTACTTACTTTTGCTTGAGCTTTTTCTGTAAATGGATTTTCTTTTGTTCCTTCACATCTATCACCATACTTATTATTTCCAGAACCTGGTAATATAAGTTTTAAGATCAAAACAACAAATGCAATAATTATTATTAAAGCAAAAATATATCCTACTTTTATTTTTCTTCCTTTAAAAATTGGTTTAAGTTTATTTTTCATTTTAACACCTCTAACTATTTAATTATACTATACGTGGTATAAAAAAACAATAATCAATAAGAATTGATTATTGATTATTTATTATGCTGCATTATTCATTACTAATGAATTAACTTTTACATCATTCTTAGCAAAATCATTGCTATTAACTGGGATTACTCTATGTGGTTCATTGCCTGTTTTTACTTCTATCATACCACTATATAATTTTGATACATCACTATATAATTCAGTATTTTGACTTACTGGTTGTTCTACTACTGGTGTAGATTCAGGCATAGATACTGGAGCAGTAACTGTTTCAACTGTAGGCGCTTGAACTGGTTCCACAGGAGTTATTTCAGCAGCAGGAGCAGCGGTAGATTCTACTGTAGGTTGAACTGTTTCAGTTACAGGTGTATTATTTTCTCCTACTAATACATCTGGTTTAAATTCAACTGTTTTTTCTAAAGCAGGTTCTACTGGAACTTCAACTTTAGGTTCTTCTACTACAGGAGTTTCTTCAGGAACTACTGGAGCAGCTTCTTCTACTACAGGAGCTTGTTCTACTTTTGGTTCTTGAACAGTAGGAGCATCCTTTAAAAGATCTTCTATATCTATAATATTTGAATCATTTTTTATTTCTGGTTCACTTACTGGAGTAACGTCATCTTTAATTTCATCTACATTAACAGGAGTAAATGGTTCTTCCTTAACTTCTTCAGAAACAACTGGTTCTTCAGTTACTTCAGCAGGAGTTTCTATTACTGGAGTTAACTCTTCATTTTCAACTTTTGGTTCTTCAATAATATCTTCAGAAATCTCAGGAGTAACAGGTTCTTCAACAGGTGTTACTATAGCTGGTTCACTTACTACTTTTTCTTCTGGTTCAATTATTGGAGACACTATAGCAGGTTCCTTACTATTAGAAAGATTTTGATTCATTTTTTCTAATTCTGCTGCTATTTTTGCTAATTGTTCGGCTATTTTATCTTCTCCAAAAGATGATCCATTTGATCCAACAATACCAACAGACTCAAATCCTTCTTTCATGTTTTCTTGTTCCATATTATGCTTCACCTTCTTCTAATTTAGAAATGACATTTTTAACCATTTCCCATTCTTTATCATCAGTTATTGTATCAAAATAATATTCACCATTTTCTACTCTTACTCTTGATACATAATCTTTTATCTTTCCATTTTGATCCTTTTGATTAAAAGTATATATTGCATAATCTTGATCATTTTCTTTTATATTAAAAACTTTAATCAAATCTGCAACTACTTTTTGACCCTTAGGATTAACAATTGTTACTTTCTTATCCATAAGAGATACCTCCTTATTCTAAATAAAATTATAACATTTATTTAATATTAATACAACATTTAAAATAAAAAAAACGGATAAAATCCGTTTTTATTTTAATACATAAGATCCTAAACAATCTTTAAACATCTTATCTTTTTTAACAATTAATATAATTGCTTCTTTTTCTTTATTATATTCAATACTCTTTAATTCAGTATTCTTTATCTTCTTTATTGTGTTTCCTTTTTCTCCAAGAACGATAATATTCTTATTATTAGATAATATTAATTCATTTTTATTGATTTCATCATTCATAATCTTATAATCTTCAATTTTATAATCATATATCCTATTATTTTTTTT
>OCTW011614874.1_pt1 | contig 13691 bp, 12 predicted proteins | sample 1539671 | NCBI WGS metagenome assembly OCTW01 (sample SAMN02144230, study PRJEB22623) | gut metagenome | biome: sheep rumen | host: Ovis aries | place: New Zealand | reverse complement strand
CAAGTTCATAGAGTTTTATTGGAAGGTCGGTAAGTTCAGCTGGTGCACATTCAATTTGTGAATCAGTCTTGAATCCTTCTGTCTTATAAAAGTCATAAAGAGCCTGCTCTGCTTCACATATAATAATCTTACAGTTTTCCGGAAGCTTATTTGCAAGTTCAGAAAGACCATATCCAAAAACCGGAGAGATACATAAGATAATTGTTCCGGAAAGAAGATTAAGATTTTCTACAGCAGTTATAATATTTTTACTGGGATTATATTTTGAATAGAGAAGGTGTTCTTTGTAGGAAACAGAAAAGCCCTGGGGCGTTTCGATTTTCAGAAGGCCACAGGGCTTTTGATTTATGCTTTCTGCCAATTATTATCTCATGTAGTTATCGAAATAAACCTGGAAAAAGTTATTTTCAAGCTTATCACTCTTCATAACAGCATCGGTTGCTGCTGTGCGGTCATAAGTAAGCATACAGTTTGTATTTACATCATCATCATCAGAAGAACCTTCTGTTGTGTACTGAAGCACAGCAATATAGTTGTCCAAAACAAATGGCTTAGAGATTTCATTTAACTTGAGAGAGAATGCTGTCGAAAGAAAGTTTTCGTTTGTAGCAGCATTTGACATTCCATCTGAAGAAGTATCAATTCTGTTGAGAATATCAACATTTCCGTAGTTCAATGGGAACTGAGAAATACTTCCTGTTGAAGCGCCATATTTTTCTGCGGCAGCAGCGAAATCAGAAGAAGCAAGTTCCTTAATGAAGTTGTTTGCTTTTTCAGTAAAGTAATCTTCAATAAGTGTTGCTTCGAAAGTATTGATATAAGAGGTTACAATTCTCTGAGTATCTTCAGATTCAACATCAGGCTTTATATAAGCTGCGTTATTCTTAAAAATAGAGTAGCCGTTAATTGTCTTAATTACAGTACTTACTGAATCAACTGCAAGACCTGTAATTGAGGCAAGATCCTCTTTGTTTTCGAGAATATTTTCAATCTGATACTGATAAGAGTTAGTAAGCTTTCCGTCTGAAGAAGAATAGTCTTTGTCTGAATATTCAGAAACAGCATCTTCGAAAGTGATTTCATTATTTGCTATACGCTTAGCAATAGATTCAGCATTTGATTTTTCTTCAACAGTGATAATAGACATATCATACTTGTTGAATTTTGCAGAGTTCTGATTTGCAAACTTAATTTTTTCTTCAAGAGGGTAATCGTTCTTAGAGAATAAAGCATAAGTAAAGCCGCGCTGTTCCTTATTCATTTTAGCAATGAAGGCTTTTTCTGCTTCAGAAGTTTTAAGACCATAAAGCGGTGTAAGATAAAGTCTTTCTTCAGTTGTAAAATAGTCTTCTGAAAAACGATTTGCGGTAAGAATAGATTCAGCAGAATCAAGAAGCTCCTGCTTTGTATCATCAGAAGCCTGTTTATAAGCCTTAGATGAATAGTTACCTTCAGCATCTGAAAAATATGGAAGGATTTCACGTGTGATTGCAGATTTTGGAACCTTGTAGCCTGATTTTTTTACCTGATCAGAAAATGCATAACTCATTACAGTAGAAGTAAAAGCTTCATAAAAAACCTGATAATAGGCATTTGGATCCAGCTGCTGTCCATACTGCATCTGATAAGAAAGACCAATCTGAGATACAAAATTTGCAAACTCAGAGCCCTGTTCATATTTTATTTCTTTTCCGTTGTACTTACCAAAGGCAGGTGCTTCACCTCCCTGGTTACGGCTTGCTCTGCCTTCAACAGCAGGAAGAACAACGAAACAGAATGCACAGATCAAAAGGATAATTAATGATCCGAGTGTGTAAACAGTATTTTTTTTCATAATAAAGTTTCCTTTTTTTTGTTATTTGATAAAAATAATTGAAATATTTTACCATATAATTAGTATGAAGTCTAGTTTTAAATGTCATTGCGAAGAGCCTGCCATTGCGAGTGTAGCTCAGCAATGACGGTTTGCATTGACGGCTAGCGGCTGGTTGTCAGCTTGCTGTGGGCTTCATAACGGGCGATTGCTTCCTTAATAAGAAGGTCAACGAGTTCCGGAAACTTGAGTCCGGCAGCATCACACATTTTCGGGAACATACTGATTGGTGTAAAGCCCGGCATCGTGTTGATTTCGTTGAGGTAAACAGCTTTTGAATCGCGGTCAATAAAAAAGTCTACGCGTGAAAGACCGGTTGCATCCAGAACCTTATAAGCCGCACAGGCAGTTTTTCTGATTTTTTCAAGATCGTTTTCAGAAAGCTCTGCGGGAACCAGAAGATTTGCTCCATCCGGGTCATTGTATTTTGCATCAAAATCATAAAAATCATGATTAGGTTTAATTTCTCCTGGAATATAGGCAACAACCTCTTCTGTATCACTGTCTGCAGGGCAGGTAACAGAGTTTCCTGTGACACTGCATTCAATTTCGCGTGCGTTGTTGAGAGATTTTTCTACGAGAATCTTGTCGTCCCAGTTAAAGGCTTCCATGATTGCAAACTGAAGTTCCTTTCGGTCCTTTGCTTTTGAAGCACCGTTAGAAGAGCCGGCACAGCAGGGTTTTACAAACATAGGGTAGCCGAGTTCCTTTTCTGTTTCTTCAATTACAGAGTCATAAACAATGCTGTCTAATATTACGGAACGCTTGATGCAGACATAAGGAACAACCGGAAGTCCGACACTCTGCCATACAAGCTTTGTCTTTTCCTTATCCATTGTGAGGGCAGAGGCAAGAGGAGTACAGCCGACATAAGGAATATCAGCCATTTCAAAAAGTCCCTGAATAGTACCGTCTTCACCATAAGTTCCATGAAGAGCCGGGAAAACAACATCAATATCTAAAGGCTTTCCTCCGGCAACAAAGGCCTGCTTACCGCCGGCTGGAATAATACTTACAGCCATACTTTCATCTTCTTTGATTGTAAGAGCAGCTTTTGTATCCTTACAGATTCTTTCGTATTCTGAATCCGGCTGAAGATACCATTTACCTGCTTTTGTAATGCCGATTAAAAGCACTTTGTTTTCTTTTTTGATGTTGCTTGCAATTGCTGCGGCTGAAACAAGGCTTACTTCATGCTCGCCTGAACGGCCACCGTATATTACTGCTATATTCATTTATTTTCCTCCCAACACTTCTGCGAGTGCTTTTTTTGCCTCGCTGATTTCATCATAAGGCATTGTATGATCTTTATAAATTATACTGTTTTCGTGTGACTTTCCGAGCAGAAGAACAATGTCTCCCTTCTGTGCCATCTTAAAGGTTTCGCGGATTGCCTGAGGTCTGTCATGGATGATAAAAAGGTTTTCACCCATGATTTTGCCTTCTTTGAGGGCGCCTTCTGCAATCATCTTGAGAAGCTCTACAGGATCTTCTCCGCGAGGGTCTTCATCTGCAAGTACGATAGTGTCGCAGAAGCGGGCCGCAATCTGGCCCTGAAGAGGTCTTTTTGTCAGGTCGCGTTCGCCGCCGCTTCCGAACAGTGCGAAAATGCGGCCCTTGCAGCGCTTACGAAGCGGCGGGAAAATTGTTTCGAAGCTCGAAGGTGTATGTGCGTAGTCTACAATCAGTTCAAAAGGCTGACCTTCGTCGATTACTGTCATACGGCCTTTGATTGGTGTGAGCTGCGGAATAAGAGCAGCCAGTTCTTCGAAGGAGCGGCCTGTTACACTGCTTACAGCGGTAATGGCTGCCATAAGGTTATAAGCGTTGAAAGCTCCCGGCAGGCTTGCCTTTACGCTGAAGTGTGAGCGTGGACGCGGTTGTACCGGATCATAGTTTTCCGGATAAAGGGCATTTACACCGTCCGCATCAACATCAAAATTAAGGCCGTAAGTTGCACTTGCAATATTTCGGGCTGTCATATAGCGCAGGTTTTCCGGGATTGGTGGAAGCGGGGTTGCATCGCTGCCACTTTCCGCCGCTGCCTTTCCGGCCTTTCCTTCAGTTGTAAAGCCGTAAACATTGTGTCTTGTTGCTTCAATAAAATACTGGGCTGAAGGATCTTCCAGATTCACAATTCCAATAGAATTGATTTTCTGTTTTTCGCCCGCAATTGTTTTTATGTGATTATGCTTATCCAGGGCACGGAAAAGATTTGCCTTGTCTGAGCGGTAGGTTTCAAAGTTTTTGTGGAACTCAAGATGCTCAAGTGTAACGTTCATAAATACGCCGCAATCAAAAAGAATTTCCCCGCAGCGGTTGAGCTTTGTAGAAAGTCCGTGAGATGAAGTTTCTACAACGGCATATTTACAGCCATTCTCAAGCATTTCATTCAGATGATGCTGAATAATCGGCGCTTCTGGTGTAGTCTGATGCTGAGGATTAGGAAGGGCAGCTCCGCCAAAGGAATATTCAACTGTAGAAATAAAGCCTGCCTTTTCTCCACAAGCCCTAAGCAGCTGCCAGATAAAGCTTACCGTACTGGATTTTCCTTCAGTTCCGGTTACACCGATTACAATAAGGCGCTCACTTGGATTATCGTAAAAGCGGGCTGAGAGGGGAGCCATAGCAAAGCGGGCATCTGGAACATTTATCAGAACTGGAGCAAATTTATGAGTGTCATCAGAAATGGCATTATCAATTGTGCGTTTGATAATAGCCTGGGCAATATCTTCCTTTTGAGAGGTAGTAAGTTCACCCTGGAAAACAACCGCATTTGCACCGGCTAAAATTGCCTGCTCAATGAAATTGTTTCCATCTGTGTGAGTACCAGGGAGGGCGAAAAAGAGCGAATCCTTTTTAACATCTCTTGAGTCGAATACAAGGTTCGTTATCCGTATATTATTGATTTCAGATAAATCTGTAATTTTACTTCCGTCAGCTGCAACTATTGTGTTCTGAAAAGCCGGCAGAATCTGTGAAAGTTGTTTTGTCATTCTTCTATTATATATGTTTGCGAGGAAATGGAAAAGTGTTATAATAGAAATGAGGTAACAATGTTCGAGGTACGAGTAGAGGCGGATTTTGCGGCCGCACATTTTTTAAGAGATTACAACGGCAAGTGTGAAAATCTGCACGGCCATAATTATAAGGTATATGCCCATGTAAAAGGCCCGGAATTGAACGAGGGCGGCATGCTGATGGATTTTTCTAAGCTGAAGGGTGCTTTGCGTCTGGTCTGTAAACAGTTAGATCACACTAACTTAAATGATATGCCTGTGTTCGACCAGAATCCGAGTGCAGAACGCATCGCCATGTTTATTTACAATGGAATAATTGAATTTCTGAAAAATGAAGGACTGGATTTGTCTTACAAGAAAGGTAAAAAAGGCCCGGCCCTTTATGCAGTTGATGTTTTTGAAACTGAGACTTCGCGCGCCCGCTACCGGGTGGATGAATAAATTGTTATATTTTTCCTTTAATTACCCCTTTTTTTGTTGTTTACTGTTTTTTTTTTTTACTATACAATAGTTCCTGCGGAGTTTATGTAGCTTAATAATGTGGACTCCGTAAGGAGATTTTTAATGAAAAAACTTTATTTAGTATTGGTTGCATTGGCAGCATTTGTTTTGTTTGCTGGCTGTGCAAATGGAAATGACAGCAACAATAATAATGGTGATTATTCTACTGCTCAGGAAAGAGCTGTTTATGTTGGAACACAATCATCCGGAGGTACTCAGGTTGCAACAATAACATGGACATTCGAAGCAAATGGAACCTGGTCTGGCACTAGTAAAAGCTCTGCTCTTCCAGCTTCAGAACCGGCAACACAGTATATAAAAGGTAACTATCTGGGTAATGCAGCAAAGGATGGAAAAATTAAAATCACTATCAAAAAAATGTTTGATGGAACAAGTCTTAATGATTACAATGGTTCAAATGCTACTTTTGAAACAACAATTTCAGGTGGAAAGTTTTCATACGCTGGACTTGAATTAACACGCCAGTAAATCCTTAATGATCCTTTCAACGAGCCGTGTAGTAAGCGGTTCGCTTTGGGTTTCCATTGTAATTATAAGATTGCGGCCGGCAATAATTCCATTTTCTGTATAGAGGCGGAGTTTGCCGGCCGCATTGTTTGAGTAGTCTGGATTATCCATAAGACCAAAGTGTTCCCAGTAGAACTCGCTACGGCTTTTTACATTGAGGCAGAGAAAATCCGGGTGAAGTGTCACGATAGAGAAGGGCCGCTGCGGCCAGGTTACGCTGAGCCACTGTTTTGTGTATTGTTCCGCTGTCAGGGTAACTGGGGTGACGAGGCGCTGGCGGGCGGGGCACATTTTTGCGTAGAGCTCCCCGAGCTTTGTTGCGGTGGAAGAGTTAGCCGCGGGGAGGCGGCCACCTCGGCAAAGCTGGCGGAGGCAGCGGGTCATTGCGTGGATTTCGTTTTCTAATAATTTTACAACTTTCAGGTCATAGTCTTTCTGTGCCAATTGTCTTGCTAAGTCATCATTACTACGTGGAATAAAGACCCCTTTGAATTCTTTTGGTTCAATGTAATGATAATACTGCGGTTTATGCGAAGTCTGCGCTATTCGCAGATGCCCTTCGGGATGATCTTTCAACTCTTTTCTTTTTTGTTCCAGGGCAATATTCAATGCTGCAAGTCTTTTTATCAAAGAATCTACTGTAAAATCTGGTGATAATAATTCTTTTGCCATTTTATAAACCTCCTTTTTGCTTTTTATGTTTGTACGCTTCCTTGTTTACCTACAGAACCATTAATTTGATGCATTCCGTAGGTAATATTTAAGTTTTTCCTTCCAATGTTTTTCCGAAAATACATACAGAATAAGAGAAAAGTTCAAAACTGTAGGTAATTTCAGAACATTTCTTGCCTCAGATTTTTCAAAATTACCTACAGATAGAATTAAATTTCCTATTCTGTAGGTAACTTTGCTCATTCCATATCTACCTTATTATGATTTTTTACCTACAGAATCCAAAATTATTGTAAAACTGTAGGTAAAACCCAAAATGAGTTTATGTAATTAATTAAAAAAAATAACTGCAGAACAAAAGAGTTCCTACCATCTGTAGGTATTCTTCAAAAATCCCTATATATAATATTGTCCAAACCTGTTCATTTTTGACAAAAATTTTCGAAAATAAAGCAAAAAATAAAAAAAAAATCCTGCCAACATCAAAGTCAGCAGGATTTTCTTCTTACATAATTTTTTTTAAGCTTTAAGTTACATTCTCATCGGAACGCCCATGGCATTCAGCTCGTCTTTGATCTGTCCTACTGTGTAGGTTCCGTTGTGAACCATGCTGGCTACAAGAGCTGCGTCTGCCTTTCCTTCTGTCAGGGCTGCGGCCAGGTGAGCAGGGGTTCCGCCGCCGCCGCTTGCAATTACAGGCACCGGAACATTTTCGGAAATAAGGCGGGTAAGTTCGATGTCGTAGCCGTTTTTAGTTCCATCAGCATCCATTGAGTTCAAAACAATTTCGCCCGCTCCAAGCTCAACGCCACGCTTAGCCCATTCAAGAGCGTCCAGGCCTGTGTCTACGCGGCCACCGTTGATTGTTGTGCCAAAGCCGCTTGGCTTTGTAGGGTCGCGGCGAACGTCCATGCCAAGAATAATAGACTGGCTGCCGAATACCTTTGCGCCTTCTGTAATAAGGCCCGGGTTACGCACAGCCTGTGAGTTCAGCGAAACCTTTTCCGCACCCGCAAGAATTGTCGAGCGGATATCTTCAATAGTTCCAATTCCGCCGCCAACGCAGAAAGGAATGAAAACCTGCTGGGCAACACGGGAAATCAAATCGAGGATAGGGCCGCGGCCACGGGCAGAGGCGATGATATCATAAAATACCAGCTCGTCCACCCCCTGGCGGTAATATTCTGCGGCCATTTCAACCGGGTCGCCGATGTCTATATTATTCTGAAACTTTACACCCTTAGTGGTGCGTCCGTCCTTTACGTCCAGACAAATTATAATTCGTTTTTTTAGCATTTTATCTCCCACGTCATGCTGAACTTGTTTCAGCATCTTTTAAGTTAGATCCCGAAACAAGTTCGGGATGACACTATAGTTTACAGAAGTTCTCTATTATCTTCAGTCCAGTAACACCACTTTTTTCGGGGTGGAACTGGCAGGCAAAAACATTTCCTTTCTGAATTACAGCAGGAACCTTAATGCCGTATTCTGCGCTTGCTTTGACTACCGAAGGGTCGTTAGAACATATCACAAAGGAATGAACAAAGTAAACATCAGAATCATTTTTGATTCCTGCCAGGATAGGGCAGTCACCGTTTTCAAAAGTAATGTTATTCCAGCCCATATGAGGAACCTTGATTTTATCTTCCTTCATTTTTGGTTCAATCGTATAAAAATGTTTGATTTCCCCTTCTACAAGACCAAGACACTGAGCATCGCCTTCTTCTGAATGCTCAAAAATAATCTGAGAACCCACGCAGATTCCAAGCAGAGGTTTTCCGGCAGCAGTCTGCTCCCGCACAAATACATCAAAACCGCTTTTTTTCAATTCAGCCATAGCATAGGCATCGTCGCCGTCACCGGGGAACATAAAGCGGTCGCAGTCTTTCAATTCAGAAGGATTTTTAGAACGGATATAAGGAATCTTCAGATAGTCCAGAGCACGCTCCAGACTAGTGATATTTCCAGCATTAAAATCAATAATTCCAACCATATTACTGATTATAGAAAAAAATACAAACTTTTGGAACTATGAGAAAAAGTTTTTTTTGCCACACGGATTTGGAAATGCCTGACGGCATTTCTGCATAAAAATATATAAATGATTTTGCGTTAGCAAAATCGAATCCGTGTGGAAAATCTTTTTTTAGTCAAACGTGAATTTGTCAAATTCTGCGATAATATCTTGTGCTGAAGAAATAAATTCAAAATAAACCGCGTGTTTACCAATTACCCCGGAATTGAGAGCAGCAGTAGCCGATTTATCTCCCTTTTTCATATTGAAGCTTGCAATAACTTTACCCTGGTAGTTGTCTACGCGGACATTTACAGTGAGGTCTTCTTTTGCAAGAATATCAGCTGTTACAGTTTTTGGAGTATTTGCCCCGAACTGCAGATAGCGGAATCCAACTGTCAATTTACTTGTGATATCAACAATTGGAGAAGAAATATTATCATCCTTTTCGTAAACAGGCTTGATATAGGCGCCGCCCATACCGCCGTTGTAGCCGCCCTTTGCTCCGCCGTAAATATGAACCGCATAGCCTGCAGAAATCCACTTGCGGGCATCAAGACCGTTGATATGGGCACCCTGGCTGGTCATCTCAACCGGCTCCGAAGCTACCGGCTCGCCATCCTTATAAGTAATCTTTCCGACAAAAATGCGGCCGGCCTTATCCATTGCTACATCAACCGGCTCAAGCATTGCCTGGCGGGCATACTCATCAGTTCCAATCTGGCGATGATAGAAAATGTACCATTGGCCGTTTACTTCCATAAGACTTCCGTGGTTGTTGCCCCAGCGGTAGCTCATCTGATTTTTACCGTCCGGCCCAGGGAGAATCTCGCCGCCGTTAAAGCTGATGTCGCCGCCCATCTTGTAGTCCCCGAGCGGGCTGTCTGAATATTTATAAGACAAGAATCCGTTACAGTCTTCATAAACACCGTACTGTGGCTGATGAGTGTAGTAGCGCTTAGAATAAACAAAAACATATTTTCCAAAAAGCTTACGAGGAGAAGAGGCCTCAAAGAAGGCATCATTTTCATCATCCATACCGTCTTTTGGAGACCATGGTGCGATACAGTGCTTTACGACATTTTCCCGTAAGGTTTCCTTTTTGATTGTTGCCATATCCTCGTTGAGTTCGGCACAGTACTGCTTGCAGAAGCCCCAGAAGGCATAAACGCGGCCGTCATCATCAACTAAAATACCCGGGTCAAAGCCAAGCTCTGTTGTTACAGGATTTGTAAAAGGACCTGCCGGATTCTTACTTGTTGCAAGCATAATTCGTGAGCCCTTAGCCTCTGCCGCATACATATAAAAAGTATCACCCTTCTGAACAACATCAGGAGCATAGAGAATGCCGCCGTCTGTTGCAGTGTAGCAGACACCGTGGCACTTCCAGTTAGTCAAATCATCAACCGGAGCCGACCATACAACCTGGTCCGGGCCGCAGTATTCAGTTTTTACAGTATCGTGAGAGCCGTAAAGATAAACTCGTTTTTCACCCTTGTATTCAAAAACACGAGGTTCTCCATCAGGAACATGCTCCCAGAGCGGCATGTAAGGATTTGCACCGTGGATATATTCTTTCATTTTTTCCTTCCTATTATGGCTGTTATGTTAAACGTTTTATATAGGATAAAAAAATATCAGATATATTTCAAGTGTAATATTAAATACGATGATTTACGAAGCTTCTCGGAGTGAAAAAAAGTGTGAAGACAACATCATCCCCGTTGGCTGGTGGTATTTTTCACGGGAGAGGGAGAGATTAAAGATGTCGATGATTATTTATACTGAAGTTTGCGATTTTTTTATCCGATATACAAACTATGACAATAAAAGAATATATTCCAGTAATACTTGGCGTACTCAAAGATCTCCGCGTAATCGGAACCCTTATTGTCATGATTTTAGTAATTCAGTTCGCAAAATTCGTAACAACCTACCGTAAAAAGCCTCCAAAGCCAAAGAAAGGAAAGGCTCCTAAAGCTGCTCCTGCACCAAAAGAAGAAAAGAAAGAAGATAAGGCAGCTGAAGGCGAAGCTGCTGCTGGCGGCGAAGACAAAAAGTAAATTTTTTCAATTTTTTTAAATTTTTTTCAAAAAAACTTCCTAAAATGCTTCAAGTCACACCATATTATATGTATGGAAATAGAAGAACCAGTTGAAGAAATTTCTGATGATTTTGTGACCCAGACTGCCTGGAAGAACTTTGGCATTAAGTATCTTTATCCCTGGCAGCGCCTTGTGGTTGCAAATATTCTTGAGGCTTATGATTATCATAAGAATATTGCTGATTATGAGGATATTGGGGAAGCGGATGATTCTTTTTGCAAGGGACGGCAGATTGTGCTTTTGCCGACCGGGGCTGGAAAATCCTTGTGCTTTCAGATTCCGGCTTTGCTGCTGGATGGCCCCTCTCTGATTATTTACCCCCTGCTTGCCCTGATGAGCGACCAGCAGCGTCGAATGGAAGAGGGAAGCCTGCGAAGCGTTACCTTCCGGGGCGGGCAGACTGATGAAGAAAGGGAAGAGAATTTCCGTAAAATCAGGGAAGGGGCACAGATTATTCTTGCAAACCCCGAGGTCTTGCAGAGCGAAACTCTTCTGAATCAGCTTAAAGATGTCGGGATAAAGCATATCGCAATTGATGAAGCCCATTGTGTTTCAGAATGGGGGGATTCTTTTCGGCCGGCCTATCTGGGGCTGGGTAAGGTAATCAAGGAGATAAATCCGCCTGTGATTACAGCCTTCACGGCAACGGCCTCTCCGGAGGTTCTTTCTCGCGTCGCAGAGATTTTGTTTGAAGGACAGGCTCATGTGGTGAGAAGTGAAAGTGACCGAAAAAATATAATTTACTATGTACGGTATGCCGCCGCAAAGAAAAAAGAAGCCCTTCTGCTTTCCCGTACAGAACAGAGACCTATGATTATTTTCTGTGGTACACGAAATAAAACAGAAGATATGGCAAGAGAACTGAATATGTGCTTTGGTCCGGGAACAGCACGTTTTTATCATGCAGGACTCGAAAAAGCCGAAAAGGATGAAACTGAAAAATGGTTTTACGACAGCACAGACGGGGTCCTCTGTGCTACCTGCGCTTACGGGATGGGCGTGGATAAGAAAAATATAAAGACTGTTGTACATCTTGAGGCCTCGGCAACGGCGGAAGCGTATATACAGGAAGCGGGGCGAGGTGGTCGTGACGGTAGTATTGCCAAGGCGATTTTACTCTGGAGCCCGGAGGATTCGCTGAATTATTCGGTTTACAAAAAAGGTTCAAGAGAAGCTGCTCTGCGAGAGTTTGCTGAAACTGATACCTGTCGCCGCCAGGTTTTACTGGATGCACTTGGCGCGGAGCAGGCGGTTTGCAGCGGTTGTGATTTGTGTGATGCGCGCAGAAAAGAGGCCGAGGGAAAAAAGCCGCAGAAGTCCGCGCCTTCCGACTGGCAGCAGGCTTACGAAATAATCCGCAAGGCCCGCAATTATTATTCCGAAGACGACATTGAAGCTGAATTATTTGAACGTATGAATGAGCGCACCCGCCAGCTGCTCGGCTTAAACATCTGGACCCACAAGGACACGGTGGAAGTTGTAAAACAGCTGAAAGATTCCGGAAGAATAGAACTAGATAATTTTTTATGGAAGGGAAGATTGCGCATTAGTAAACGAAAGAATAAAGAAATCAGGTGATGTTTTATAATGGAAAATGAAGTAAACATCTATTGGGCGTGAGCGAAACCGATGCAAAACTGCATCGAGGGGTATTTGGCGCTTAGCCATAAAAAAAATCCGAGGATTTTCGGCTGCGTAGCGGGCGAAAACCGCAGGATTTTTTCACAAAAACCAGCTCGCCCGCAGTTTTGCAATCGGTGTAGCGGAAGCCCAATAGATGTTTAAGTGTACTATTAATCCATAATCGTAATCTCAACTCGACGATTTTTTATTCTTCCGGCTTCTGTGGCGTTCGATGCAACCGGTTCTGTGGCGCCTTTTCCCTGTGTAAATACGTGATACTGGTCGCGGATGCCCAGCTCTACAAGGTAGCTTGCTACAGCATCTGCACGATCCTCGCTGAGCTCCTGCTGAGACTGTACAGTTCCTCTTTGTGCGCAATGGCCTGTAATCAGCAAATCATTTGAAAACTCTTTGAGAATCTCTCCAAGCTTTTCAATCTTCTTCTTTTCTGAAGGAAGTAAAACATCAGAATCCGGTTCAAACTGAATTGCATCCAGACTGATTGTAAGTCCTTTTTCACCCTGTTTTACAGAAATGTTGTCCAGCTTGTATTTTTCAACCTTTTTCTGGAGTTTTTTTACATTGTCCTTGTCGTTTACAGATTTATACTCAGTAACTTCGCCATGGGCTGTTCCCCGGAAGGCAAAGGTGTTGTTGAAGATGTCGTACATGTAAATAACAAATTCTTCGATGTAGTGATCCAGGTCGCCTTTTTCGTTATCCCACCAGATTTTCTGAACTGCATGTCCCTGAGTACCGGCATAGGTGCTTCCGTTTGCTGTGCCGTAAAGATAGCTGTCATACCAGTCCTGCCCGAGGCTGCCGGCTTCTCCCGCTTCACTTGCATCCTGGAAAAACTTATATTCAACTTCAATCACACAAAGCTTTTTGCCATCAATTTCCTCATCTCCAGTGTAGGTGTAGCTGGCTGTAAAGGGAACTTCAATTGTGCCCTCCATATTAAAAAGCTCACGGCAGTCGTGAACCTCAAGTCCTTCGCTGGTCCAGGAATCTCCAATTTTAATCGGTTTATCGCTGAAGGAAGGTACGCTTTGAACTGTCGGCAGAAAAGCATTGTCTGAATCATGAAGATGTCCGTTTTTATCACGGTAGATTTTTACAGAAGCTTCTTCGCCCCAGGAAAGAGTTTTTCCGGTTGAGTTTATAAAATTGTTTTGAGTTGTCATATAATGAGTAGAAAGAAGGGCAGAACCATTCTTTTCTACAGCTTCTACTGTGGTTGAGGTTCGGTTTATAAATTGAGTTTTGTTATTCAAGCGGCCGTTTATATAAGCTTCTTCTTCTACAGTAGCAACATGAGAAACCGCATCTCCTTTTTTCTGGCGGAATTGAAA
>OCTW013398611.1_pt1 | contig 13692 bp, 8 predicted proteins | sample 1539671 | NCBI WGS metagenome assembly OCTW01 (sample SAMN02144230, study PRJEB22623) | gut metagenome | biome: sheep rumen | host: Ovis aries | place: New Zealand | reverse complement strand
GAGTTTGGGAGTTTAGGAGTTTAGGAGTTCTTTGCAAGCAAAGCGAACAAGTTCGAGCGTGGACGATACTTTTTGAAGCGCTCATGGCAACAAGCTATATAATTCAGCTTTCATCTGGGAGTTTAGGAGTTTCGCGAATGCGAAGCTCAATTACATGTGTATTCATGGTCATTCGTGTAGCGCCGCAGGCGAAAAAATCCGTGCCAAAAACGCAAAGGGCGGATTTGTTGGCCACGGACGAACACGGACTTACACGGTTTTCTTCGCCTGCGGCGCTACATGCGCTCGGCTTTGCCGCTTTGCTTGCAAAGAATATGCACGAATAAACATGAATGAATAATTTGTGAATCATTACATGAGTATTCGTGTGTATTCGTGTAGCGCCGCAGGCGAAAGTCCGTGTTCGTCCGTAGTCTTCTGCGCAGAAGCAAGTCCGAGTCAGTCCGTGACAGTCCGTGGCAAATCCGAATCAGTCCGTGTAAGTCCGTGGCCAAAATAAAATACGTCTGTGCCACCCCTTATTCCTGTCCGTTTCCGAAGTCCTCGAGGATATCGTCGAAGCCGTAGCCGTTTTCCTTGGCGAAGGCGCTGGGGTCGCCGCCACCGCCGTCGTCGATTCCGGGTCCGTCGCCGGTGTCGCCTTTCAGCGAACCGGCCATGAGGGGTCCTTCCGTAAGTTCCTCCACGCAGAGCTGCTCAGTATGGGGTGCTGTGTATGCTTTCTTCTTCATCGTTTTGTATCCTCCCCTCTTTATTTAACTACGAACTTCCTGCCGTCGCGGATATAGAGCCCTCTGGGCAGACCCTGCATCGACGTGCCCACATACTGTCCGCTCATGCTGTAGATACGTCCGTCCACGGCACCGCCGTCCACGGCCACGATGCCCGTAGCCACGCCCATGTCCTCGTCGAACGACATGCCCACCTTCGCATCCGTGGTACCCGCGGGCAGCGTGAAGTAGGCGCGGAAGGCGCGCATCGGGTTCGTGTTGCTGGGATAGTAGAACTTGTTGCCAGAGCCGATAAAGCGGATGGACTTGTCGTTGGCCGCGAACGAGGTCGGCGCGTAGATGCCTTGGAAAGTGTATTCCTTGCCGTCTGCCGTCTTCGTGACCACCTGCTGGGTGCTTGTCAGCTTCACGTCGGAGACCACCGCCACGGCATTGCTCTCCACCGTCTTCGTAGGCAGCACGATGTAGGGCACGCCGGCCTCCAGTGTCGTTGCCTCAGCGAACTTCAGCGTGACGTTCGCGCCATCTTTCTCCACTTCCGAGAAACTGCGCAGCTTATACCCATCGCCAAACAGCGCCTTCATCTTCGCATCATCCATATCAAACGGCAGGCAGATAGCATTCCACATGTTCGCCGTCAGCTGGCGGTAGAGGTTCACCGTCAAGACTTTACCTTGACTATCTGCATTGCTGATGATAGTACCATTATCGGTTGAACTTTCATTCAGTGTTACGGCTGCGATTTTCTCATTGCGATAAATTTGCACGGGTTGCTGTCCTCCTGTATAACAGGAGAAAATCATAGGTTTATTATCTTTATTCAATCTTATCGTCCGTTCGTTGTCTGTATCTTTGAAATACTTAATTATAGCATTACCTTCATTGTCAAAACTGATGTCCGCAGTATACAAATTAGGATCTATATCGTCTTTCACTCCATTTTTCAAATGGTTTTGTGACCGTGATGTATAAAGACAATGAGTTTCATCAGTATAAAGAATCCACCCATCTCCTTCGTTTTTCAAAGTAAGAACCTTTTTGTTTTCTTTCATCTGAATAGTTCTATCACCATAGAATTCGAAGTCGTCTGCCATCCTGTTATTTCCACTACTTGTAGCATCATCCTCATCCAAGACTTTTTGAGAATCTTCATTCACAATAATAATCTGATCACCGTTTTGCACATCTGACACATAACTGAAGATGTCACCCCACGACTCAGTCACAGGTTCGTTCTTCTGATATGTTGCTGATGCCACAGGACCTGCCACACCACCCAATACTGCCACAGCCTTGATGGTTGTGGTGGCATTAAGGGTGATGCCTTCCTCATAAAGATTCGAAGCCTTTGTAGGGGTTGACCCGTCCGTCGTATAATAGATAGCAGCGTTTTCATCCGATGCCGTCAGCGTGACGTTGAATGTCCCGGCAAACACCGTCTCCGGCTGGTCGAAAGACACCGTGCAGGTAGGGCCAGAGTCTTCCACCAATTTGTAGACTTTGATGGCATGGGGATAAGAAGACAAGTTACTTGCTGCGTATGCTTTATATGCATGGCTCGTTTCGTTTGTAAATCCTAAGAACCGATTCTCATTCAGTGTATTTTGAATGGTTGCCGTATTATCCTGAAAAGAAAAAGACCATACACTTTTTGAGTATGACCTGGAATCAAAACTAAGATTTGTGCTTTTTTTAACAGAGTTAGATAAATACTGCTTGCTGTCCAAACTACAATTTATCATGTAAAACCCACCAGTGGCACTTTCCAACGTCCAAACATAAGACTCAGTACCACTCAACCCAGTTGTATTATAGACGTTTATGGTTTGCAATGCACTACTACTAATAGTATTATTCATCACATACCCATCCTGCTCAAAGACATACATGGAGCCAGCCTCCACGGATGTCACTTGCTCTAATTTATAGGTGATTTGTCCCCACGCGGTGACACCGAGCAGGAGAAGCAAAAGGGTAAGATATGACCTTGCTTTCATTATTGTCTGCTATTTAGGTTCTACGACAAAAAAATTAATAGATTCTTCTTTAATCTGAATTTTCAGGGCAAAAGTACAAAAAAGGCGAGAAACGGCAAAGGAAGTGTCAAGAAAAAACTATATTTCCTTGAACAAATCAAAAGAAACGGCCGTGTGTTCATCCGACTTTCCTTCTGTTTTATTGTCTTCAAAGCCCACTTCATCGAAAAGCGTCATTGCCTTTTGTTGCTTGGCCTGTGGTCTCTTTACATAGTCGCCCATGGGTTGACTGCCGTTCTTGAAACGGTTGACGATGGTTGCTATGGCCTCATCGCCAATGTCTGCCCCTATCCATTGTCGTCCAAGTTCCTCGGCTGCGACGAGCGTTGTGCCAGAACCTGCAAAACAGTCGAGGACCAAGTCGCCAGGACGCGACGATGTCTCGATGATGCGTTTCAGCATGTCAAGGTTCTTTTCCGTCGGATAGCCTGTTATTTTCGTGTTCTGGTTATTGATGTCAAGAAAGTCGAGCCAGATGTCTTGCACTGGCACTCCGTGGCTTCGGTCAAGATAGACCTTTCGGCGCGGATTACCATTTGCCGACCAGTATATCTCTCCCCGGGCGTCCATCTCGTCGAGTTTCTCAGGGGTGAACTGCCAATGCTTGCCAGGTGGCGGCATCATGCCTCGCCACATGGAACCAGTGGAACCGTTGCGAGTGCCGGGCGCATGCACGGGAACGCGCTTATATCGTCGCCCTGTTCCCTCTTCGACAAAGGGGTACTCCTTCAGTGCCTTGTCATCGGTCCACTGTTCATACGGACGATTCCACACAGGGTTCTCGGTCTTCGAGTAAAACAGGATATAGTCGGAAATGTTACCGTATGTTTTTCGTGTGAAATTCTTCGACTTGCACTTCTTTCGCGTTATCATGCCCTTGAAGTTATGCATGCCAAATATTTCATCCATCATCACCTTGACGTGAAACACCATGTTGCTGTCAAGATGCACGTATATGGAGCCTTCTTCGGAGAGCAGCAGTCGCATCAACTCGATTCGTTTGCGCATGAAATCGAGATAGTTTCCGACGGAGAAACAGTCGTTATAGGCATATTTAAAGTCGCGAGTCTCGAAGGCACCTCCAGTATTGTAGGGCGGGTCTATGTAAATGAGCATCACCTTTCCGCACACTTCTTTATCGGCAAGAAGCGTGGTCAGCACGTCTATATTGTCGGCGTGATAGAGCCGCTTGATGCCTTTGCCCAGATTCCACTGAGTCTGTTGGAACCGTATGTCCTGACTGGGCTGGAAGTTCAACGGTGCAACGTCTCTGCTGAGGGGAACAACCTTTACTGCCATACTCCTTTACTTTTGGGTTATCCACTTGGCGGTAAGGCGCTCGTTAAACATGCGGAGCGTGATGACCAACAGCCGCTGAGGGTTCATGGCCTCCAGCTTGGCGTAGTCGTCCCACATGGTGCCAAGCAACAGGCCTGGCCCATCGTTGACATAGATAACATGCAAGCCTCGTCGGCGCAGCGTGTCATACTCCAGTATTTCTTTCGCGCAGTTCACATAGCCACCTGTCCGGTCGTCTTCCTGTGCTCCGCCGCGGTCGCTGTCATATCGTACAAAGCCTATGGCAAGAGGCTCACCGTCTTGAGTCTTCACCACGAAATCGCAAGGTCGGTTGGGGTTAGGATAGTCAGGGAAAACACTTTGCAACTGTATGTCGGAGCCTGCACGTTTCGGACCTTCAATGATCAGATGGGGGAATGCGGCAGAAAACATGTTGAAGAACCGCTCGGTCAGGTCGTACCCTTTCTTGCCGCGGTCTTTGTATTCCCATAACACGGCACAGATGGCCTCGTCGGGCATCGGACGGCTGTTGAAAGCGGACTGTACCTTGTGGATGGGTCTAAAGTCCCTGCCATATTGCTCGCACACCATCGGTATCATAGACTTTTCTTCAGCATCTCGACAGGTGTCTGCGGTGATACATACTTGCGGAACACACGGCAAAGTTGCACTCTCATCCAAGGCTGCCTCACCTCCGTTATGGACTGAAGCAGCCGCACCGACGACTCTGATGCACGCAACAACTGGCCGAATGTCAGCAGCACGGGCTTGTAAAGTTCGCTAGCATCGGCAAGAATGTCCGGGTAGAACTCACCACTGGCCATTGTAATCCAATTGGGAGCTTCTGGCTTATAGTCGGCAAATGATTTCATGTGTGTGATACTCTTTTTCATCTTCAATGGCGACATGCGCGAACGCTCACCACGCTGATGGCGGCAAGAGGCATGCGATCATAAACGCGCTGCAAATATACAAAAAAAACTTGAAACCATGAGCCTTTCCAAAGAAAAAGTGGCACAACTGTTTGTTTATTCATCACGTTGTGGCCATCAGCGGATTTGCAATCCGAGAAAACATAGGACATGTCTTTCGTTTCGCATTTTAAATGCTTATACTCAGTGCATCGGGATTGCAAATCCCGATGAGCAAAACGCGAGCCAAGGCATAAAGACCGAGCCAGTCCGTGAAAGTCCGTGGCTGAAATTGACGGATAAATGAAACTAAAGCGCCAGATTTCTGAAACAAATCCAATAGATTTGCCAAACAAAATCAATGGAATTGCCAAACAAAACTAATGAAATTGTCAAACAAAATCAATGGAATGGTTGCAGGAAACTGGCAGTTTTGGGGCGATAAACTGGCATAAAACGTGAATCAATTTGGTTCTTTCATAAATGCTGCGCGATAGACTTACGTTCAAAACTTATAACATAAATCTACATGAATAACACATGAATGCCGCGCGATAGGCTTACGGTTAAAACTTATAACGTTAATCTACATGAATAACACATGAATGCTGCGCGATAGGTTTACGGTTAAAACTTATAACATAAATCTACATGAATAACACATAAATGCTGCGCGATAGGTTTACGTTTAAAACTTATAACGTTAATCTACATGAATAACACATGAATGATGCGCGATAGACTTACGTTTAAAACTCATAACATAAATCTACATGAATAATACATGAATGCTGCGCACAAAAAGATTTATGATTGATTTACGACGATTTACGTTAAAAAAAACGTAGAACGCAAACCGACATGAATGTGGCATGAATGCTGCGCACAAAGAAATTAATGTTAGATTTATGTCGATTTACGTTAAAAAGAACTCATGTGTTTACAGTGCTATAAAAAAAATGAATCCCGCGAGACATCAACGCCGGGCGGGATTCGTTTCTCAAACTAAAAATGTATTTATGAGAAGGTTTTTATCGGTTTTATTTGGCCAGGTGAGCCTTCTTGGCCTTCAGGGCCGGTGTGGCCATCATGGCATTGTGGTGAGTGAGCTCTGAGCGGCGGTGTACGTTGGCGGCCTTTACCCTTGCGGCAATCTTTGCCGAGGTTTCAGCGGTGAGCGTGAAGGTGTCTTGCACGAAGCAGAAGGCACCGGCAGCCACGTGGTAGGTGAGGTTGAAGTAGAACACGCCGTTCTCGAAGTAGCTGGGCAGGTCGGCATCGCCGCGTGTCTTGATGTCGGTGGCAAACACCTCGCCGTATTCTTCGTCGGTATATCCGGTGTAGACGCCATCAACGGTGATGTTTCCTTCTTCATCCATCTCGAAGATGAGTCCCTGCGAGGGTGTCTCCTCGGTGATGTCGGCCCATGGGTTGATGAGATAGCGGTTGGGGTTGGAGTCGCTCACGTAGAGCACGCCGTCCTGTGTGCCTTCCCAGATGCCGCCCGACTGGTCAGAGCTGTAGTCCTTAGTGGTGTACTGGTATTTTCCCACATACTGGGCAGTCCAGGTCTCGGCTGTTTCCTTGCTCGACTTGAACTTGAAGAGGAAGGCATCCGACGCCACGGCCTCACCACCGTCGTAGCCGACGACGATGACGTAGTACTTGCCCGACTCTTCGAGCTGTACGCTGATCTTGCCGTCGGCCGGCACGGGTGTTCCCTCGCGCGTTCCCTCTACGAGTTCCTGGTAGGCTGTCTCAACCTCGGCCTCGGGCACTACGGCATAGACGGCCGACTCTATGTCTGCGCCAAGGGTGATGACGCCCTGAGCGTAGTCGTTGTCAGACGTGTCGGTGAAGCGTCCGGTGTAGGCGAAGTCGAGCGAGTAGTCCTTCAGCACGGCTCCGGGCAGGGCGATGAGCAGTTCGCCAGTCGAGTTGGCATAGTAGTAGCCATTGCCGCCAATGGTGGCGAGCCACGACCTCGGTGCGAAGGTGATGATGTTGTCTTCAAGCTTTCCGAATAAACCGGGGTTGCTGGCCTTTACCTCATCGAGCGTTTGGCCCTTGCTGAGATAGTAGCTGACGAACATGAGGAACGAGATCTCGCCATCGCCGCTGTTGAGCGTGCAGCCGCTGTCGAACGGATCGATCACAACGAAGTTGGGATCGCTGGCATCGATGACGATGGTTGTGTTCAGGTCGTCGCTGGCCTTGAAGTAGGCAGAATAGGCACCTGTTGCGTATGGGTTGGCGATTCTGTAGACGCCTTCCTTGACGATGCTCTTTTCAACCTTGACGTTCCACTGTGCTGCTTTAAGGCCGTACAAATCTCCCACGAGGCCGTCGCGGAAGGTTCCCGTGCCGAAGTCAACCCACTCGGTGGCACCAGCCGAGAAGCTGTAGGTGGTGGCACCATAAGGTGTGGTGGCGTTTTCGTCGGCAATCTTCAGCTTGATGGTTGAGTATTTGCCATAGACGACATCGTCAGGATTGTAGGTGACGACCAGGTCGGCCACGTTCTTTCCATCCTGGAAGGACACGCTTGAGGGCACATTGAAGATGCTTCCCTCAGAGGCTTCCACCTGAAGGGGAACGGTGAGCGCGCCCTGTGTGTCCACGCGGTGCACCGGAATGGAGAAGGAGTTCTCATTGACCGTGATGTCGTAGGTGGACCCCAGCGTATTGCTGAAGTACACCTGTGGTCCCGACACTGTGGCCCATTCGTACTCATCTTCGCTGGAGCAGGCCGTGAAGGCCAGTGCGGCGATGAGCATCCATGTGAAGCTATAGATATATTTCTTCATAGTTGTATTGCTTTTTTATGGTTTTGTTGCGTTTGTATCTTACCACTTGTAGGGGTCAGAGTCGTTGGTCGGAGCCGACGGGTCGAGGTTGTTGGTGCAGGCCTTGTTGTAGTTGGTCTCAGTCTGCACAATGCACCAGTTCATCCACTGCGGGGGCTCGTTGGTGTTCCAGCGGTAGCCTTCAACGTGGTTGGTACCATCGTAGCTGCGGATGATGCCTTTCTGGAGTCGCTTGATGTCGAAGGTAGCAAAGCCCTCGCCCCAGAACTCCACGCGGCGCTGCCACCACACTTCGTTGCGGAAGGCAGAAGTGGAAGAGTTGCCGTAGGCCTCGTTGTGGCTTCCATAGACGTAGGATGCGTCGCGGGTCTTGGCAAAGGCGGTGAGCAGTTCGATGCCACGGGCTTCGTTCTGCATGCCTGCAGCCTCGGCCTCAATGAGGTACATTTCCTCCACACGCATCATGGGCACAGCCATGACAAAGCCGACATACTGGTTGTCGCGGCCCACATCGCCACCGGCGGTGCGGAACTTCAGCTCCAGTCCGCCCACCTTGCCATAGCCCTGCGTGGACTGGCCGGCATTGAGGATCCAGTCGGGGTGCTTGCTGTAGGCAGAGAGGGCCTCGAGCATTTCGTCCTCGTCTTCGATGTCGTCGATGGCGAAGTCAACATAGCACTTCTTGCGGCAGTCGGTGGTGGGAATCGTCTCGTAGAGGTGACGGTCGATAAGGAATGGCTGGCCATAGTTGGCAGCGTAGCCGCAACCAGAGACATCCGGGTTGATTTCGATGCACATCATGGAACCCCAGCTGGAGTCGGCATCGTTCAAAAGAATGTTGGGGTCGTCGCTCTTATAGGTCAGACCGAGCATCCATGAACCGTTAGGTGTGTTGAAGCCGGTCTCCCAGTCGGTGTACTGATTGGCGGTCATGATGGTATAGCCCTGCTGCGCGAGCTTGGCATACTTCTCGGCGTTGGCCCAGTCTTCCATGACGAGGTAGGCGCGTGCCTTCAGGCCGTAGACGACACTCTGGTCGGGTACGTAGATGTTCTTGCGCTGGTAGCCGGCGAGATACTGCTCGGCCTTGTCGAGGTCAGAGAGGATGAACTGCCACATCTCTTCGTTGGTGGCACGTGGATTGTTGAAGAGGTCGTCGATGGTCGTGGTCTCCTTCACGATGGGCACTGTGGGCGCGCTCTTGTCGGCAGCATAGGTCTTGGTGGCGAACATGCGGGCCAGGTCCATGTAGAAGTAGGCACGCATGGCGAGTGCGATGCCTACGCCGGGCTTGTTGCTCTCCGAGGGTTCTTCACCAGCCAGCTGGAGCACCACGTTACAGTTCTTGATCCATCCGTAGTAGTAGGTCCAGGGGAGCTGGGCGTAGCGGTATGACGGGCCCAGATACTGGCAGGTGTACCATGCGGTGTACCAGTTCTGGTAGGGGTAGACCATATCCTGCCCGCTGACGTCGCGCATCAGGTAGAACGAGGGCAGTCCGAAGTCGTTGGCATCGTGGTCATCATTCGAATAGACGAACTCTCCGCAAAGCGTAGAGGTGATGGCGTCGACGGCATTGTAGAATGCACCGGGAGCGTTCTGCACCTGCTCTTCGGTGACAGTGTTGTTCCTCGGGTCTATTTCCTGTATGCAGCTCGTTGTTAATGCCAGAGTGGCGACAACGGCCATGAATGATAATATCTTTTTCATTGCTTTATCTCCTATTATATTAGAATGTCAACTGAATGCCTCCAGAGATAGTCCGAACGGGTGAATAGACGTTGACGGACTCGTTCTCCTTGTATGAATAGCGAGGATCGAGACCCTTGCGGGCAGACCAGAAGTAGAGGTTCTCACCAGAAGCGTAGAGACGGATGGCGCTGATGCCAATCTTCCTTGTGAGCGACTGGGGCAGTGTATAGCCGACAGTGAACGACTGGAAGTTGAGGTAGCTGGCGCTGGTGAGGAATCGGTCGCTGCTGTAGGCGGCATACGAGTCGCCAAACTGCCAGCGGGGAATGTCGCTGCTGGTGTTGGTGGGGCTCCATGCGTCTTTCCAGTCCACGCTGTAGTTGTAGCCGGCGTCAGAGGTGCTGGCGGCGGGTGTCATCAGCTTGCGGTAGTGGTTGTCGTTGATCTTGCCGCCGAGCTGGTAGTCGAACGTCAGGGCCAGGTCGAAGTTCTTCCAGGTCACGCTGGTGTTGAAACCGCCATAGACCTTGGGCAGCAGCGAGCCGGTGGTGTAGCGCGAGGCTTCGCCGATGTTGGTGGTGGTGCCGTCCTTCGAGTCGCCGGGCTTGCTGATGATGTTGGTGGCATCGGAGCCCTTGCCCTTCACCGTCAGGTCTTCGTCGTAGTAGTAGAGGGCCTGTCCGTCCTCGGCCACGCCGGCGTAGGCGTAGGTCATGTAGTTGAACATGGGTTCGCCCTCGGCATACCAGTACTGGCTCTCGTAGAAGCCGCCGTTGTCGGCAATCTTGGTCTCGGGCAGTTTCAGGATCTTGGTGCTGTTGTGCGAGATGTTGGCGGCGATGACCCACTCGAAGTCCTTTGTCTTCACAGGCACTGCCTGCAGGGTGAGTTCGAGACCCGTGTTGCGAATGTCACCGATGTTGCCGTAGTAGCCGCGCGAACCGCCCGATTCAGGAATGGAGAGCCAGAACAGCAGGTCGGTGGTCTTCTTGTTGTAGAAGTCCAGGCTACCCGTGAGGCGTCCTTTCCAGAGGCCGAATTCCACACCGAGGTTCATGTTGGTGGTTGTCTCCCAGGTGACATCTTCGTTACCGACGCGGTAGAACGAAGGAGCCATCGTGGTGTCAGACGACTTGCTGAGTGAATAGAGGTCGGTGTAGGCCCAGTTTCCGATGTTATCGTTACCCTGCTGACCGATAGAGAGCTTCAGCTTCAGCATGTCGAGCCATGTAGTAGTGTTCTGCATGAAAGCCTCCTTGGAGATGATCCATGCGCCACCCACTGACCAGAAGCTACCCCAGCGGTGGTCTTTCTGGAAGCGTGAAGAAGCATCGCGACGATAAGAAGCCGAACCGAAGTACTTCTCCTGATAGTTGTACTGTGCGTTTCCGAAGAAACCTTCCACGTTGTACTCCGTGGTGTAGGAGTGTGAGTTGGTCTTCGTGGCGAAGGCGTTCAGTTCCTTGATTTCGGGCGAGAAACCGCCGTTGGCAGTGGCATTGAGGAAGCGCGTCTTGGTGTCGAAGTATTCGTGACCCACCATCAGGCTGATGTTGTGCGAGCCGAAGGTGTTGAAGTAGTTCAGCGTCTGCACGTGGTTCTGGCGGAGCGTGTTGCTCTGGCTCTTGGTGAGCTCACCGTTGACACCGACCTTCGGACCATAGAGAGCATTGTCATAGATAGACTCGTTGTTCTGGCCCAGGATGGCAGTGCTGGTGTTGTTCAGCTTCAGGTTGGGTGTGATGTTGATGTCCACGTAGATGTTGCCGTTGAACTGGTTTCCGCTGTTGATGTTCTGGTTGTAGCGGTTGGAGCCCAACGGGTTACCAGTCTGCAGGAAAGCACGTCCCACGCCGTAGTTGGTGGCGGCCACACCGTAGTCATACTGCGGGTTGCCATTGCCATCGGTGCGGATGATGGGGTTGCCAGCGGCATCCACCGTGCGCACATAGACGGGATAGATGGGTGCCACGAACGAAGTGTAGTACATCAGGTTGGTGGAGCCCCAGTCGGTGCTCATGTTCGGGTTCGACGTGGTGTGCGAGTGCACATAGCTGACATTGGCGCCCACCTTCATCCATTTCTTCACCTGGTAGTCGGCACGCAGACGGGCACTGAGGCGCTCATAGCCAGAGTACTCGATGATACCGCCCTCGTTGAGGTAGCCCACGCTGGTGTAGAACGAACCGCGGTCGTTGGCGGCGTTCATACTGACAGTGTACTCCTGACGCAAGGCATTCTTGTAGGCCATGTCGGTCCAGTCGTCGGGCTGCATGTAGTAGGTCTCGCCGTTATAGACGTAGCTGCGACCCAGCGTGGCGTTGGGGTTCACCTTGCCGTTGAGTCCCACCAGCGTCTGTCCCTCGGGAATGGTGTAGACGTTGTAACCCAGGATGTTGAGCATGTTGCGGTTGGCCGAGGCATTGGCCTGCTCAGGACTGTAGTTGCGGCTGAGGAAGTAGTTGTTCATCTGTGTGTAGAAGTTCTCGTAGAACTCTGCCGGGCTCTTGATGACGTCATAGTCTTGCACGGCGCGCGAGTTGGAGCCGAACTTCACGTCCACGTTCACCACGGCATCCTGGCTCTTGCCCTTCTTCGTGGTGATGATGATGACACCAGCGGCACCACGTGCACCATACAGGGCTGCACTGGCTGCATCCTTCAGCACGCTCACCGACTCGATGTCGCTTGGCGGGATGTTGGACAGGCTGGCCTCGTATGGAGCGCCGTCGACGATGACGAGCGGGTCGGTTTCAGCATAGAGTGAGCTGATACCACGAATGTTGATCTTACCCTGCTGAGCACCCGGAGCACCCGATGAGCCGCGCATCTGCAGACCGGCAACGGAACCCACGAGGGCATTGGCAACGTTGCTCGTGGTGTGAACCTGCAGGTCTTCTGCGTTCACCACGGCAGCAGAACCGGTAAAGGCCGATTTCGTCGTTGTTCCGTAGGCCACGACGATGACCTCGTCGAGTGCCTGCTTGTCGCTGGTCAGCACGATGCGCATGTTAGGACGCGCACTCACTTCCAGCGGCTCCATGCCCACGTATGTGACACGGATGTTCTTCTTGCCTGACGGCAACTGAAGAGAAAAACGGCCATTCATGTCGGTAACCGTACCGACATTCGTACCAGGCACTTGTACTGTGGCTCCGATAACGGGCTGGCCGTCATCCTGGGATACCACAGTACCGTTCACCTGCGTCTGGGCAATAACCCCTCCTACATACAGAAAGAGGCATGCCAAAAGCATTGTTAATCTTTCTTTCATAAATACTCTCTCGTTAGTTATTATTATAATAATGTATATCCTTCTCTTCGCATCGTTTACGCTTCTTCACGTGGCTAACTAATGGTTAAGACAACGATAGGCGGTGCGGTGATGGCCCTGGCTGCTATCCTCATCGCGACGATGGCCTCAAGGGGAGCCGCCGCGTGCCAGAGTCATGTCTTTCAAAATGCAAAATTAAACAAATTTTTTTAACTGTAAAATTTTCAGACAAGAAAAACTTCATTTTTGCGTCATTTTTTAACATTCAGGCCAACTTTTGCTGACAATCTGACCAAAACAGCCGCCTTTCCATTGCAATTTGGAACAGACGAAGCCTCAGGAAAACCCACCCCTAAAACCCACCCCAACCCTCCCGAAGGGAGGGAGTGCAGAGAGGTGGAATGCGAATATCTCGGCCATTGTGAACCCCTCCCTTGGGGAGGGGCAGGGGTGGGTTTTCCTTGAAGGGCAGGGGTGGGTTTTAGGGTTGGGGTGGGTTTTAGGTTCCCCATGGGAAGGGGTTCTGCGCCGAGGAACAAAAACCGGAATTCTGTTGGCTCTATGTCGTTTCGAGTGGGTTGATGCGTCTTCAGCATTCAATGGTACGTCAAAGAGAACAACAGTCTCTTCCCTTTGTAAACGACTCCAATACATACCTGATGATGTCACGGCCAATGAGCGGCCTGTAAGGCCAGCGAGCAAACAGCCCAGGGCAGTCGTTCGGCTAATGAAACGGCCTGAAAGGCATACAAGCAAATAGCCCAGGGCAGTCGTTCGGCTAACGAAACGGCCCGAAAGGCCAACAAGCAAACAGCCCAGGGCAACGCCCTGGGTACTTTAGAAGCGTAGAAAAACGCCCTGCTTCCTATGATTTTATCCAAACATATTTAGTTAATATTCTTTAATTCTGTTGTAAAGTCAGCATTTACTCTTCTCTGCATT
>OCTW011584804.1_pt1 | contig 13700 bp, 9 predicted proteins | sample 1539671 | NCBI WGS metagenome assembly OCTW01 (sample SAMN02144230, study PRJEB22623) | gut metagenome | biome: sheep rumen | host: Ovis aries | place: New Zealand | reverse complement strand
GTCAATATATTGGCTTTGCGGTATATGTTAGCAAAAATATGTAATTTTATGAAACTGCTGATACCAACGTTCCACTACCTCCTCGCTGTTCGCCTCAAGAAAACGCAGCAGATGATTCAGGATTCGTTCCGGAATCTGTGATCTGTTATCTGCAAGCAGACATTTCCCTCATTGTGTAATCCACACTTTCGTTGCATCCTTACGCGGTTCCCCCCTGTTTTAATTGTACCTGTATTCCTCTATTTCTTAATTTGATAATACCACGACGCCATGGTTTTATCAGCAACAAAAGTACAGGGCGGACTCTCCACTTGCATTACCTGTAATAGCGGAACCAGTCTCCCCTTAATTCTTTCCAGACCTCGTCCACCAGTTTCTCTGTTTCCGCATCCGGCGCCAATTTCCGGCCGCTATCCATTAAGTCCAGATTCTGTTTCAGCTGATCCAGGCTGCTGAATCCCATAATCACAGAGCTGACTTCCTTATGCGATAAAATCCACCGGTAGGAAAATTCCACCAGCGACATGCCCTGCCGCTGTGCCGCACTCTGCAGGCGTAAAACCGCATCCTGATTTTTCCGGGAGAAATATCTTTCCCGATATCCCGAATTCTCGTCCAGCCTTCCCCTCACTTCCTGCGTTTTTTCATCTGTATATTTTCCCGTAAGCATCCCTCCTGCCAGAGGATTATACACGGTAAAGCCCATCTGATACCGGCGCAGGAACGGAATCAGCCCGTCCTCCGCCCCTCTGGCAAGCAGATTATAAACGCCTTCGTAGACCATCGGTGCATCCAGGCGGTTTTTCGATGCCATCCATTCCATCTCGCATACCTGCCACTCCGGATAGTTGCTGACCCCGTAATATTGTATCTTGCCAGCTTTCACCAGCTCATCCATCGTGTCGAGCACTTCCGCAATATCCACAGTCGGATCCGGAATATGAAGGTAATAAAGATCAATGTAATCCGTCTGCAGCCTGCTCAGGCTTCCGTCCACCGCTTTTTGAATGTGTACCCGGCCAAGCCCCTTGTCATTCCTGCCTGATCCCATGGGGCCTCCGACTTTTGTCGCAAGAATTACCTTGTCCCGAAATTCCCGGACAGCTTTTCCCACGATTCGCTCACTCTCTCCCTGCGCGCCGCGGGGATAGATATCTGCCGTATCAATAAAATTAACTCCTCTGTCAAAGGCGTACTGAACGGATTTTTCCGCCTCGTCCGCTCCTATCTTTTCTCCGAAAGTCATCGTTCCAAGACAGATTTCTGATACTGTCAGATCCGTTTTACCCAATTTATGACTACGCATAACTTTTCTTCCGTTCTGTTATATAAAGCAGCTTTAGAAAGTCTTTTTACAGCATTATGATTTTTAATACTATATTATTTGCTATCCTTTGTCCTTCCCGCTTTAATATCTTCCTGCATTCTCTTGATTTTTTCATCTGTCAAAGGAAATAGAAGGAACACAACTACTCCTATGAACAAAATTGCAGCCGGAAGTGCACTGAAAAGTACACGCAGCCCACCCGCTGCAGATGCCGTAACATTTTCCTTTTGAAAACCAATTGCAACAAGACCATAACCAAGAACTGTATTGCCAATAGCAGTTCCAATTTTCGGTAAAATATTAAACATAGACATCATAAACGGCTTGAGATCTTTGCCAGTCTTCCACTGTGTATAATCAACAATAGATGAGTACAATGTAATCTCTGTTGTATGTGAAATAGAATATCCAACATATCCTACACAGAGCAGAACTGTAAAAGCAATTCCTGATTTACCGAAAAAATAAGCGAGTGCAAAGCTCCCTCCATAAATACCTAATCCCAAAGCATAACTCTTTTTTAGAGAATTAATCGCCTTAGACACAAAGGGAGCAATATAGGAACCAAAGATCATGATAAATGTACTAAGAGATAAGTACACTGTCAGCATATTTTTATTTCCTACAACATATGTGTAATAATATGCCGCTAATCCCATAACTGTAAAGAAAGCAGCAGTCTTTGTTGTTACACCAAGAACAAAAAGTATAAAGGGTTTAGTAATTGTATACTTAATCATTTGCCAAACAGAAGCATTATATGAATCTTCCGTTTTACTCTGTTCTTTCACATTCTGGTTGGTATTATCTTCAACTGCAGCCTCTTGGACCACGTCGATACCTTTCATCATCACAAACAACTGGAAATATGCAAGTACAACACAAACAGCAATCAAAACTGCGAATAACGTATAGCCCCTTGCTTCATCTCCATTGCCAAATAATGATATTAATTTAACACTGAATAATGAAAACAAAAACTTTCCAATGGAATTGCAAATGTTCTTAGAGGCAGAATATGCTTGTCTTTCATCACGATCTTTCGCCAACAATGGCAGGCTTCCAATATATGCCGAATAACACATATTATATCCAATATAGCAAAGAACATATGCTGCTCCGAACCAGAGTCCCTTTGCTGCTCCAGAGAGATTTGGATTGCTGAATGAAAGGACACGAAACAGAGCCGCCAAGATCGCTCCTATCATTAGCCATGGACGAAACTTACCCGATTTGAATTTTGCTTTCTGCATAATAGCGCCGATAAACGGAACCGAAATCATATCCACAAAACCAGCTGCAGAAATAATTGCTGCCATTGTTTTTGTTTCCAGTCCCACGGCACCAGTCAGATAAACAGCCCAATAAGTAGATGCAATTGTCGAAATCCAAGTTGAAAAGCCATTGGTCAAGCCATATCTCATAGATTTCAAAGTATAAATATGCTTTTTCTTTTCCATGTATGAATCCCCCATCATAAATTTCCTTTTATTCAATTCCCAGATATTTTTTTCTTGAATATCTATAAACCGATTCGAAAAATCTCTGATTCTTGATTTCGGAACTAAACCCTATCATTCCCGGCTTTCCTGGTACAAAAAACTCATCTACAAATTTTTTTGCAAACGCATCAACCTCATCATTTCCCATATTTTCTGAAATAACTGGTGTTTCAATTCCAATCAATATTTTATCTCCATACGCATGATACAGAGCCACTTTATCATTCATTGGTTGACCACTCCAGGAATCCACTCCGATTTCTATCATTGCCGGGATCAGTTTTTCAACCTTTCCACAGCAATGCATGTCGTAGATCAATCCACATTTATGAAGATGATCCGCAACTTTTTGCATATGTGGAACCAACATTTCTTCAACTGTTTCCAATGAGAAAAACGGAGCACGCTGACTTCCCCAGTCATCATGAATGGTAAAACCTGCAACCTCAGGAAAATACTTTCGGTATAAATCTATAATTCTAATATACAGATCTGCCAGACGATCCAAAAACGCATGCACTGCTTTCTTCTGTTCATCATCAATTAACGCAACAGCTGCATTTTCAAAATCCATCATGGAAATAAGCCGTTCAAAATAACCATTCATTATTGTCGGACAAAGTAAAAGATCATTCTCATGAATAAAATTTTCGCTAATCTTTCTTTGTCCCTCCCAATCCCACTTAGAAGGATCCGGCCATGAAATCTTCTTCTCCCACTCATTCATATCATCCAGAAGCGGATGACCCGGTTCGACCATCGCTCCACCTACCACTTCTACAAAATTCCATTTAATGCCAAACATATCATTAAATCCCTCTGGATGTCTGGCCACTGGCTGCCCATCCAGATTAAATCCTCTCGCCTCAATATCGGGAAATATTTTGGGACAAAAGTTCTGATAATATCTGTAGTTTGGCATATACTTCGGATTTTTCTCTCTAATTGCTTCCAACATCACCTCCTTAGGTGAAACCGGCGCATTATAAACAGGAAGATCTATCCTGCCTCTAACTCCTGGTAAAATGTAGCGAACCTTCATTTCTTCTTCTGAAAACAAATCACTCATTCTGCACCCCTCCTGTTCTATTACATATGTACGGATTAAGACAAAATAACTCATTTTTTTTTGCAATACCGAGCAATCATCAAAATTCCATCTTCCAAAGCCTTTAAAATCTGTTATCTATAGGTATATTTGAGTTATTTTCTGCCTCTATATTCTTATTATAGGCCTCAATCCCGTTCCGTCAATCATATATGTATACATTTTTGCTTTTCATCACATTGTACAAAGCGATAAATGTATTTATTGTATACTTTTTTACTTTTCTATTTTTACGAAAAATTAATTTAACCTTCAACTCTTTTTCTGCTATGATCATAGAAGAGTATTGAAAATAATTTATTATTAGGAGAATTTAAATTGATATCGTTTCCATCCGAAATTGTCGAAATGTACAAAAATTTAAAGCCCGCCCATAATCGAGTCTATAGAATTATTCGGGACAGCATATTCTCCGGTAAAATAAAAGCCAACGAAAAATTTACCGAAGAGGCTATCTCTAAAGCTTTAGGATGCAGTCGTACCCCCGTACGTACGGCCTTGTCAAAGCTTCAGTCCGAAGGACTCTTGCAACATATGACTAAAAAAAACATAGGCTACCAGGAATATTCTGAGAAAGATAAACGTGATCTTATAACTCTTGATATTCTTCTTGAAGCCAAATCTGCTGAGCTGGTCGCTAAAAAGGGACTTTCTGAGGACGAATTAGAAATGCTTAACGAAATAAATCAGATGCTATACAACCATAGCACTCTTGGGGATTCTGTTATATCAGAATTTGGAGTTCGTGATCTCCACATGCAATTCCATTTATTGATTGCTAAATATTCAGGAAATCGTTTTCTATACAAAGAAATCGTAAATGTAAGGACATTAATGCGTTCTTTTACCTCCTCCAAAGCACATGATGACAGACATAAAGACAATTATCAAACAATCATAGCCCCATTGCACGAAAAACTGCTGCTTGCGATCCAAGATCATGATTCTGATCTTGCCTCACTATATATGCAGTATGAAATATCCTGTGCAAAAGATGTCTATATTCAGGGAAGTATTTTAAAATAAAAGAGGATAATACAGCAGAAAAAAATTTCGGATTTTTGTATATATTTTATGAATATAGCTTTTATTTTTATTTGTATATTGCAATCTTTTCCATTATTGATAGAATGTCTTTATAATTTTTCATCATTTCCAGACCGCCAAAGCAGAAAGATAGGTGCATATGAATTCGGCAACAGTCACTGTATTGTGCCTTTTAATTTTTGCGGCGTTAATTATCCTTTCTTTTAAACAGAAATTAAACCTAGGACTTCTTTCCCTTGGAACAGCTTATTTGATCGGTTGTTTTATTCTAAATCTATCTGTTTCAGAAATTGTAGCATTAATTCCGGTTAAAATTGTTTTTATGCTCGTTTCTGTTTGTCTTTTTTATGGATACAGCGTCCAAAATGGAACCATGAAGGTTCTGACCACAAAAATAATATATCGTTTTAGAAAGCACTATCAGATAATGCCTTTTATTTTATATATTTTGTCTTTCACACTTGGGGTGCTAGGTGCAAGTGCACCAGCCATCACTTCACTGATGGCGCCTATCTGCATTTTAATTGCCGAAAGTATGCAAATCCACTATTTAATCGTTGTAGTTCTAATCGGTTTTGGATCCGCTGGGGGATCTTTAGTTCCGTGGGGACAGGGTGGACTGATAATCAGGGGAATTCTGGAAAACACTATCTACGCAACACAATCAACTTCTCTTTCCCTAAAAATCTGCCTTAATATGTTTATTACAGGATTACTAGCATTACTTTTTGTATACTTTTTTTATAAAGCTTACAAGGCAAAACCTTTTGCAATACAGAAACCTGAAGCTTTCACCCCTGCTCAGAAAAAAACTCTAACCCTCTTATGTGTAGTCTTATGTCTAGTAATAATCCCATCCATTATAAATACCCTTGCACCCGCCTTAACTCTATCTTCCTATACACATGTACTAGACATCCAAATGCTTTCTATTATTGGCGCTTCTTTATGCGCAATACTAAAACTTGGAGATGAGCGAGATGTCATTACAAACTATGTGCCTTGGAACACTATCATACTGGTATCTGGTGTTTGTATTCTATTTGCGCTAATACAACAGACAGGAATTATTAATCAACTTCCAAATTACATAGAAAAATCCACTCCCCAGAATGTAATCGGTATTGCGCTTGTTATACTATGTGGTTTTATGAGTTTTTTCAGTGGCGCAATGTCTGTCGTTATTCCAATGATTCTTCCTGTTGTTGTCGATATATGCAGTAAAAATGGATACTCTGTCACAGCCTTAGCATCTGCAGCTGCTATTGGTGCGATTATTACCTGCATATCGCCCTTTTCAACTGCCGGATCCTTTATTCTGTCCTTTCTTCCTCACTCAGAAGAGAATGATCAAATGTTTGCAAGACAGTTTTTATTAACATTTGTAATTTTTATTATTCCAATCATACTATCAGCTATTGGATTTTATAGACTTCTCTAAGGATTGCGTCAAATATTTTGTGTAAACTGAGTCGGACTTCCTGATCCGTGTCAGTGTGTTATACGGCCTATTCTTGAGCTTCCCATGGCGCTGTTGCGCAAACAGCTCCAAGATCTCGGCTGATGCCTGCATGAACCCACGCTGCGCTCGTTCTGCATATGCACGGTTCAGATCACTGTAGCAGCACATAAAACGTTCCAGCGCATCCTCATTTGGGAATCGCTCCTTGAGCTTGGATTTGTGTTTCAGCCACTTGTTTGAATATTCCGCTTTGACGAAACCAACTGTCCGGTTAACAGGAAACCACTATTCCGGTCGCCGGGAACCGCCTATGGAACCATGGTTTCCTGAACTCCGGACACTGTGGTCACGGTGTGTATATTGTCAATAGATAATCCTCAAATTGTCATCAAAATTGTTACTATTCACAGCCCAATGTCAGTTAGACAATATGTATCATATGCCATTCGAGAAACATTACCAGACCCCCAGGCGACAGGAACAAGAAATGCAGAGATAAAACGATACTGCACCTTCCTGGCAGATTCCACTTGTAGTTATCCGGAACTCCCTCCGCGATCCGATAGGTATTTCCCCTACGGCTTTGTTCCAAATCCTGGACTTCCGTCTCCAATGTCAGTTAAATCTATACCCGCAATTGTAGATGTGAGAGTTTTACCCAAAGCACAAAATACCAGAGAAAAGCCGGTGTTTTTTTGTATTTTTAGTATATATTATAGAATGGAGTCGGGCATTATGATATAAACGTTTACAATAGCATGTGGTTTTTTAGTTTCTTGGGAATATATTCACATTTCACGAGAATCTTGCTGTCGATCTTGCTTCTTCGCCCATGAAGATCGGCATGACTCTGGAAAACACTATTGGCCTTATGCTTCCTGCAATAATTTTCTTCGCATCTGCCATTATTATGCTTATATGCTATAAAATTACCGACGCGGATGCGGCAAAATACGCAAAGGAAAATATGGAGAAGATTAAACAGCAGGCGGCCAGTATGCAGAATACTCAGGAATAAGGTATCCAATTAACCCGTATATTTGGACAGCGGAGGAACAACCGACGGCTGCTTCTTGTTTCCGACGCTGTCGAAGCATAAACCCTAATTATAAATCGTATGGCAGAAAAATTATCTTCAGAAACAGTACAAGCAAGAACCAATGAAAACATTATGGGAATCGCTCCTATTCCTTCGCTTCTGGCAAAATTTGCGATTCCCTCTGTGATCTCCATGGTCGTGAATTCCATCTACAATCTGGTAGATCAGATTTTTATCGGTCAGGGTGTCGGGTATCTTGGAAATGCTGCGACGAATGTAGTATTCCCATTTGTAACATTATCCATGGCACTATCCCTGATGATCTCTGTCGGCACCGCTGCCAATGTAGGCCTGAACCTGGGGCAGAAAGAACAGGAAAAGGCTGATCTCACCTTGGGAAATGGCCTGACCCTGGCGATAATCTGCGGATCTGCGCTTGCACTGTTTGGGGAGATTTTTTTACTTCCGATGCTCCGGCTTTTCGGCGCCACCGATACCGTTCTGCCTTACGCAATAGCCTACGGCCGAATCTACATTATCGGCACTGTCTTTACCAGTATCGGTATTATGATGAGCGATGAGATCCGGGCAGACGGACACCCGCGTTACTCCATGTTTTCCATGCTGCTGGGTGCCGTACTGAACTGTATTCTGGATCCGCTGTTCATTTTTATCTTTCACTGGGGAGTAGCAGGCGCGGCACTGGCGTCAATTATCGGGCAGTTTGCCACGCTCCTTGTCGTGCTGGCCTATATCCGTAAATTCCGCACACTGAATATGCGGGTTTCCAATTTGAAACTCCAGGCACCGATCGTCAAAAGTATTTTTGTCCTCGGCCTGTCCTCCTGCCTCACGCAGTGCGCTGCCCTTATCATGCAGATTATCATGAACCAGCAGACTATCCGCTATGGCGCAATGTCCGAATACGGAGCCGATATACCGCTAACTGTATTTGGAATTGTCAATAAAATAAACGGTCTGATGATTTCTGTGATCATTGGAATCACAGGTGGTGCGCAGCCTCTTTTCAGTTTTAATTACGGTGCAAAAAATTATGAGCGGGTGCGGAAACTGGTGAAATTATGTCTGGTGGTCTGTGTGACAATCGGATTGATTGGTACCTTCTGTCTGCAGACTTTCCCGCAGCAGATCATCTCTATTTTCGGACAGGAAGATGCGCTTTACAATCAATTTGCCGTCATGTGTCTGAAAAATATGACCATATTTATTTTTATCATGGGCGTGCAGATGGTCGTCGGTGTTTATTTCCAGGCAACCGGAAAAGCCGGGAAAGCAATGCTTCTATCGCTCTCCCGGCAGATCCTTTTTATGATTCCCTGCATGATCATCCTTCCACACTTCTTCGGTGTGCGTGGTATTATGTGGTCATTCCCTGTCTCGGATATCTTTTCCGTGACCATGGCTGCCCTTATGCTGGGAGTGGAAATGAGAAAACTGAACCGGCTGATACTGGAGCAGAAACGCGTATAGCCAGCTGCAGCATGCCGTTGGACTGATTTGCCCAGACCGGGAAGACCGGGAATTTTTCAAACAATGGTTAGTTACTCAAAGATTCTGAATTTACGGGTCCGCAAAGTCAGCGGCTTACTTTTTTCGACCATCTGCAAGATCCATTTCAAATATCCAGCGCTGCATGGTATCCCCAATATACGGCATTAGTAATTGTGGAAACTCTTGCCGCATCTCCGATAACGCGGACAAAAGGTGCCGTATCCTGCAGGCTTTCCACCACCTTGCTTCTGGATCTCTGGCCCAACGCACAGATAATGGTAGTCCCACGCACCAGGCTCTGTCTCCCCTCCGGGTCTTCGCACAAAACACCATCGGCGGTAACTTCCAGCCCCCTGTAGTTTGTATGAACAACTGCATACTTTTCAATCTGCTGCATTAACAGAGGTCTGTGACGAATATTTGCATCCGGCGCAAGCTGGTCACGCATCTCGACAATTTCCACATGTCGGCCTTCCATGCCAAGATGAACAGCACACTCACAGCCGGCAAGCCCTCCGCCCAATACCACCACCCGGTCTGTTACTTTTGATTTCTCCAAATAGTAATTATTCACCAAAATAACATGGTTGCCATTCAGCCCTTTTATCGGCGGCACCAGCGGTTCCGATCCAACCGCAATAATCAACGCATAAGGCTCTTCCTTCTCCACATATTCCGGCGTAACCTCTGTTCCGGTGCGGATTTCCACACCTCCACGCTCTGCCAGCAGACGGTATGTACCGGAAAGCCGGTACATATCATACTTAAATGGAAGAGCCTGCTCACTTTTCAGGATCCCTCCTGTTTCTTTCTCCTTTTCACACAGTATGACCTGATGCCCTCTACGCGCGGCGGTATATGCAGCATATAAACCGCCGGGGCCGCCTCCCGCAACAAGCACCTTTCTCGGTACAGACACCGGCCTGATCTCATCGCCTTCCATCTCCCTGCCAATAAGAGGATTAACAGTACAACGCCTGGTGGATGTGACAGCTCTCTCCGCCATACAGGTAAAGCAGCGAAGACAGCGGACAATTTCATCCTCCCGGCCTTCATTTATTTTTCTCGGCAGAAATGGGTCCGCAAGCAAAGCCCTTCCCATGTACACAATATCTGCTTTCCCTGAAGCAATAATTTCTTCCATCTGTTCCGGATCATTCAGCCCGCCTATGGTCGCCACAGGTTTGTTTACATACTTTTTTATTTCTTCGGCCAGATATACATTTCGTCCGTGCGCTTCAAACATAGATGGATGTGTAATCCCGAATGTTTTCTGATAGGTACCCGCCGAAACATGAATAATATCTGCATAAGGCTCAATCGTTTGGGCAATTTGAATACCTTCCTCCAGACCATAGCCTCCTTCTGCAAACTCCGCTCCACTCATCCGGAATTCAATGGGAAAGAAAGGTCCCACGGCCTGACGGACGGACTTCAGCACCTCCAGCGCAAAGCGGGTGCGATTTTCCAGAGAACCGCCGTACTCATCTAAGCGATGGTTAAAGAGTGGCGAAAGGAACTGATTGATCAGCCAGCCATGGCCACCGTGGATCATAACCATTTCAAAGCCTGCTCTTTTTGCCAGTCCCGCCACATGCCCGTAGGCAGCCACGATATCTGCTATCATCTCTTTTGAAAGTGCTTTCACCTGCACCCCGTCCGCACGCACTGTTTCAGACGGGCCCCATTGATGCATGTCATGCTGCTTTTTCTTATCTGTCATATAAGTACCCGCAAACATTCCGGAATGCGAAAGTTCCAGACTGGGAATCCCTCCATGCCTGCGAATCGCATCCGCCGTGTATGCGGCACATGCCAGCGAATTCAAAACTGATTCGTCCAGGTGATAGGCGTGCGAGCCGTCTGTGTCGGGATGCACCATGCACTCACTGACTGTAACCGCCGCTGCCCCTCCTTTGGAACGCAGTTCATAAAACGCGGTGGACTTTGGTCCTATACAGCCGTCGTTTGTAATGTCCGTTCCTCCCATCGGGGCGGAAAACATACGATTGCGGAAGGTGGTTCTCCCAATGGTGATCGGACTGCAAAGATTTGGATATTTCCGGGTTCTCATCTCTTCCTCCAGAATAAATAAAAAAGTCTGTTTGTTAAGTTCTTAACCATATCATACTTCTTTTCTTGCACCACCTCTATCACCCATGATCAGGTGGGTGCAAACTATTTTTTTCTACTCTGTCAGTTCCTTATCGTAATATAGCTTTCAATACGCTATACTGGTGTCAGATTCTTCTTCCATGAACGAAATCAGGAGGTGCTGCCGGAAATGGACACCAAAATGCTCCGTTATTTCTGTGCCTGTTATGAAACCAAAAGTCTGAATAAAGCTGCCGGAAGATTTTACATTTCTCCACAGGGAATGGGAAAAACACTAAGCCGTCTGGAAGGAGAGCTGGGCGTAAGCCTTTTTTCTCGTTCAGCTGCTGGTCTCACTCCGACCAAGAGCGGCAATTATCTCTACAAGCACAGCAAAGAAATGCTTTACCGGCTGCAGGATCTGGAAATGGAAATGAAACGGCTGGACTTTTCCCGTCATTCACAACGAGTTGGCTTCGCCTGCGGTGTCATACGTGCACTGCAGTACGTCCCTTCCCTGCAGCCGTTAAATCAGGCGCTGATAGATTCCGGAACCGTGGAGTGGACGGAAAATTTCAATCAGGAGATTAAGGATCTGCTTCTTGGCGGAAAAATTGACACCGCATATACCATTGATCATTTCCGCTCCCCGATGGTCACAGAAAAGAAAATATTCCAGACAAGACTGAACGCCGTGGTATATAAGGGTCATCCCTTGTATGAAAAAAGAGTCTTGTCTCTGGAGGATCTTCGAGAAGAGAAACTGATTACCCTGAATGAAAAATTCAGCATCTTTCATTCCATCGTCACCAAAAGCCAGGAACTGGGTTTTATCCCTCAAATCCCGATACGAACAATGGAGAGCTCTCTGATCTATTTATTTGTATCGAAAGGATATGGTATCGGCATTGATGTGAATCTTCACGGCTTGGAAATCCAGCAGCATGATATCCGCTGTATCGAAATAACGGATTCCATTCCCTGGGCAATCTATGAAACAAAACTGAAAGCACCCTGAGCCAGATTTCGGGTGTTATTTCTTGCCAACTCAAACAGCGCAGTTGAAAACACTGCGCTGAACCTTGAAATTTGCCGTTATTTGTAAAAATATAACCCTGTTGATTTTTATCATGGGCGTACAGAAGGTCGTCGGTGTGTGTGGAATTATGTGATCCATCCCTGTCTCGAATATCTTTTCCGTTACCATGGCTGGCCTTATGCCGGAAGTTGCAATGCGAAAGCTGAGCCGGCTGATACTGGATCAAAAACGCGTATAGCCGCCGCAGTACCCCAGTACCCGCAGAGCTGTTAAGATCTTCCCCGGCAACAGGCGGATTACCGCTGTCGCCGACGCTATTGAAACGGACTGGACAGACCCCAACAACTCCATGCCTTCCTCTCTTTTCACTCTTTAAAAACAACTCTCTTTGAAATATCTTCCGCATCCTTGGCGCCCGGAAGCTCCACAATACCGCCGAACGGCATCTGGGCAACCAGCTTATAGCTGTCCGGCAGATGGAACATCTCGCTCACAGCATCATCAATAACAGGATTATAGTGCTGAAGATTTGCCCCTACTCCCAGTTCTCTGAGGCCTGTCCAGACAGCCAGCTGCAGCATGCCGTTGGACTGATTTGCCCAGACCGGGAAATTGGGCGCATAGAGCGGGAACTGCGCCTGCAAGCCCTTTACCACTGCGTCATCATAAAAATAAAGAATAGTCCCGGCTGCCGCCCGGAATCCGTCTATTTTCTCCCTCGGCACCTTTCCTTCAAATACATCATAAATTTTGTCCCAGAGTTTATCCTGCTGCTCCCCCATAACAAGAACGACTCTCTGGCTGTGCATATTAAATGCGTCCGGCACAAGCTCCGTTGTTTCTGTCACCAGTTTTTTTATCTCGTCTGCCGATACGGGGAGCTCTTTTTTCAGTGAATAAACCGTTCTTCTTTCCTTCAGTGATTCGCGTATACTCATTTTAACCTCTTTTCTCTGATAATGATTTTTTAAAGCTATGCAAGCCATGAAATGTATTAATTACCAATCCGTCTTATGTTCATCCGTTACCTCCAGTGTTTCCGGATGAACAAGGAAAAAATCAAGCAGTTCTGTCTCGCCATCCCCGGCCATATAGACCTTCTCCAGTACAATTTCCCGGCAGAACCCGCTGTCGGACTCTTTTTCCCCGTTGTCGTACAGGCGGAGCTCGTAACTTCTTTCTTCCGCGCCCTGCGCTTCGGATCCGGAACCAATCCGGGCATAGAGGTCTCCTTTAGCGTTCGCACTGTACGAAATGCTCAAATTCTGAAATTCTCCATTCTCTTTTAAATACTCGTAAACCGCCTGCATCGCGTTCTGTGCGGCAAAACTGTCATCGGAACCAGTCCCGCCGTCATACTCGTCCCCGGCGCTGTCTCCCACAAAAGTGCTCCAGCTGCTGCTCCCTGATTCCCAATCCTGGATCGCCGATTTGGCAGAATCTCCGTTCACCGTATATTTCTCCTGTTGATCTTCTCCGGCTGCTTCCGGCAGATCATTCCCGGCCTCTGTATCGTAATACATGGCTTCGCTCCACTCTTCCATAAAAATAAAATCAGGGGAACGATAGT
>OCTW011276190.1_pt1 | contig 13700 bp, 13 predicted proteins | sample 1539671 | NCBI WGS metagenome assembly OCTW01 (sample SAMN02144230, study PRJEB22623) | gut metagenome | biome: sheep rumen | host: Ovis aries | place: New Zealand | reverse complement strand
TGATACAAAACTTTACCAGATTGGTAAAGAAATTCCAAATACAAAACTGCACCAGATTGGTGCAGAAATTGACGTGGGAAAACTATTACAGTTTGTAATAGAATTTGATAAAGAGAAACTCCACCAACTCGGTGGAGAATTTTCCTTACTCCATTAGCGTTATTTCTTTAGAGGCAATCTCAGCACAATATACAACCTGAAATTTAAGTGAATTTTGACAAATTCAAATATTTTTTGTAAATTATGGCATAAACATTTGTTTATGTCAATTTTTTTTCGTAACTTTGTAGCCAAATTAAAAGAATATGGCAGAACGACATGATGAAATAGTAATTTACCAGTCGGAGGACGGACTGATAAAAGTTGATGTCCTGTTTGAGAACGAGACGGTATGGCTGACTATGGATCAGATGTGCCTGCTATTCGGAAAGGCAAAGTCTACAATAAGTGAGCATATCCAAAATATATACGCCGAGGGGGAACTAAAAGAGATTGAGACAATGAGAAAATTCGGAATTTCCGAATATTCTACCAAACCGACCAGTTTTTATAACTTAGATGTCATCATTTCCGTCGGCTATCGTGTGAAGTCTCATCAGGGCACACAATTCCGTATCTGGGCAACGCAACGACTACGTGATTATATCATCAAAGGTGTAGCTCTTAATGACGAGCGGTTCAAACGTGGTAACTCGATGAACTATTTCCGTGACCTATTAGAGCGGATACGCGAGATTCGGTTATCAGAACGCGTCTTCTATCAACAGATAAAAGATATCTATAAGACAAGCATTGATTATGATCCTTCAGATGAGATAACGCTTAAGTTCTTCAAAGAAGTACAAAATAAGTTGCTATGGGCTGTAAGCGGAAAGACGGCAGCAGAGTTGGTGTACTATCGAGCAAATGCCGCATTGCCGCAAATGGGCTTAACTTCTACGGAGAAGCAAGGTAAGGTTTTGAAGTCTGATATTGATGTAGGAAAGAATTATCTAACGGAAGAGGAAGTCGGATTGTTAAAATTGATCGTCGAGCAATATCTGGCATTTGCAGAAGCGCAAGCCATGGCGCATGTGCCCATGTATATGCGCGATTGGGTAGAGCGACTGCGAATGGTTCTGACGATGAATCAACGCTCGATATTGGAAGATGCCGGACGAATATCTCATGAATTGGCAGTGCAAAAAGCTAATGAGGAGTATCAAAAATACCAACATCAGTTGAAGGAAGAGGAGCATTTACAAAGCCTAAAAGAATTGGAATCAGACCTTAAAATGCTGGATGGAAAATAATCTCCACCGACCGATAAGCGGAATACAAGCACGACTTGCATATGTAGGGAGATATGGCACAGCAACGAAAGAAGAGTCATGGAAAAGTTAATAGAATATTTAGTTAAGGCAAACTTATTGCAGGATAGCAGAACACGCGAATATGTGGAAGTGGTATCTCACAATATGGCACTAATGGATGCTTTCTCTATTATGCAACGTCGCTCGTTTTATTTAAATGTATTGTATCTCGTGCAAAGTGGGAGAATGTTATTTACGAATATCGAAGATAAGGCGAATTGTATCCGCATATGCCAAGAAGGAATTAGTAAATGCGATATGGAAATGAACGGTTTGCGCAATCAAGTAATAGGAGATGCTTTGCTCTCGCTTATAACGCAACCATATGTGAGATGAAAGTGAGTGAAGAAAATGAGCCAACGCAACTGTTGAATCAAATAGTCCAGTAGTACTTAACTGCCACAATATAAAACTGTTATTAAAATTTTAACAAACTGTTGTTTAATAAGAGTTAAAGTAATTTGTATTTACACAATGCCATATACATTTCCAAAACATAAAAAGAATGCTAACGGCACCTATGGTCCCACGCTGCATGGGCATTATTATCAGGCTGTCTATTATCATTCTCAGAAAGCGAAGACGAATGCCCACAAAACAAAATGGAAACTCATAGCGCCTAAACAATATGAAGTGTTCAGTGTCGCTGATGGCGATAAAGTAGAATTTTATAAAGAAGCGGAACGTGGCTTATATGGATTCCTTGATAAAATGAGTGTTATTCTTGGAACTGGTGAGGAAAGAATTGCTTTTTTCCCTCGTCCCAAGAATAAACCAGAAGCATGGCATGGGTATCCAATCACAAGTGCAGATATATCAAATGACGATATTATTCAAGGGTGGCTTGACCAAAATATGATAACCACACCTATGTATAGGAAATTATTGAAAAGGCAAATATGAAACCAATTTATTTTGAAATAAGAAATATAAATGCAATAGATTCATATCTATATGCAGGAAACTTGTTTGTCATTTTCGATGATTATCATATTGGATATGTCTCGTTTGACTATATAATCCACCTTTTGAGAAAAGTATATCCATTATATGATAATATACTTCAGTGGGCATTTTTACATAATGATTATACAAACACTCCATCTGGACGTTTGCTGTTGGGCATCGATCGAGTGAAGAACGCTTTAGACGAAGAATGGCAAAATGCGCAAGAAGATATCGACTTTGTGATTGATTACAATCAAATAGCCTCTAACTTTACAAACATAGGAGAATTATCCTCTATGCCGTTAGATATGAGGTTGTATGCAATGCGAATGTATATTGCATGTCAAAATGGACTTTATGAAAGCATTCTGACACCATTAGAGAAGACAAAAATATCGAGTGCACCAATAGAAAAAATATTTGACTCTAAAGTAGTGGCGGTTAACGCGAAATGTGGTGCTATCGCCATTTCTGCGGATAAAGAAGGACTATTCTCTTCAGAATTATTAGACATTGATTCTAATATCCAAGTCCCCGATAGAGCATTGCTGAGTCAACCATCTTACCGTTCTGACTGGAAGGATGTAGATTTACTTAGTTATTCCGGTTCTAACCAATTTAATTATATTCGGAATGAGGCTGAGAAGACGCGTAAGGAACAGTCATATTATTATCACATGCGAAAAGCGCACGAATTCCGTCGTATTACGCAGATGGGAATAGAAGTAACCGATATGTCGCCGCTCTTGGAGAATCTTGATATTGTTGATGGTGACATAGATTATTGTTTTAATAGTGGAAACTCTGCTTTTATTAGACTTAAAGATGGTTCTTTCTTCGTAACAGATTTTTCAAAGCGGAAAAATGGACCATTTAGAAAAGACATTACAGAGCCTCAAAAAGGAAGAAAAATCTTGTCATCTGGTGTTATACCTAATGGATGTGTGTTGTCTTACTATGATAAAACTGTAATGTACAAAGGAAATGAAAGCATAGAACTCTCATCGGACGAAATCTATGGTTTTAGAACTTACATGAATGCTATACAATATAGAAGCTTAATAACAATAAATCATGAACATAATTTGTCAATCTTTTCTTGTGAAGATTTTAATCCTCTACCCATAAACAATGATGACTTATCAAGTCTTGGCCGAGTGCGATATAGCAATGTGTTCAGGAGGTCAAATGTTCCGAATATATCCGATAGATTGCTTTCAGGCGATGACTTGCCTTTTTAATCCAAATACTTGATTGTACATTATGGGATGGTGGGTATTACACCCATTAGGCTTTTGAAATATGCTAAACATCACAAAGAAAATAGACGATAGCGAATACGATGTATACAAGTGTATCGGAGAATATTTATCCTCTCGTATCTGTCCCGTATGTCTCTTGTAAACTTCACGTAACAGTGATGTGATAGACAAATTGACACAAAAACCGATAACAACTTTAGATATATGACCTAATGGAATTAAAAGAGAATAAGTAAAAGAGTATATGTTTGTAACACCAATAAACAGGAGGAATAGGAATGAAAAAAGAACAAAATAACATCGCAAATTATTTATACGATTGTAGAAAGAATTTCTCTATTGTCGCATTAACTGGTGTGTCCGGTAGCGGATGCTCCGGAATTGCGCGCATGATGGAAAAAGACAAGTTTTTTTGCGATAGTACATATAATATTCGAAAACCTGATGATATTCGCGTTACTGTTCCGCCTGAGATAACCAATACGGAATTGATAGATAAACGTGATTCTATGACTTCTGTCAAGCAACTGGTTTTTAAACGGGAATATTCAATCTGTTATAATTATGTTCAGCGTCACTATAAACCCTATTCCATAATAAAGTATAACAAAGTGCTATGGTTGTATGTTTTTAGAAAGGCTATTAATCTGGATTCGAATAAAGTATCAAATGCTGATGAATTAAAGAATAGAATAGTTGATTTAGTATCGCGTTATTATCAGCCAAGCTATAAAGATAAAGAGTATGCTGATAAATATGCTTCTAATTATGCACAAGCAGTTAATTTGATAGAAAATTACGATGGATGGAGTGCTCTTTATGAAGCAGTGGGCACTTTGGATAAGGGAAACCTGAAAAAGCGTACAGAAGAAGAAAAACTTGCTTTTGCAGACATTTTCTTTAATCAAAATTCTGAATTGTCGAAATTCTATTTGTACTTTAATGAAAAATTGTCCAAGATAGATTACTACTGCTATAGTTTCTTTTATCATAGATTAGCATTTGCTATACGATCGGTGAATAATCCGTTTGAAGATTATGAGCATAAGTTTGAACAAATGTTAGATGCTAATAAGGGCATATTTGTAGTGGTGAAAGAAATCAACTGGTTGATAAAGTGTCTTAAGGCAAAGAATGAAATAGAAAGTGAGGGGGGAATATATGGTACCCGTGTATGTATCGATTCGTTGCGTAATTCTTTAGAGGCTGCTTTTTTGCGTGAACGATTTTCCGCGTTCTATATGATTGCAGTAAATGATGACGAGCATAGCAAGCACTTATATTTCAAGATTCAAAATAGAGTGTTTAGTAAGCAGTATATAGATGAGGATAAAAAACAATATCTCGCAGCAATGCAAACGAGGTCGGAGGAGTTATGCACGACTGAAGTTTTATCTAATCAGTATACGGATGGACAGTTTGCCGGAGCAAATATATCGCAGTGCGTAGCAGATGCGGAGATTCATCTAGTGCAGCCAATGGATGGAGATTCAAAAGAAGTCTATGACTTTAAATCGGTAGGCGAGCAGTGGATCAAAATGGCTGCTTTGATTTTGCATCCGGGGCTAATCACACCTTCTCCGGAAGAAAGGTGCATGGAAGTTGCATATACGGCTAAATTTAATTCAGGATGTATATCGCGTCAAGTTGGGGCGGTGATAACAAATAAAAATCATGCGATTCGAAGTATAGGTTGGAATGATGTGCCCTATGGTCAGACTCCTTGTGCATTGCGTGAGTTACCGGATTTACTAGACTGTACTCATGAATCCGTGAAGAACAGATACTACAGAAATTTGATGTACTCATCTTTCGAACTCGCAGAGAGCAAGTATTCTAAATATAAAGAATTGTACGTGAATAAGTCTTTTAGGGACGGACTTCGTATTATGTACGAAGATAAAATTGAGAATATGCAAGCGGATTTAGACGGTCTGCCTTGTCCGTATTGCTTTAAGGATATGCATAACGTGATGTGTAATGACAAAAATCAAGTATTCACACGATCACTTCATGCTGAGGAAAATGCAATGATGCAGATGGTGAAGTATGGAGGTGAGGGCTTGATGGAGGGTATCATCTATGTTACTGCAAGTCCATGTGAGTTGTGTAGTAAGAAGTTATATCAATTAGGAGTACGTAAAATTGTGTATATAGATCCATATCCTGGTATAGCAAAGGAGCATATCATTGCTAATGGGTTCTTGCGGCCGAATTTGCAATTATTCAAGGGAGTGTATGGTGCTACCTATTACAAGTTATATCAACCATTTATGGCTTATAAGGATGAGTTAACAATACGCCTAAAAGAGTATATGAAAAAGAAGAAATAGAATATATTTTTTTAGTGAGTCGTAAACGAGAAACTAGTATAGGGCGGCAATAATACGATAATATATACGGAATAGGCTTGTGTCTGGTTATCTCCGACCGATGAGCGAGAGAGAACTGACTTGTGATTTCAGAAAATATCATAAATATAATAAAAAAGAAATAAGGATACACTAATATGAAACACTCAACTATACATGACTGCCGCATGATTGACTTGCGGAAGATTAGTGACCCGCGAGGGAACCTCACGCCAATAGAGGGTGGGGCGGACATACCGTTTGACATCAAGCGAGTGTACTATCTCTATGATGTGCCGGGCGGCGAGAGCCGTGGAGCCCACGCACATAAAGAACTGCAGCAGCTGATTGTAGCAACAAGCGGTTCGTTCACCGTGACGTTGGATGATGGCACAAACAAGAAATCATTTAATCTGAATCGTTCCTATTACGGACTTCTGGTAGTGCCCGGTATATGGCGTGATTTAGATGACTTCTCGTCGGGAGCTGTGTTGCTGTGTCTTGCCAGCGAACATTACGAGGCAGAGGACTACATTCGAGATTACAATGAGTTTCTGAAATATAAGGGAGTATGAATATTTGTATAGCAGGTAAAAATAACATCGCGATTGATGTGTGTAGATATGTGGTAGAACACTATCCGCAAGCAAACGTGTATGCATTAATCAATAGGAACGAGCCGGGTGAAGATAATTGGCAACGCTCGTACTTGAAGTATATCAATAGCGAGCCGCGTGTTGAGTTGTCTACGATGGAACAGATGTATGAAATAGAGGATTTAGTGTTTATGTCGGTTGAATATGATCGAATAATTCGTCCTCATCTGTTTAAAACTAAATATCTATACAACATCCATTTCTCGCTACTTCCTGCCTATAAGGGTGTGTATCCATCTGTTTGGCCGATACTCAATGGGGAGGAATATGCAGGAGTTACGTTGCATAAGATGGATCATGGAATAGATACCGGAGATATCATAGCGCAGAAGCGATTTAAACTGTCACGAAAGGAGACATCGTTCAGTCTATACACCCGGCTGATTGCGGAAGGAACTAAACTTGTGGTTGGACATATTGATAGGCTCATAGAGAACCGCTTCCGCGCAAAACAACAGCCGATACAAGGTTCAACGTACTATTCAAAAAAGAGTATTGATTATGCAAATCTTACAATAGATCTGAATGTGACAGCTGCGCAGTTAGATAGACAGATACGTGCATTCTTTTTTCCGGCATATCAAGTTGCAAAAGTGTATAATCAACCTATTATCGGAACTAAGATAAAAAGAGTGAAGTCTACATCAAAGCCCGGAACAATTCTTAAAGAGACAAAGGAATGGATTGAATTAGCAACAATAGACTATAACATTATTTTATATAAACAATGAACAATACACCATTAGTATCCATAGCAGTAATTGCCTACAATTCGTCAAAAACGATTGTAGAAACCCTCGAAAGTATCAAGGCGCAGACGTATCCAAATATTGAGCTGATTATCTCGGACGACTGCTCTAAGGATAATACCGTAGCAATATGTCGCGATTGGATCGAAAAAAATAAGTCGCGTTTTGTACGGACAGAAATCGTAATGCCTGGACATAATATGGGTGTATCAGCCAATTATAATCGAGCAGAAAGAGTAAGTCATGGAGAATGGTGCAAACCAATAGCTGGAGACGATGTGCTGTTGCCGGAATATGTGCAAATATTTATGGACTACATAAAGGAGCATCCACAAGCATCGATCCTCTTTTCGGATGCTATATGTTTCGGAGGAAGAGAGGAACAAATGAAGAGGGTGGCCGATTCGTATAATGGAATCGTATTATCATTAAGTAGAGAAAAACAAATAGAATACTTAACCTTATGCGGATTGCCAGTATATGCAGCTACTATATTCTATAATGCGGCTGCCACAAAAAAATACAATTTGATACGCGATGAAAGAGTGCGCAATATGGAGGATATTCCATATCTAATTAATGCCCTACGTAATACGGATTTGCAGATAGATTATATTGACATACCCACGACCAGATATCGTATTTCTGAATCATCATTATCAACGTCCACAAAGCCATCAAAAGCATTTGCCGAATCATTGGCATTGTATGAGAAATTTTACAGAATACCATACCTAAAAGAACACGGGAAAAATTGGTACGCTTTTCGGCATCAATTGGTCAACAATAGAGAGCTAAAAAGAGGTATCTTTTGGAAGGTAATATGCAAAGTGTTTAAGATAGTATTTGGTCCGGTGCCGGAATGGACAAGAGGATTTGACACGACGTTCTGTTTTTGGTTAGATCAAGAGAAATGACAATGAAGAAAAACATAGTATTTTTGCCCTGTAGGATGGGGAGTCAGCGAGTGCCGCATAAGAACACGCGGGTGTTTGCCGGTGTGGACGGTGGTTTGCTGCGGATTAAGTTGGAAGAACTGCTGAAAGCGGAGATGGTGGATGAGATCATCTTGTCGTCAAACGATGATGAGGTGCTGCGAATAGGAGAATCAATGCATAGTGATAAGATATGCGTGTTGCGTCGTCCGGAAGAGTTGTGTGCTTCGAGTACTTCGACGGATGAGGTGGTGGAGTATGTAGCCGGACTGATAGAAGAAGGAACAGTTATATGGACCCATGTGACATCTCCGTTCCTGAGTGCAGCTACTTATGACGATATGTTACGGAAATACTATGCACATCTGGATGAGTTTGACTCGCTGATGTCGGTAAATAAGATTCAGACATTCCTTTGGGATGAGAAGCATCCGGTGAACTATGATAGAGAGGTGGAGAAATGGCCGCGAACGCAGACATTGAAACCTCTGTATGAGGTGAATAGCGGTGTTTTTATTGCGGATGCGGAGATATATCATCAGCGGAAGGATAGGATAGGTGCTTGTCCGCAGTTGTATGAGACGAGTCAGTTGGAGTCGATAGATATAGACAGGCCGGAAGATTTTGAGTTCGCAGAACAATTATACAAAGCATTGCATAAATGAAAGAGATAAAGATTTTGGATTGCACGTTGCGTGATGGTGGTTATGTGAATAACTGGAACTTCGGATATTCAACGATTAATGCCATCATTGGTAATCTCTCGCAAGCGGGGATTGATACGATTGAGTGCGGTTTTTTGAGTGCCACGAAAGAGACGGACGCAGATAAGTCGGTTTATCGGACGTTGGCTGAGTTGAATGAGCGGTTCGCGGGAGTGAACAGCCGCTTGGCATGCATGGTGAACTATGGAGAGTATGCGATAGATGATTTACCTGTGTGCGGGAAAGAAGATAAAGTACATACGTTGCGTGTGGCATTTCACCGGAAAGATTTGCAAGCAGCATTGGCATATTGCGCAGAGGTAAAGAAAAAAGGGTATGAGGTATTTGTTCAGCCGATGGTGACGCAAGCATATAGCACGGAGGAGTTGGATTACCTGTTGGCAAAAACGAACGAGATGGGTGCTGCGGCAGTATATGTGGTGGATAGTTTCGGTACGATGCGGCAAGAGGATGCAGTGTACTTGTTTGAGTGTTACGATGCGCGATTGGACAAGGATGTGCAGATTGGATTCCATTCGCACAATAATTTGCAGTTGTCATTCTCCAGTGCACAAGAGTTGATAAAGATAGAAACGAAGCGTGTGTTGGTACTGGATTCATCGGTATTCGGTATGGGACGCGGTGCCGGAAACTTGTGTACGGAATTGCTGACGATGCATCTGAATGAGAAATGTGGCACGAGCTATAACTTAATTCCAATATTGGAGATTATTGATAATTGGTTGTCTCCGATTTTCAATGCTTCACCTTGGGGATATTCGGTGCCGTATTATATCGCGGCTATCAACAACTGTCATCCGAACTACGCGACGTGGCTGGTGAATAAGGCGACGTTGGGCGTGAAAGCAATTAATGAGATAATCTCGCAGTTACCGGAGGAGAATAAGAAGAACTACAAGCCGAAAGTGATTGAGGAATTGTATGAGAATTATCAATCGCATGCGGAGGAGGATACGTCGAGTATCAAGGGATTGAAGGAATATATTGCGGATAGAGTGGTTCTGTTGTTGGCTCCAGGAAGGATGCTGAAAGAGCGGCTGGAGGATGTGCAAAAGTTTATCTTGAAGCATAACGTATGTGTGATTGCAGTGAACTTTGATCCGGAAGAGGTGTGTGCAGACATGCTGTTCGTGAGCAACATGAAACGCTTCTCAACGCTGCAAGGACTGACGACAAAGAAACAGGTTGTGACTTCGAATATACAAGGAGGCGAGAAAGCACAATGGCGTGTGGACTATGCGTCGTTGACAGATAATCATTATGAGGAGATAGACAATGCCGGAATGATGGTGTTGCGGTTGATGAAACGGTTGGGCGTGAAGCACGTGGCATTAGCAGGATTTGACGGATATTCAACCAATCAGCAGCAGAACTATGTGTCGGAGAAGATGATTCTGAATACAGCGGCAGAAGTACTAGAGCAACGGAATGCTGCGATAGTTCAGCAGATAGAAGGATTAAGAGCAGATTTAGATATAAAGTTTGTAACACCATCGATATACGAGAAGAAATGAGTATCGTTAAAAAAATAGAAAGTTGGATGCCGGCTAGCATGATAAAATGCTACCGTGATACCAAATGGCAGATAAAGCATCGTGTCTATGAAAGACGGTATGCTCGTACAATAGCGCGTTTGCATAAGCAAAAAGAACCGATCCGAGTGGTGTTCTTTGTGATAGAAGCAAGCAACTGGAAGTACGATTATCTGTATAAGACGATGGCTGCAGATCCGTGTTTCGACGTGTGTGTGGCGGTATGTGAGCGGATGAACATAGAGAATAGAGAGATGCGGTTAGAGACGATGCGGAAGTGCTTGATTATGTGCGAAAAGTATGGGTATCGTGTATATGCCGGTTATGATGAGAAAGCAGGTAAGGTATTCAACCCACAGACATTACATCCGGATGTAATCTTCTATAGCAATCCGTATGAAGGATTCTATAGGAGGGAGTATTGGATGAGTAGTTTCAAGCAATCATTGATTTGCTATTCGAACTATTCATATGAGATTATTCCGTTCTCGTGGGCATTTGCCGGACCCATGCAGAATTTGGCATGGCGATATTTCAGCGAGTCGAAAGGGCATCAGCAGTTGGTGGCGAAATACTCACCGTTTGGAGGACATAATACGGTAGTCTCCGGGTATCCGATGATGGATGCGTATATGCATAATCAAGCAGAGGGGGATGAGTGGAAGATTGAAGATAGAAAGATTAAGCGAATCGTATGGGCACCGCATCAGAGTATTTTTGATTACAAGATGTCGAATGATGCAGCGGCTGTTCATTTCTCGACATTCTTGTTGTATGCAGATTTTATGTTGGAGTTAGCGGAGAAGTACAAGGACAAAATACAAATCGCATTTAAGCCCCATCCGTTCCTGAAGAATAATTTATATAATCATAGCGAGTGGGGACAAGAACGAACGGATAAATTCTATGCAGAATGGGAGAAACGAGATAATACGTGTTTTGTGGAAGGAGATTATGTAGATCTCTTCTGTTCTTCGGATGCATTGATACATGATTGCGGTTCGTTCACTGCGGAGTATATGTGTACAGGGAAACCCTGCATGTATCTAGCAACGTATATGAATGGTGATAACATGAATGAGATGGGTAAGGGTGCATTTGAGAGTCACTATCATGGGTTGAGCAAAGAGGATATTGAGGCGTTTGTGAGGAATGTGGTAATCGAGGGAAAGGATACGATGAAGGAGCAGCGCAAGGCGTTCTATGAGGCTAATTTGCTGCCACCGAACGGTGTGACGGTTGCGGAAAATATAATCAATGAAATTAAGAAAGAAATTAGGATATGAAGCAAACCACAGTAAATGATTGTAGCATCATCGATATTCGGAGATACTCTGATACGAGAGGATATTTATCCGTGGTGGAGAATGGTATAGACATACCATTTGAAATAAAGCGTATCTATTATCTATATATGGTGCCAGAAGTGGCAAGAGGAGCCCATGCGCATAAGGCATTGCAGCAGTTGCTGATTGCGACGAGCGGTAGTGTGGAGGTGATTATGGATGATGGAAAGGAGAAGAAGTCATTCATGCTGGATAGACCATGGAAAGGGTTGCTTATACCCTCGGGACTATGGCGTGACTTGGAGAACTTCTCAGGAGGTGCAGTGCTGATGTGCCTTGCCTCAGAGAAATACGATGCCACAGACTATATAAGAGACTATCAAGAATTTCTCGCCTATAAGCGATAAATTCGAATAGATGATAGATTATAGATGATAGATGAACTCGTTTTTGAATTTTTATTTGAAGATATAGATATGATACATCCATTGAGTGATTGTCAGGCGAAGGTGCCGGAGAGTACGAATATATGGCAGTTTTGCGTAGTGCTACCTGGAGCGAAGATAGGGGAGAACTGCAATATATGCAGTCACTGTTTCATAGAGAATGAAGCGGTGATAGGAAATAATGTTACCATTAAGAATGGGGTACAGGTATGGGATGGCATTACGTTGGAAGATAATGTTTGCGTAGGTGCGAATGTGTCATTCACGAATGATCGTTATCCGCATGCGAAGAATGCAGACTGGAAGTTAGAGAAAACATTGGTGAAGAAAGGAGCGAGTATTGGTGCCGGGAGTACCATATTATGCGGAGTGACGATTGGAGAGAATGCGATGATTGGGATTGGAAGTGTGGTGACTAAAGATGTACCAGCAGGTGAAGTATGGGTGGGCAATCCGGCACACTTTCTCAAGCGAGTCGAGGAATATGTATGATGTGTGTTGTTTGATGTATGATGTATGGCAAAGAGCAATAACATAATGGTAACGGTGTGCGTGGTAACGTATAACCAAGAGATGTGGATCCGGCAGACGTTGGATTCAATTCTTGCCCAGGAGACGGAATATTCGTATGAGGTGATTATCGGGGAAGATCATGGCACGGATGGGACGAGGGCGATTTGTGAGGAATACATTCGGAAATTTGAAATTGGAGATTTGAAATTGGAGAATAAAGGGTTGCATAGGATAACGTTGCTTCCGGAGACGGAAAATATGGGTGTAACGGCCAACTGGATACGATGTGTGCAGGCAGGGAAAGGCAAATATATCATGACGTGTGCCGGGGACGATTGGTGGCACAATCCGAATAAGATCCAGATGCAGGTGGATTTTATGGAGGCACATCCCGAATGTGTGTGTTCGCATACAGATGAGGATGAGTATTACGAGAATACAGGAATAACGAAAAAGTCTATAAAGCAATCAAATGGTATAGTACCACCTGAGGGAAAAATTCAAAATATTATTCTTTCCGGAGGAGAGCATATTTCAGCTGTCACCATGTGTATTCGTCGTTCCACATTCGAGGAACACGTTCCTGCTGATGAGTTTGCAAAACGTCGTTTTCCACGGGAAGATTGGCCGGTTCTATTAGTTCTTGCTGCCTATGGAGATATTCGGTATATTCCTGTTTCAACTGCCACATATCGTATTGGACAAGAGTCTATTACTCGTACTTCCAATTACGAGAAAGTTATTCGTCGTGCGCAGGAAGATATGGAAATGACTAAGTATCTCTATTCCCTTTTTCCGGAGTGGGGACCTTTCAGAGACGAACAATATTTTGCCATAGTGGGTTATCATAACGCATTGCATGCGGCTTATCGCAATAATGACTACAAAGCAGCACATGAGTTCGCAAAGAAAGCCTTCCCTAACAAATGGGCAACTCGTATGGCT
>OCTW011589612.1_pt1 | contig 13702 bp, 8 predicted proteins | sample 1539671 | NCBI WGS metagenome assembly OCTW01 (sample SAMN02144230, study PRJEB22623) | gut metagenome | biome: sheep rumen | host: Ovis aries | place: New Zealand | reverse complement strand
GGGTGTTCTCGTATGCCTCGAATGATTCCGACGGCGTGCGGGAGGAAAATCAGGACTATATCGGCCGGATCCTGCGGTGTGGCGATGACGGAGACTGCTGGTTCGCGCTGATGGGATATGTGAGCCGGGGAAGGCACGAGGGGCAGACCGGCCTTTCCGTGTGGCACTACAGTGCCTCGGAAGATGCTTCGGAGGAGATGCTGTTCTTCCCGATCTCCGGCACGGCGGATGAAATCGCGCAGCAGACCCGGACCCTGATGAGCGTGGGCGGCGACGGGGTGTTCTATCTTGGCTTTGACGGACAGCTGGTCACAGTCGGCACGCCGGGCGGGGAGGTGTCCCGCGAGACGGTGGACTTCTCCGGCGAAAGTTTCGCTGTCAGCAGCGATCAGACACAGATCGCATACTGTGTCGGAACGGGCCAGTGGAAGACGCTGCGCGTCGTCAACCTCGCGCAGGCACAGGCGCAGGAATTCACGGCGCCGGATGGGGACTGCATCCGGCCGCTGGGCTATATAGGACATGATCTGGTGTGCGGACTCGCCCACCGGGAAGATGTAAATGAGGCGGACGGGAGCTTCCCGATGTACCGCATACTGGTCGTGGATGATGCGGGAGAAGAGGTGACGGAGTATCAGCCGGACGGGGCGTATGTCCTGCAGGTGCAGATCGATGCGGCCAGAGTCCTCATGAGTCTGGGCGTGAAACTGCCGGACGGAAGCTTTACCGGGTCCGGATCAGATCAGCTGATCAGCCGCAGTCAGACGGAACCTGAGGTTCAGACGGTGACGGTGACGTCGGAGGAGTGGAAGAAGGAGACTGCCATCTACCTGCCAAAGGCAGCGGCCAGCAGCTCCGGAAGTCCGCAGGTGGACATCGTGTGGAATATCACCGAGAATACCGACGACCTGGTGCAGATAAGCGGTGACAAGTAACAAATTTAAAACTGCAAGAAGATAAAAAAGCCGCCCGGATGGAGTGACCATCCGGGCGGTATTAATATGTCGGAGATGAGGCGAAAGCTTTCTTACTTTCCGTAGTGCTCTTTGTTGTACTTCTTCACGCGGTTCTGAATTCTTTCCACCGGTGAGAGGAGATTGCTGATGGAAGAGTCGTGATTCAGCGTGTCGATGATCAGGGCGATGTATTTGCTCATGTCGACGCTGATATACCACGGCTTGCCGAGCAGCTCATCCGGCTGGTAGATCAGGTTGGTGGTGAGAATGCGGTCGATCGTCCCGTCGGCATAGGCCTTGTCGAACTTGTCGAATCCGCTGGTGAACAGGCCGAACGTCGTGGCTGCGAAGACTCTTCTCGCCTTGCGCTCCTTCAGCTCTCTGGCCACATCCAGCATCGACTCACCAGAGGAAATCATGTCGTCGATGATGATGACGTCCTTGCCCTCGACGGAAGAGCCAAGGAATTCGTGGGCGACGATCGGGTTGCGGCCGTCGACGATCTTTGTGTAATCCCTGCGCTTGTAGAACATGCCCATGTCCAGCCCGAGCACATTGGCGAAGTACACGGCCCGGCTCATGCCGCCCTCGTCCGGGCTGATGACCATCATGTGCTGCGCATCGATGTGCAGGTCGTCCACGTTCAGAAGCAGGTACTTGATGAACTGATAGCTGCAGGAGACCGTCTCGAAGCCCCTGAGCGGGATCGCGTTCTGAACCCGCGGATCGTGGGCGTCGAATGTGATGATGTTGTCAACCCCCATATTCGTCAGTTCCTGGAGCATAAACGCGCAGTCCAGAGACTCGCGCTGCGTCCGCCGGTGCTGGCGGCTCTCGTAGAGGAACGGCATGATCACGTTGATGCGGCGCGCCTTGCCGCCGACAGCCTGGATGATGCGCTTCAGATCGGCGTAGTGGTCATCCGGGGACATGTGATTCACCATGCCGTTGAGCTTATAGGTGATGTTGTGGTTGAGAACATCCACCATGATGAAGAGGTCATACCCGCGGACGGACTCGTTGATGATGCCCTTGCCTTCGCCGGAACCGAATCGCGGTGTAGAAGCGCTCAATATATACGTATCCTTCTTGTAACCGTCGAAAGCAAGCGAATTGGTGTGGGCCGCATCTCTCTGCTGACGCCACTGTACCAGGTATGCGTCGACCTTCTTGCCGAGCGGCATGCAGGAAACAGTTGGAATAATTCCCAGCTTTCCGTAAGGAATCGAATTGGTGTGCTTCTCGTCTCTGGGCATCTTTATTCTCCTTTTTCTGTGCGGCAGGCGCGGCAAAAAAGCCGCCAGACCGGCCAAAATCCGAATTTACTATAATAGGAAATCTTCGCGGCGTCAAGTTGAAATGCCGTCCGTGTGCGCCGCGTCGGCGTTCCTGGCCTTCTGCAGCTTCAGAAGCCGGATATCTTCGCCGGTGAGCTGCCGGACCTGATAATTCCCCATGATTCTTGAGGAGATGCGCTCTGTGTAGAGCGTCCGCAGGCCTGAAGGCGCGATATTGGTCGAGATCAGTGTGGCTTTCCGAAGATTGAGTCGCGTGTTTAGAACGTCAAAAAGGACGGAACGCGTGAAGGCGTTGGATATCTCCGTTCCCAGGTCATCGATCACCAGAAGATCGCAATCTGTGACAAATGTGACGTCATCCATCCTGCCTGCGCCAGACTTCAGGCGGCTGGTATAGGAGAGCGCCTCAAAGAGGTCCACGGCGGAGAAATAGATGACGTTGACATTGTGCTGCAGAAGCTCGCTGACGATGCAGTTCGTGAGGAACGTCTTTCCCGTGCCCGGATTTCCGTACAGCAGCAGATTCTTATCTCCGTGGCCGCTGCAGATGTCGGCGGCGAAGGCTTTTGCCTGCTTGAGCACCGTCTGTGCCTTGATGCGCGGCGACTGGCCGTCCGGCCCCGGCTCTTCAGAGTACCAGTCAAGGGAAAACGAGGAAAACGAGGCGTCCGGATCCAGGTTGCGGTTGTTCATGCTGCCGTAGATGAGCCGGACGGCCTTGCTGATATAGCAGGAGCAGGGCTGCCCGTCCGGAAGAAAACCGGTGTCGCGGCATCTCTGGCACTCGTAGACCGGATCCAGAAAATCCGGCGGTACGTTCAGATTGTCCAGATACATCTGCTGGCGCTCCACCAGCTCGTCGATCCGCTCACTGTAGTCGGGGCCTTCCGTGTGCTTGTTCAGGATCCGGTCCCTGGCCGCCGCAGAGCTGATGGACGCAATCTGGCTTCGGATCGCAAAGAGCTGCGGGCACTGCTCTTTAACCCATGCCCGCCGTCTGTCTGCCTCGTCCAGATCCCGCATCCGGATCTGGTCGTACTCCCGCTGCAGACTGGCGCGCTGCGACGGTGTCAGCCGGCTGATTAGTGACATGTGGAGAACTCCTTTCCGGGCGCTTACTGGCTGCTCTCGATCTGAAGCTGGATGGCCAGGGCGTCGAGGTCATCGGTGCGCTGGGTGAATCCCGCGATGGAAGAAGCGGACTTCTGACCGGCCGCTGCCGCCGCGATCTTTGCTTCCTGTGCCTTCTGCTTCGCCTTCTCGGCGGACTTCAGGCGGTACGCCGCATCGGAGAGGTCGAGCGTCTTCTGGTCGTGCACCCCTTCCCGGCTCCACTCCTCAAGAATCCGGTCGGCATAATCAAAGGACGCCTTCTGCGTCTTATGGATCGTCCGGCTGCAGGCCTGTGCGATTAGCTCGTCGGACATCTGGTAGGTTTTCTTCCACCGCTCGATGAACCGCAGATCTGTGGGCGTTGCCTTCCGGTCCAGTCCGAACTCGCGAAAGACCGTGTGAACGGTGCTGCTGTGCTGCTGCGCCTCCTCGCGGGCATCCTTCGCCGTGCGGATCCCCTCCTGGTACCATCTCTCGGCGATTCCCTGCATGTAACGGAAATCCTTCTTTCCCCGCTCGTCGATGGACAGCGCGATGAGATATTCAATCATATCCGTCGGGAAATGAAGCCCGTCATAGAAGTAAATGAGATGATCCACATCGTCATTCTTCAGATTGGTTTTCAGCAGACTCTGGGCGATCTTGATGAGCGCGGCAAATTCCGGGTCGCCCATTTTTTCCGCCAGCTGTTCCCGGGTGACGGCGGTCGGCTTCCTGGTGCGGCTGATCGAGATGACCCCTTCATCGCCCTGCCCGTCCGTGAGAACGAAGTCCCGGGACACCACCTCCCGGCGGCTGTCATCCGGATCAAGCTGCCGCTCAGGCGGGGCGCTGCTCTCTGCCTGCTGGTGTATCCGGGAATCGGCAGTGCCCTGAGGGGTGGCGCCGGGTTCGGCTTTCTTTTCACTGCCGGAAGCGTGCGACTCTTCCGGCACTTTTGAAACGTCAGACTCTGCCGGGGCAGTGCTTTCCGGCCCGGTCTGCTCCCCGAAGGTGAGCAGGCCCTGCTTTTTCCAGTACATCAGTGCGCGCGTGACGTCGGACTCCGGCGCACTCAGCAGATCCGCCAGCTGACAGCTCGTCACCGTGCGCCCCCGCTGTGTCTCCATGAGAACCAGCAGATAGACCTTGACGAATTCGCCATTTGCCTGCGGCATATAGCCTGTAAGAAAAGAATCCGGAACAGCGGTGGCATCAGCCAGCCCTCTCCCGGAGATAGAAATAGTATTCAACGTATGACTCCCTGGTGAAAACGGTTTTAGCACTCTCAAGTATAACGGTCAGGCGCTCCGGGTGCAAACGGCCCCTGTGGGAGACTTCCGAATGTGGAAAGTGTGGAAAAAGTGGAAAACTCTCCGAAAAGTCCGTATCAGCCGCTCCCGGCACTGCGCGCGGTATGTGGATAAAAAAAGCCCCGCGGTGGATACATAGTCCGCCGCGGGATGTGGAAAATGTTGAAAACCTCTGTCACTGCCCGACAGATAGAAGCGCATCTCCGATCTGATACACGTTTCCGGCCCCCATAGTTATCAACAAGTCGTTGTCTAAAGGCAATTCTGATAAAAATTTTTCGATACCCTCAAAGGTGTCGATGTAGCGGGCGTCGCCGCCGCGCGCGTTGATCGCGTCGGCAAGAGTCTGCGAGGAGATACCCAGATCATCGGTCTCCCTGGCGGCGTAGATCTTCGCGAGAACGACGTGGTCGGCGCCACCTGCCAGAGCCTCTGCGAACTGGTCCATCAGAAGCTTGGTCCGGGAATACAGATGCGGCTGGAAGACGAGCCAGATCTCCCGGTGCGGGACGTGCGCGGCGGTGTCAAGCGTCGCCTTGATCTCGTCCGGATGATGCGCGTAGTCGTCGATGACATGGGCGCCGTGATAGACCCCTTTGTGCTGGAAACGGCGCTCGGCGCCGGTGAAGCGGCTCAGGCCTTCCTGAATCTGCGCATCGGTGACGCCTAACTGGCGCACGGCGGCGATGGCGGCGAGGGAATTCAGGACATTGTGGCTCCCCGGCACGCGCAGGGTAATCCGCATGCCGGGTTCACCCTTGTATAGAAGCGTGTAGGAGCAGCAGCCGTCGTGCCCGAACGTGATATCCCTGGCGCTGTAATCACTCACCGCCGGATCTGACCCGAAGGTGCAGACGTGGCACGGAAGACCTTCCGTGAAGTAGGTCCAGTTCTCAATACCGGTATTGATGATCAGGTTTCCGTCGGGCGGAAGGCGTCTCGCGAACTCGCGGAATGAAGCGCGGATGTTGTCCAGATTCTTGAAGAAATCAAGATGATCCGGCCGCACGTTCAGGATGATGGACGTAGTCGGGAAGAACGACAGAAAGCTGTTCGTGTATTCGCAGGCCTCGGCCACGAAGATATCCGATTTTCCGATCCGGACGTTGCTGCCGATGGAATCGAGGATTCCGCCGATGGAAAGCGTCGGATCCTTGCCGGCCGCCATCAGGATCTCGGAGACCATGGAGGTCGTGGTCGTCTTGCCGTGCGTGCCGGCGATATTGATGGCGTGGCGGTACTGCTTCATCATCGAGCCGAGAAGTTCGGCGCGGGTCGCCATCGGAATGCCGGAGGCTACAGCCGCCTTGAATTCCGGGTTGTCCGGATGGATCGCCGCCGTGTAGACGATGAGGTCCGTTCCGGGACGGATGTTTTCAGCTGCCTGCGGATAATCGACGCGGCAGCCCATCCTTTCGAGCTTCTGTGTGAGGGGCGACGGCGCGCGGTCTGATCCGCTGATGACAAATCCTTTGTCAAGAAGGATGTGCGCGAGTCCGCTCATGCTGATCCCGCCGATTCCGATGAAATGAATATGTATCGGATGAGAGAAATCTATGTCTTCCATAATACCTCCGGGTATTCCTGCTGTTAAAACCGGGCTCATTATATATCTTTTCGGAGGACAAGCGCAAGAAGCGGCGGAGACAGGCTTCAGCGGTGAATCAGGAGACAGAATGTGCCGAATTATTTATTCAAGTCGCCATGGCAACGTGTTATAATGACTGTACTATAAGTCGTACCCCTTGGTATCGGAAGTGTGAGGAGATTCGTATGATTAAGAAGGAAATGATTGCCATGCTGCTGGCTGGTGGTCAGGGCAGCAGACTGGGCGTGCTTACTTCAAAAGCGGCCAAGCCGGCTGTTGCGTTCGGCGGAAAGTATCGCATCATTGATTTTCCACTTTCCAACTGTATTAATTCAGGCGTTGATACAGTCGGTGTCCTGACGCAGTACCAGCCGCTCCGCCTGAATACGCACATCGGAATCGGTATTCCGTGGGATCTGGACCGCAATGTGGGCGGCGTGAGTGTTCTCCCTCCATATGAAAGGAAAGAGAACAGCGAGTGGTACACGGGAACCGCGAACGCCATCTACCAGAACCTGGAGTACATGGAGCAGTACAATCCGGACTATGTTCTGATTCTGGGCGGTGATCAGGTCTACAAGATGGACTACAAGATCATGCTCGATTTCCACAAGGCCAACAACGCGGACGTGACGATCGCGGCGATGCCGGTGCCGATGGAAGAGGCAAAACGCTTCGGCATCATTGTGACGGACAAGAACAGCCGGATGACCGATTTCGAGGAGAAGCCGGAGGTGCCGCACAGCAATCTGGCTTCGATGGGCATCTATATCTTTAACTGGAGCGTCCTCAGGGATATGCTGATCCGGATGAAGGATGTGCCGAACTGCGACTTCGGCAAGCATGTCATCCCGGAGTGCATGAAGGAAAACAAGCGGATCTACGCCTATGAGTACAACGGATACTGGAAGGATGTCGGCACGCTCTCTTCCTACTGGGAAGCGAACATGGAGCTCATCGACATCATCCCGGTACTGAATCTGTACGAGGAGTTCTGGAAGATCTACACCAAGGCGGATATTCTTCCGCCGCAGTACATCGCCGCGACCGCCTATGTGGAGAAGAGCATTATCGGCGACGGCTGCGAGATTGCAGGCCACGTCGTCAACTCCGTCATCGGATCGGGCGTGACGATCGAGGAAGGCTGCGAGGTGCGCGACTCCATCATCATGAACAACACGAAGATCGGTGCCGGCACGAAGATTGAGAAGGCAATCATCTCGGAGGACACGGTGATCGGCGCGAACTGCTGCCTGGGTGTCGGCGACGAGGTGCCGAATGTCCTGAAGCCGAATGTCTACAATTCCGGCCTTGTCACCATCGGCGACCACGCCGTGGTTCCGGATGGCATCACCATCGGGAAGAACACGTGCATTGACGGCGTTACGACGCCGGAAGACTACACAAACGGAGAGCTGCCGGGAGGCGGCGCACTTATAAAGGCGGGTGATCAGGCATGAAGGCGATCGGTATTATTCTTGCCGGCGGAAACAACCGCCGGATGCGTGAACTGACAGAGAAACGGGCGGTAGCGGCTATGCCGATCGCAGGTTCCTACCGGGCGATCGACTTCGCGCTCAGCAACATGACCAATTCCGGCATCGGAAAGGTTGCCGTCATTACACAGTACAATGCGAAGTCGCTCACGAGACATCTGAGTTCCTCCAAGTGGTGGAACTTCGGGCGCAAGCAGGGCGGACTGTTCGTATTTACGCCGGCCATCACGGCGGAGTCCAACAACTGGTACCGCGGCACGGCGGACTCGCTCTACCAGAACATCGACTTTCTGAAGCACTCGCATGAGCCGTACGTCATCATCGCCTCGGGCGACGGCGTCTACAAGCTGGACTACAACAAGGTACTGGAGTATCATGTCGAGAAGCGCGCCGACATCACGATCGTCGTGAAGGACATGAAGGACCGCTCTGAGATCAACCGCTTCGGTCTGGTGTCCATGACGGATGACAACCGGGTCACCAACATCGACGAGAAGCCGCTTGAGACGAATCTTTCCATGGTCTCAACGGGTGTCTACGTGATCCGCCGCCGGATGCTCATCGAGCTGCTGGAGAAGGCCGCCGAGGAGGACAGACACGAATTCGTGCGCGATATCCTGGTGCGCTACAAGAACCTCAAGAAGATCTACGCGTATGAGCTGAAGGACTACTGGGCTAATATCTCCACGGTCAACGCGTACTACAAGACCAACATGGACTTCCTCAAGAAAGATGTCCGCGATTACTTCTTCCATCAGTATCCGGATGTGTACTCCAAGGTGGAGGATCTTCCGCCGGCCAAGTACAACTTCGGCGCACACGTGAAGAACAGCCTGATCTCCTCAGGCTGTATCGTGAACGGCACGATCGAGAATTCGGTCCTGTTCAAGAAGGTGTATGTCGGCAACAATGCCGTGATCAAGAACAGCATCATCCTGAACAATGCATACATCGGTGACAACGCCTATATCGAGAACTGCATCGTCGAGAGCAATTCCACGATCAAGGCGGAATCGAAGTTCATCGGAGAGCATGAGGTGCAGATCGTCCGCGAGGACAATCCGATCTATATGTGATGCCGACGGCTGGCAGGCGGCCGAAGAGCCGCGAAGAAGTACAGGCTATTTTTGGGGCGTACCTCCCGGATTTACCGGGAGGGCGCTTTTTGTGTGACTGGAATATTCAGAAAGAGGAGAAAAGATGCAGATTATAGCGGGACTGGGCAATCCGGAGAAGCGCTACGAGGGCACGCGGCACAATACCGGATTTGCGGTGGTTGACCAGCTGGCGGAAGAATACGGCATCTCCTGGGACCGCTCCCGATTCAGAGGAATGGTCGGGAAGGGTGTGATCGAGGGCCAGAAGGTCATCCTCGTGAAGCCGCTGACATATATGAATCTTTCCGGCGACTGCATACAGCCGCTCATGGCTTACTATAAGCTGCAGCCGTCTGATCTGATCGTGATATACGACGATATCGACCTCGTTCCGGGCAGAATCCGGGTGAGACCCGGCGGCAGCGCCGGGGGGCACAACGGCATGAAGAGTATCATCGCAAGGCTCGGAAGCCAGGAGTTTCGGCGCGTGCGGGTCGGTGTCGGCGCGAAGCCCGCAGGCTGGGATCTGGCTGACTGGGTCCTGTCGCACTTCAGTGCCGAAGACGAGGAGAAGATGAAGGAAGGGAGAAGCCGGGCGGCAGAAGCCGCCGTCAGACTCCTTGACACGGACGTGGAGAGTGTCATGAACTGCTACAACGCGTGACATCCTGGCGGCCGGGATCCCGGGAATGACCCGGAAGATGAGGAAGGAACTGTGAGGAATGCATTTCTGAAACCTGTTCAGGAAATGACAGGTCTCAAGGATCTGCGGGAAAACTACCGGAAAGGAGTCTGCCAGGCTCTCGCGTCCGGTTGTATTGACACGCAGAAATGTGAATTTGTTCATGCCGCAGCCGAAGACTTTCCGGTGCGGCTTTTTGTCACGACCGGAGAGGTAAAGGCCCGCCGCTTCGCGGAGGAGTGCCGTGTCTACGGCTCAGAGGCGGTATACTTCCCGGCGCGCGACATTCTGTTCTATGCGGCCGACACACACGGCAAGCAGACGGAGGGAGAACGGCTCGCCTGCATTGCGCAGATTCTGGACTGCTTTGCAGGACGCCGTAAGGATCCGCGCCCGCTGAGCGTTGTGACGACGATCGACGCGCTCGCAGATCTCCTCCCGTCCCCGGAAACATTTGCCAGATGCACGTTCACCGTGAAGAAGGGGCAGACTCTTGATCCGCTGCATCTTCAGGATCAGCTTGCGGGCAGCGGCTATGAGCGCACCGCCATGGTCGAGGCGCCGGGCGAGATGGCTGTCCGCGGCGATATCATCGATGTATTCCCGTTCACAGAGGATACGCCGGTCCGGATCGAATTCTTTGATGATGAGGTCGATTCGATACGCTTCTTTGACGTGCAGAGTCAGCGCTCCATCGAGATGCTCACGGAGATCCGGCTGTTCCCGGCCAGAGAGTGCCTGCTTGACGAAGACGAAATTGCATCCGGCACAGCGGCTGTAAGGCAGGCGGCTCTTCAGGCGGAAAAGCAGATATCTTCCGGGAAAAAGAGCCTTGAGAGTTCGGATCTTGACCGGATCAATCACCTGCGGCATCTGGTCGATGATATGGAGCGCACCGGAAACTACGGCCGGTTTTTCCCGATGTTTTCAAAAGAGCCGGTGTCGCTGCTTCGCTTCTTTGATCCGGACAGAACACTCATCGCTCTGGATGACGCAGCCCGCCTGAAGGAAACCATGGACGGGGTGTACCGCGAATTTGAAGAGAGCGCAAAGGTGAGACTGCTCTCCGGGACGATGCTGGCAGGACAGACGGGGCTGCTGCGCCCCTTTGGCGCCATCAGCCGGGAACTTGCCGGCTTCCGCTGCCTGATCACGGCGACGTTTGACTCTCAGCCGGAGGGATTTACAATCACCTCGTATGTGCGCGCGGACGCCAGAAGCGTGAACAACTACGGGAATTCGTTCGAGGACCTGAAGAATGATCTGGCCGGATATGTGAAGCGCCGCTATACCTGCATCGTCGCGTGCGCGAGCAGGTCCCGCGCGGGGCGGCTTGCGGATGACCTGACAGAGGCGGGGCTGCCGGCTGTGTCCGGAGGGACGGATGCCGAGGTTATGCCGGGGCACATTCTCGTCACATACGGCAGCATCAGCGGCGGTTATGAGTATCCCCTGCTGCGCTTCCTGGTAATCGCCGAGAGCGATATTTTTACGAGAAAGAAGGAACGGCGCCGCAAGCCGGCACGCGATAAGAACGGGGAGGCTCTGACTTCCTATCAGGACCTTTCGGTGGGCGACTATGTGGTCCATGAGGACTACGGCATCGGCATCTACCGCGGGATCGTGCGCATCAGCCTGGGCGGCGTGGAGAAGGACTATGTCCGGATTGAGTATGCCAAAGGCGCGGCGGTGCAGGTCCCGGCGACACAGCTGGACCGGCTGCAGAAATACCAGACGGCAGACAGCGCAAGAAAGCCGAAAATCACGGATCTGGGAACCTCAGAGTGGAAGCGCGTCAAGTCCCGGGCGAAGATGTCGGCAGAAGCCGTGGCTGACGACCTCGTGCGCCTGTATGCGGTCCGGCTCACGAAGAAAGGCTTTGCCTTCGGAGCGGACACGGAGTGGCAGCGGGAATTCGAGGAGATGTTCCCCTATGAGGAGACGGGCGACCAGCTGAAAGCCATCGCGGATGTGAAGGCGGACATGGAGAGCCCCCGGATCATGGACCGGCTCATCTGCGGCGACGTGGGATTCGGCAAGACCGAGATCGCGCTGCGGGCGGCGTTCAAGGCCGTGCAGGACGGAAAGCAGGTGGCCATGCTCGCGCCGACCACGATCCTCTGCGATCAGCATTACAACACGTTTCTGCAGAGAATGGAGCATTTCCCGGTCCGGATCGCGCAGCTCTCGAGTTTCCGCACGCCGGCCCAGAACAAGGAGACGATCCGGGCGCTTAAGGACGGCACGGTGGACATCGTCATCGGGACGCACCGCCTTCTCTCCAAGGATGTGTCGTTCCGGGATCTGGGACTGCTGGTCATCGACGAGGAGCAGCGCTTCGGGGTGCGCCAGAAGGAGAAGATCAAGAACCTGCGCGAGAGCGTGGACGTTCTGTCGCTCTCCGCGACCCCGATTCCGCGCTCGCTTCACATGAGCCTGGCCGGAATCCGCGATATGAGCGTGCTCGAGGAGCCGCCGGTGGACCGGCTGCCGATTCAGACATTCGTGACGGCGCTGGATCCGGACATGATCCGGGATGCCATCCGCCGCGAACTGGGGCGCGGCGGACAGGTGTACTTCGTGCACAACCGGGTCAGCAATATCCTTGAGGTCACGGAACAGGTGCGCGCACTGGTTCCGGAGGCCAATGTGGTGTACGCCCACGGGCAGATGGACAAGCGGCAGCTGGAGAAGATCATGGAGGACTTCGTCAACGGCGAAGTCGACGTGCTGGTGTCCACGACGATCATAGAGTCGGGCGTTGACATCGGCAACTGCAACACAATCATCATCGACGACGCCACGAAGCTGGGACTGTCCCAGCTGTATCAGCTGCGCGGGCGCGTGGGCCGGACCAGCCGGACTTCGTACGCGTTCCTGTTCTACAGCCGGGACAAGCAGGTGTCTGATCAGGCGGAGAAGCGGCTGAACGCCATGCGCGAGTTCTCGGACCTGGGCAGCGGATACCGCCTGGCGATGAAGGACCTGGAGATCCGGGGCGCCGGCGATGTGCTGGGAACGATGCAGCACGGTATGACAGAGGCAATCGGGTACGACCTGTACTGCAAGATGCTCAACACAGCCGTCGCCAGGCTCAAGGGCGAGAAGATCCCGTATGAGTTCGAGACGCGGCTGGCGCTGCCGGTCGACGCGTATATGCCGGAAAGCTACATCCGCACCGAGGCGGAGAAACTCACGATGTACAAGCGGATTGCGAGGCTTTCCAGCCTGGAGGAACTCTCTGCTCTGGAGGACGAGCTGACGGACCGCTACGGCGCGCTCCCGGCGCCGGCGCACCAGCTTCTGCTCTCGGCGCTCGTCAAGGCGAAGGCGCACGCCATCGGAATCTGCGAGGTGAAGGGGAAGCGGGAAGGCCGCTACTGGGTCACGCAGCTTGCCTTTACACCGCAGACGACGCCGGACACCCGGAAGGCGCAGAAGGCGGCGGAAAGCTTTGGCGGCGCACTGCTCTTCGCGCCGGGAAAGGACGGCGGCATCTTCGTCTGGAGAGTGTCCGAGAACCGGGCCTCCAGCGTCCAGGAGTATCTGACCGGCATCATTAAAGCGCTGGACACACTCACTCCGATGCTCTCCTGAGAGGTCTCATGGCTGCAGGCTGCCGGACTTTCCGGAAAGCGTTGACGAATGAAACGGCCGAGATTATAATTTACCCAATCGACAGTTGGAAACACCGGGCGTATCAGCCGGTCGATGTCCGCCGCCGGAAACACGCAGGAAAGGAAGCTTGGCAGATGGAAAAGAAGAATCTGGATTGGGCGAATCTGAGTTTCAGCTACATGAAGACCGACAAACGGTATGTGGCGAACTACAAGAACGGCGCATGGGATGAGGGCGGCCTCACCGGCGACGCGATGATCACCATGAGCGAGGACGCAGGTGTACTTCAGTATTCTCAGTCTGTATTCGAGGGGCTGAAGGCGTATACGACGAAGGACGGCCGCACGGTGACATTCCGGCCGGATCTGAATGCCGAGAGACTGTATAACTCCGCAAAGCGGCTTGAGATTCCGCCGTTCCCGAAGGACAGATTCGTGGAGGCGGTCCTTGAAGTCATCAAGGCCAATGAAGCGTGGGTGCCGCCGTACGGAACCGGTGCGACGCTGTATCTGCGCCCGTATATCTTCGGAATCAGCCCGGTCATCGGCGTAAAGCCGGCTGA
>OCTW011397697.1_pt1 | contig 13702 bp, 12 predicted proteins | sample 1539671 | NCBI WGS metagenome assembly OCTW01 (sample SAMN02144230, study PRJEB22623) | gut metagenome | biome: sheep rumen | host: Ovis aries | place: New Zealand | reverse complement strand
CCCTAGAGCAAGACTTTGGCTTCAAGCCCGCAACACCTCTCCGCGAAGGTTTAAGAAAGTTTGCAGAATGGTACGCCGGGTGGTATGGAAAGGGAGAGTAACGAATATAGTAGCGGCCAAACCGGTAATAAAAATGAATATCGCGGTAGTAAAAAGACCGTCGGTTACTATATTGTGTTACTAATAACAAACCAGGAATGAGTGTAAACGATGAAAATTTCTAAGTTTACAGTCTCGATTGAGATTTGACCTAATGTTTGACCTATCGTTATCCATCGTTAGCTACAATAATAAGCATGATATTGAAGAATGCCTTGATTCGTTGTACAGAACGCAATCAGGTAAACATTCTATGCAGGTATTTATAGTTAACAATAGCCAAACAGAACGTTGTGACGATTTGGAAGAAAAATTTCCAGTAAAGGTAATTCAATTACCTAAAAATGAAGGTTTTGGTAAAGGACACAATGCAGTCCTCCCTCTTATTGATAGCAGATACCACGCCATCATAAACCCTGACATCGTTTTTACAAGCGATATATTCGATAATCTTATAGACTTCTTAGATGCAAATCCGGACGTTGGATGTGTAGCCCCACTCATGTTCGGCATGGATGGGAACCAACAGCATGTTTATCGTAGGGAATTAACAGTTGTTGACTTTTTTGTACGATATGTACCAAACATTTTAGCAGCGCTCCCCCCCATAAAAAAACGCAACGACAAGCACTTAATGAATGACATTTGCAAAAAAGAACCATTCGAATGCGAATTCATTCAAGGATCGTTCCTTGTTGTGCCAACAAAGCTATTAAAAGAACTTAATGGCTTTGATGAGCGCTATTTCATGTACGTCGAAGACGCAGATTTTTGCAAACGCATACGAAAAACACACAAGGTAATGTGCTATCCAGAATGTCAGGTCGTACACAAATGGGAAAAAGCTAGCCACAAAAATTTCAAGCTTTTTCGAATCCACAGTGCCTCGCTTTTTAAGTACTTTAGAAAGTGGGGATGGCGACTATGGTAATTTTTCTTTTGGCAAAAAAGCGTTGATTAAAAGACAAATTACGACTTATCAATAGAGACAACAATATGATAGAAAGAGGTTTTGCAATAAAATGCCTGCCTAAGCACATTAAAACTGTTGTCGTCGTCCACGATTTTGATTACGTAGACGGAGGAGCAGGCAAAGTCGCATTCGAATACGCAAAGGATTACGCAGATTCAGGAATCGAAACATATTTTTTTACTGGAACCGGTGATTCTGACAATCCGAAAATAACCAACATACGCTATGTATCCGTCAAACAAAAGCCCACACTCACAGATTCAAATAAGTTACGCGGCATAATAAATGGCATCTATAATTTCAAGGCAAAAAGAAAGCTCAGAGAGCTTCTTTCAACACTAAATTCCAAATCAACCGTCGTTCACATTCATACATGGACAAAGGTTTTATCTTCTAGCATTTGGGATGCGGCTTATTCCATGCACTTTCCAATTTATTTGACATGTCATGATTATTTTACGGTATGTCCCAATGGAGGACTTTACAATTATCGCGCAAATAAAGTCTGTTGCAACAAGCCTCTATCCGTCAAATGTTTAACCTGCAATTGTGATTCTAGAAACTTCTCCATTAAAATTTACAGATTCATACGTTCTTTTGTACAAAATAAAATCGTAAACATTTTTAGAAAGACTAGTAAATTTATTTCTATATCAGATTTCAGCGAAAATATTTTACGCAATTATTTTCCAAAAGAAACAAATTTCGAAAGGCACTTCAATCCAATTGACAAACTCGAATTAACCGAGAAAATCAATTTCACACAAAACAACATCTTTCTTTTCGTCGGTCGCATTTCTAAAGAAAAAGGATGCGATATTTTTTGCCAAGCAATTTACGATTGTAAATTAAAAGGAATTGTTGTTGGCGACGGTCCTGAACTAGCATATCTAAAGAAAAAATTTGCGAACGCCAATATTGATTTTGTAGGTTGGAAAGCTCGTAATGAAGTTTTCGAATACATGAAAAAAGCACGAGCCTTGATTTTCCCATCAAGATGGTATGAGGCAGCCCCGTTAACAGTACCCGAAGCACAATCCATCGGTTTACCATGCATTGTGTCCAACAGTTGCGCAGCAAGAGATTACATCAAAACATCTAAAGATGGCGCCATATTTGATACTCCAAAAGATTTGAAAAAATGTATCGCCCGTTTCTGTGATAAGTGAGTTGTTTTTATGAAAATTCTCTTTATCATCCGCGATATGGTTACTGGGGGCGCCGGCAAACAGCTTGCATTAACAGCAAACGCTTTAGCAGAAAAAGGCCACTCGGTTTTTCTCTATACTTATTATGGAGGGGAGCTACAGCATATCCTCAACAAGGATATCCAATATACCGCACAAAAACCAAGTCCAAAAAACAAATTATTGGAATATATTTTATCACCACTCCACATTCGAAAACAAATAAAAAGGATTCGTCCTGATGTAGTTGTTTCATGGCGTTGCAATGCAGGCTGTTTTACTGTTTTAGCAACAATAGGATTAAAAGTAAAAACGGTATTTAGTGAAAGAACAGATCCTTATACAGAAACATCTCTTGCATTAAAAATATCTTCTTGGATTTGCAATTTTTCAGATGGAGGCGTATTCCAACTTGAGAAAGTTCGCGAATACTATAAAAGACTCTATAAAAAAAGCACCGTCATTCCAAACCCAATAAACAAAAACATAATAATCAGCAACCCAGCACCATACGACAAGCGTCTCAAAAAAATTGTCCATGTCGGAAGAATGGAAATTTCCCAAAAAAGGCAAGATGTAATGCTGAATGCGTTCGAAATTTTTGTAAAGCAACATCCAGACTATACACTTCATTTTTATGGCGATGGTCGCGACTTCAACAAGGTTAAGCATTTAGCAGCTGAAAAGAATTTACTAAACAATGTTATATTCCACGGTGATTTTCCAAATATCACAAATGTAATACAGGACGCCAAAATGCTCGTTCTCACATCTGATTACGAAGGCATCCCCAATGTAATATTGGAAGCATTCGCTATTGGTGTTCCAGTTGTATCTACAAACTGTAGCCCAGGTGGCGCCAAACTGTTACTAGGCAATAATAGAAACGGATTACTCGCAGACATTGGAAATTTTCAAGAAATAGCCTTTTTAATGCATCAAATCATAAGTGAAAAACACTTAGCTGAAAAAATCATTGCAAATGGCCTTGCGAAGTTGAAAGAGTATTCAACCGATGTTATATTTGCCAAATGGAATGATTATTTAACCAAAATTGAAAACTAAATTGCAAAATCCCTTATGATCCTTTTACTTTTTTACTTGTTATCGATTTTGAGTTGGATGAAAGGAAAGCGAGCCATATCGCTTGTATTTTTGTACGCAGCCATTACAAATGGATTCAATCTCAAGATTATAGCAACAAATTACGATCTAACATACTTGTCGTTTGCATTCGGAACATACGCTGTATTTAGTTACCTGCGAAAAAAAGGAAGAAAAGTCTTCGTAATGAATGTAGAAAACTGCGTTGTTTGGCTATACTTCTTCCTTGCAATTCATTTTTTGGCGACTGTTTTTTTAAGTATCGATACTCTGAAATTTTCATTTATCGTTTTTAGACAGTGGGGACTTATTAGCATTTTTCTTTTATTCCGAAATTTCAGCGTTAAGGAAATCGATCTGGCCTTAAAATGGATTTTTTTAATTACCATCGTATGGGTTATACTGTATTATCTACAACTTGTAGGAATAAACCTTTTTATTGAAGAACGTTTTATAACATCATTCAAACGCAATACACCATATTTAAGCATATTCTTTGCTATTTATGCTTTTTACAATTTCAAGAGAAAGGAAAAATGGTTACTAATCCTACCGTTTCTTTGGACCACTGTAACCTCAGGTTCAAGAGGCGCTCTAACAGGCCTTATTCTATCCTTTGTTGTTTTTTACGCAATAATGAAAAAATCAAGGAAGATTCTGATAATCGGATTGATATTCTTCTTTGGACAAACATATATTACAAAATTCCTTAGCAATGAAACTTTTAGCCGTAATGGAGAAATGTCATTCCTTGAAGAATTGAAAAATGGCTTTAACACAGATTATAAGCATTTTCACGGCGTAAATCTCGATGGAACCTTCGCCTACAGAACCCTTTATCTATCAGAAAGAATCGACTACCTGCTAAACCACCCACAAAATATTCCTTTCGGGGTCGGAAGCATCTACGAAACATCACCTAACAATTACCTTCATTTCTTTATACAACACAGTGGCAGAATTGAAACCGACGACTTGTTTTGGGCAGCCCCATTGTTAAGATATGGTTTTATTGGGATAAGTCTGTATATTATATTTTTCTTTTCTTATTTCCGTTTTTTTGCACGTCAAAACTTAAATGATAAAACAATAAAAACAGGATCAATTTTCTTTTTATTCCTCCTATTTACATCCATGAATACATGGTCCTTTACAATAGTCCCCAATATTATGGTCATGGGTATGTACTACTATAAAGCCAAGAAAAGTCTCTCTCAATATACTGTATCTGGTACAATCAAATGAACAAAATAAAAATTGTACATTTCATCCATAGCATGGGTGTTGGCGGAGCTCAAGTTCTCGTTAAGGATTACGCCCTGTTACTTGACAAAAATAAATTTGATATAACTGTATTATGCGTAGAAAGAGAAGATACATTTTTAGATCATATTCTTGAGAAATCAGGAATTCACACCATATATGTTAGTGACTATTTTCCTTTTAGAAAAATCTTTTTCAAAATAAAACTAGTCAATCGCATTCTTTTAAAGACCGGAATACCCAAGCTTTTTGTAAGACATTTCTTAAGAAAAATTAATCCAGACATACTCCATTTTCACCTACTATGTAGCAGTTACGTAAAGGTTGCGGATTTACCGAAAACATGTTCATTAATCCACACCATTCACAGTCAGCCGGAAAAATATTGGTGCGTAAAACAGCGATTTGCAAGAAACGACTTTAAAACACTAAATCATTTAATACATTCACACGGTGTACAACTCATTGCACTGAATCAAAATGCAAAAGATACAGCAAATAAGCTTTTCAATGTAAATAATACCATTGTATTGAATAATGCTATAAATTTTGATAAGTTCAACGTTTCCGAAACAAAAGCGGAAATTCGTAACTCATTAGGAATATCAAACGACACCTACCTAGTAGGAAACATCGGTCGATTTTTCCCTGTAAAAAATCACACAATGATTGTTAAAGCATTCGCCATACTCTGCAAAGAAAAAAGCAATGCGCACCTATTGCTTGTCGGAGATGGAGAATACCGATCACAAATTGAAGCAGAAATCAATCAGCTAAATATCAATGATAAAGTCACCATTCTAAATGCAAGAACCGATGTACCCCGACTTTTAAAATCACTCGATGTATTCATTTTCCCATCACTATTCGAGGGACTCGGAATAGTTTTGATTGAAGCACAAAAGATGGGTATTCCATGCGTTATTTCTAATGCTATTCCTCAAGAGGCTGTAATATCCAATCTTGTTCATCGAATGGAAAACAACGCAACACCCACAGACTACGCAAAAGCGCTAACGGACATTCACATAAATACAATAGAATATCATGACCTCGAAAAATGGGATATGAAAGTTGTGATCAAGCAACTTGAAAATATTTATATCCAAATCCAGCAGCAAAAGGAGGGGGCATGCTTATAAAAACAAGAAAACAATTAAAAGCTGTGTTAAAAAGCGATTTTGCAAGGAATTCTGAAATAGCCGGGAAAAACATGCTTTGGGAATTGCTGAAGGGCAATTATCTTTGCTACGCAAAATACAAGTTTATCAAAGCCTTACGAAAAATGGAATACTGGCAAGCCCATAATAAAGGACTCGGGAAACTCTTTTACTTACTGCACAAACAATATTTCCAACGCTTACAGTTAAAAACACAATTATTCCTTTTTCCAGGAGTCTTTGCAGAAGGCCTCAATATAGAACATCCAGGTTTTTGTTGGGCAGACGATTCCTGCATCATTGGCAAAAATTGTACCATATTGCCTAGAGTCTTACTTGGAAAAAAGAAGCCTGGCATACCCATTCCAAATATCGAAATCGGAGATAATTGTTACATAGGATCAGGAGCAACTGTTTTAGGTCCTGTAAAAATCGGAAATCATGTAACAATTGCAGCGGGAAGTGTCGTTATCCATGATATTCCAGACAATAGTCTTGTTGCAGGCAATCCGGCAACAGTCAAAAAAATTTTTCACGTCCAATAGTTCTAAGTTTAATATCAAATAAAAGTTGACACAAAAAGCTATAGGATTTACTTATGGATATATCAATCATCATTGTAACGTATAACACTAAGCAGATAACCTCAAATTGCATTGAAAGCATATTTTCAAAAACAACCGGCGTTAGTTTTGAAGTCATTTTAATCGATAATGCATCCACAGACGGAAGCAAAGATTTCTTTGAGAAAGATTCACGAATCACATATATCTATTCCAATACAAATCTAGGTTTTGGTAAAGCCAATAATCTTGGATACACAAAGGCAACAGGAAAATATATCTTCTTATTGAATTCCGACACAATCTTAGTCAATAACGCAATTTTTGAAATGTATCAATATATGGAGGGGGCTCCCAAATCAGTCGGATGTATAGGAACAGTATTATTAGACTCAAAGGAACAAATCGCAGGTGGCTATGCTAAAAAACTACCAACCCTAAACTGGATATTCCAAGAAAATATGCTTTTCACGATTCCCAAGTTTTCAGCGATTTATAACCCATACAAAAAAAGACTGAAAAACATCCTTAAAGACAAATATCCACTAGAAGCAGATTTTATTTCTGGTGCAGACATGTTTATACGACGTGAAACCATTGAAAATAGTGGCTTATTTGATCCAGATTTCTTTTTATATTACGAAGAAACAGAAATGCTGTATCGATTCCACAAAAACGGATACAAATCAATGGTAATCGATACACCTAAAATTATACATTTAGAAGGAGGGTCTCAAACAAAGGCCTTTTCTCTAAAAAGACTGAATCTAAACCTAACAAGCAGATATCTTTACGCAAAAAAAACATTTTCAAAAAAACAATATTTGATATTCCGTTTAATGCACGTGCTTATTATACCTCGAATATTATTATTTAGAATGCCTTGGAAAGATAAATTGCAAACATTAAAAACTATCTTCGGATAAAGCTTATTGTTCTAAATAGTTGTAAAAAATCATTCGTATACAAATCTTTCTAAAAAAGAGAATCAAGGAATGAAAATAGCTTTTATATCAAACTCAAATCCTTACAACAAAATAGCACGAAGCGGTGTTCCATACAGCATATGCAAGGAATTATCAAAAGATAACGAGGTTATTTGGATACCCCCTCAAAGGGAAACTATATACGAGCGATTGCTATTCATTATCGGAGTCGTTTTAGAAAGAATAATGAATCTATTTGGATGGAATATGATTTATAATCCACTGATAGCCAAAATGTGGTGTCATTCTGCACAAAGGAAAATCAATCGCAATAATTTTGATTGCATTTTCACAATGGGCGCAATGACTACAGCTTACCTAAATACCTCATTACCCATTTTTTGCAGGGCCGATTCAATAGCTCCTTCAATGGAAAACTATTATTTATTTAACATACCTAAATGTTCATCAAAAATCACGATGAGCATAGAAAAAAGAGCGTTACATAAATACACAAGATTTTTCGTGCCTAGCCAATGGGTTGTAGATGAAATAAATAAATTCAACATCAATGAACCTATTGAAAAATTCCCCTTAATTGAAACGGGAGCAAATCTAGACAGCGAATATATTCAATATCACAAACACGCCTATTCTACAACAGATAAATTGAATTTGTTATTTGTAGGATATGATCTAAAAAGGAAAGGTATTGACGAAGCTTTTGGTGCAACCAAAATATTAAGGGAAGAATATGGAATAGACGCATGTTTAGTCATTATGGGCGGCAAACCAGAGAAATATATACTAGAATCGGGCTTTGTTCGATATGCAGGAAAAAAAGATAAAAACATAAAACAAGAATTTGATGAATTCTACAATGAATTTGTTTCTGCCGATTTATTTATTTTTCCGACAAAAGCTGAATGCCACGGCATAGTGAATTGCGAAGCCGCAGCATATGGGCTACCAATTTTTTCTTATCAAACAGGAGGAGTCCCATCCTATTGCATTGACAGAGTAAATGGAAGATGTATGCCTACAACAGCATCTAGTCAAGATTTTGCACAAGCCATCTTCGAAGCCATAAAAGACGGTTCTATGGCTAAATACTCTTTGTCATCAAGAAGGCTTTATGAAGAAAGATTCAATTGGGCAGTATGGGGACAAAAAGCAAGAAAAGAAATGAAAAAGGCTATGAAAAACCGATTAAGCCTATAAAATAATCAAAGAAAGGAAACCTATCTATGTCGCAAATCAAACACGATCTAATACATGGAGTTTTCTGGTCCGCTGTAGAAAAATATTCAAGCTTTTTGATGAGTATTTTTATTACAATGGTTCTTGCTCGTTTACTAAGTCCTAAAGAATATGGAGTTATCGCAATTGCAACCGTCATCATCACATTTCTGCAAATGTTTTGCACAATGGGAATTGCCCCCGCAATAATTCAGAGAGATGACTTGGATCAAAACAACATAAATTCAATATTTACTTTTTCCATATTGATTGGATTGCTCTTTGGTTTAATTTTTTTTTCATGTTCAGAAATAATAGCTTTTATTTATAATGAACCTTTGTTATCTCCTGTATGCAAAATACTTTCGATTCAAGTTTTTTTTGCAGCAGCCAATATGGTCCCCAATGCGTTAATGAATAAACACAAACAATTCAAAGCAGTTGCACGAAGAACCCTCACTCTACAAATCATTTCAGGTTTAACATCAATAATCTTAGCACGGAAAGGTGCAGGAGTATACGCATTATTAGTTTCGCCCATTTTTTCTGCAATCGGTATATTTTTTTGGAACAGAATATATTACAAGGTTTCAATCGACTTTCATCTAAACATGGAGCCCATAAGAAGAATTTTTTCTTTTTCTATGTATCAATTTTTATTTGATTTTTTCAACTATTTTTCTAGAAATCTTGACAAAATCATAATTGGGAAATATATCGGAATTAATCCACTTGGGATATATGAAAAATCTTACAGATTAATGCAATTGCCATTAAACAACATTTCATTTGTAATAAACCCCGTTTTACAGCCCGTGCTAAAATGTTTACAAAACGATCATGAAGAGTTAAATAGAAAATATTTAAAACTCGTAAAAATCATTGCCAGTTTAAGCTTTCCACTAGGCATTGCATTATCAGGCTGTGCTGATGAAACAATACGCTTATTTTATGGTTCGAAATGGGATACAGCTATACCCGTATTCAAAATTTTGGCATTATCTCTTCCTTTGCAAATGATATTATCAACTTCTGGCGCCATATGTCTTGTATGCAACAATACAAAAATGCAATTCTTTTTAGGCGTAAGAAATACAGTTACAACAATTATGGGATTTATCTTTGCGGCATATTTTTTTAAAACAATAGAGGCCATGGCTTGGGCATGGACAATCACGCTATTAATTAATTTTATTGTGTCGTATATTCTCATGTACAAAAAAATTTTACTTGTAACATCGAGTTCATTTTGGAAAGAGCTAATCAAACCTTTCATCTGTGGATTTATTATAGCATTAACCCTTTTCTTCATCAATAAATATACTTTCAATGAAAATCTATTCGTTTCTCTTTCCATAAAAATTTTACTATGTTGTACTATATCCATATTATTCTATCACTGTTCAAAACAATTTAACTTTGTTAATATCGTAAAAAACAAAATACACTGAGGACTATGTTATGAACTTATTTAAAAAGATATCAAACGCTTTAAATGCAAAATTACAAAATCAATTGCAAAATGAAAAATTCATTTACACAATAAGAAAAGAGCTGCTAGATGAAAAAACCTTTAATGACAATAGTAGCGGAGTATCCTCACAACAGTATTTGAAATCAGAATTAATCGTATCACTTACTTCCGTCGGAAAAAGAATACAAAGAGTATCAACAACCATCGAAAGTATCATGCGTGGTTCGATCAAACCTAATCGAATTGTTTTATGGCTAGATAAGACACCCCAAAGCACAGATCTTCCTGTAGCTTTATTAAACCAAATGAATCGGGGATTAGAGATTTATTATACAGATGAGAACATCCGATCTTACACCAAATTAATACCTTCTTTAAAGAAATATCCAGATGCACACATAATTACAATTGATGACGATGTCATTTACAACAACAACCTTATCGAGAATCTCTTACGCGAAGCTAAAAAAAGCCCCAAAAATATCATTGCAAATCGAGTTCACCAGATATTACTAGACAAGCAAGGCCGACCTTTACCATACAACAATTGGCTATGGGAAAAAACATTAAATGCCATATCCCCTCGGAACTTTTTAACCGGAGTTGGAGGAGTTCTATATCCTCCTTATTGTCTCGATTCTGAAGTTTTTAACAAAAATGTATTCTGCGACATATGCAAATATGCGGACGACATTTGGTTTTTTGCAATGGCCCTAAAAAACAACATTTGGGTAAAAAAAGCAGAAACAATAGAAACGTCAGGAAGAATGTACTTGCTAGACGATTCCGTACAAGACATTGGACTATGCCATAAAAATGTATTTGATTCAAATAGTCAAAACGATTCTCAATTTAAAGCAGTTTTTGAAAAGTACAACCTTTGGGATAGACTAAAAGGTTCCTAATTACAGGTAGTGTAAATCAGACTGTGTTATCGTCCGTTGTTTGTTTCCTTAGTAAAAGTTATAAAATTTTAAACCGGTCCTCGAACCTTATGGGGAAGCTTACATACGCTAGTCATTGTCACAATTCTTTCCCTACATTATAGTAAGGTTTTGTGTTATTGGGAGGGGATTGTGACAAAGTTTAGTTTACAGCCTCTAATGATATTGTTCATCAATCCACTGGAATCTTTTTGATATCCAATTTTTCAAATCACTTACAACCTCATCGTAAGAACTAAAGGTCTTGTTTTTCCACAACTTAATAGAAGCATCTTCTAAAACATTCCAACGTTTAAAATTATTTAACGCTGCTTTTTCTATAAAGCTTTTATACACTCCTATAGAATCTAATACACCTTCAAATATGGATTTATTTTCAATCCAGCACTCCTTTATCCAATTTTTGTATGCAAGATCTCTATATAGATAAAAATACCAGTATTTACGTAAATGCCATTCTTCAGTAGAATTTATCATTTCATTTAAATGATTTCCAAAAGCCAAATCAAAGTCCCACACAGGTCCCATCTTTATCCCCTCCCCCTTCACCCATGAAAAATATACACCCGTATAAAACTCTGAGTCAGGATTTTTTGTAAATTCCTGAATCCAGTAGTGTTTAACACTTTCACCTACATCAATCCATTCTTCTATTTCGTTTTCTTTACCTGTGTCAAAAGTCAACAAGTGACTTTCAAATTTTCGAATAAAATTCTGAATTGTATCTAAAACAGAGGCTGTTGCATTTTTAGGAGCATGGACTCTAAAAGCTTTACCCTTATCTTGGACAATTATAACATCAGAAAAAACAATCTGTTCATTAGCTTTGTACTTTCCATCAACTTCCACGATATATGAAAGATCGTCCTTAGGGATATTTACTCTATTCTCTCCTATTTTAATTGTCTCCGTTAGCAAATACACCCCCAAATATTCCCCATTCAAATACAACTCTACAAATTCACACCGAGGTGCATAATAAGCACCAAGAGCAGAAGACAAACGATACGCAATAAAATTTCGCATCAAAGATTTATCATAATGATTTGCAATAAGTGCCCAGTCCTTATCCTTTGGCATGCCTAGCATCGATTGTTTCTTATCAAACTCAATCTTATAACTTTTTTTGGGCATTTCCCAAGACGAATTTCCTCTCCCTCTTATGGTCAAATCAAGAATTTCGCTTTCGGCTTTTTTCTTGCCCCATATTTGGAGTTTAGCGGGAATTTCTGTTTCGCGGTCTTTAATCTTTTGCTGATTTTCCGTATAAATTACAATGCGGGGAATATTTGCGTAAGGATATTCCTTGTCATTCGGTTTAAACGTATCGGGATAAAGTTCTTTTGAAGAAGAGCTTTTTGCTTTCGAAGAACTTGAACTTTGCAAACTTGCCGTTGGTTCATCCGCATCCGCTGAGGAGCTGTCGTCACACGCACTCAGAACTGCCATCGCTAGAGTAATGCACAAAAAAAACATATATGCGGCATGCGATTTCCAACCAGCTCGAATCATGTTTCTTACTCCAAGATACCCAAAGATAGCATTATTTACACCATGGGTATTTCAAAAGCGTGCCATTTCCTACAAAAAGGCTATACAATTACGTTCAGAAACTTTTTTCAGAGGGTTATATCATCTATTCAAGAATTCCAATATTCTTTTGCGATAGTCCGGGGCTTCGTCGTTCACTGCATGGCCGTAGTTCTCGTAAACACAAAGTTCCACCGGAGTTCCATTTTGCTTTAGTGTTTCGGCAATTTCCCTAGAAGCGATTACGCCCAAGGTTTGGTCAAGTTTCGCACCCAAGACGAGTGTCGGGCACGTGACGTTTTCAAGATTTGCATAGGCTTCGAAATCAAGGCACACGCGGGCGAGTTCAACGCCTAGAACGTCCATTGCCTCAGCGGTGTCAGTCGCCATCTGTTCAATCGGGTACAAATCGCCAAAATTCTTTTTGCGGTCGAACAGATAAACCGTAAAACAGTCTTTGTGAATATTTTATACGAATCCGCTACCATCTAGGCAACGCTCATCGTACTTTTCAAGCTCACGCCAGGGAGCAATACAAGCGGGCGGGCGCCCGTGCCGAACTTGACATAATCCATTTAAAAATTATTCGTCTTAACAGTCTGTACTAACGTTTCTGTCATACGACAAGATACTATAATTTCAAGGTTTTCAAATAAGTTTTTTGCCAGTCTGTGGTGCGATTGCTTTCGATTGCCTTTTGGATGGTCTTGTAGTGCATCCACGCATCGAGTTTGCATTTTTCAATGAACGGGAGCGTAGCGTTGTACTGCTTGGCAAGTGCTGTCACAAAGAACCTCGCGACCATCATTCGCAACCCAATTCAAGAATTTCGTGTCAAAGTCATCTTCCAAGAAGAACGACATCAGCGTTTCAATACCAAAGCATGCCGTATAAACTATCGTCACGGGAGCATTTATCCAATGTTGAACATCTTTCAAAAGGCGCTTGTGGTTCGCAGTTTTTGCAGATGGCTTGCAAAGTTCTTCGCAATGGTGCGCAATTCGGGAGTGCGTACGCAGATAATCGACTATGCATCCGTAGTCGGGATTATCTTGCTATGGAAAGCCTTGAATTTCAAGTCCTGTTTTGCGAAAAGAGCTTTTTGAATTTCATTGATGATGGTCATTTTACTACGCCGTTTTTTTAAGCTCGTTTCAAAGACTTCAAGATAACGAATTTTGAACTTTTTTCTAAATTTGCGCCCATGGCAGAAAAAAAGAAAATCCTCGTAATGGTCGCA
>OCTW011500685.1_pt1 | contig 13706 bp, 14 predicted proteins | sample 1539671 | NCBI WGS metagenome assembly OCTW01 (sample SAMN02144230, study PRJEB22623) | gut metagenome | biome: sheep rumen | host: Ovis aries | place: New Zealand | reverse complement strand
TCCGTATGTCAAAACGGTGATGACTAAAACGCGGCTTAGATATGGGAATCTATTGACAAACATAGTTCGCACCACCGTCGGAAGTGTCCTTCCGGAACGATGGTGCAAATCTAAAAGTTGACAAAAAATCGGCCACAGAAAGCACTTTCCCTGTCAACGCGGCCAGCAAAACCGCAAAAACGACGGAATTCAGTGCCACGTTGACATTCAGAATCCTCTCAGAGGGCGTTTTCGTGTCAACGCGGCCAGGGACAGACCTTGCAGAATACCCGGAATGAGGCCAAGGACGCCCTTGAGAAGTCCTATTGAAAAAAGTTGTAACTTTGGCAGTTAGATAAATCGTAATTCTATATGAAAACAGATATTTGACAAGGCCGAATTTTTTCTATATCTTTGGCTTTCAAAGTGCCTAAGGCCCGCTTGCATGAAAAGGAAACTCCTGACACCGGCATTCGCTGCCCTGATATTCTCCATCCCGCTTATGCCGGTGGTGAACGGCCTGTTTCTCCCTTTCGACCCGGCCTATGCATGTGGTTAAGATGAGGCCTGAACACCCATTACTGATGACGACAAATAACCCAACTTAATGAAATGAACAAGAAGTTACTCATCGTACTGGCTCTTTTGCTTCTGGCGGTTCCGCTTCGGGCGCAGTGGTATGTGGGCGGAAGCCTTGCCTTTCGTAGCTCCGAAGCCGGGCAGAGCACCAACATAGTTCTTCGGCCGGATGTGGGGTATTCATGGGAAAAATGGTCCCTCGGCGTAGCTTTTTCCATCGATGCATATAGAACGAAAGAGACTGCTCAAGGCGAATTCGTCCTGGATATAAGCCCTTATGCCGAATACTATCTATGGGAGTCGGGAATCCTGTCTTTTTATGTGGAAGGAGGTTGCGGATTCCGTCGAAGCATTTCACAGCACAATTCTTACACGAGCTGGACACCCTATCTGAAACCTTGTCTGGAAATAGCCCTTACCGATCACTGGTCCGTACAGAGCTCGCTGGGCCGGCTGGAATACGACACCCATTTCAAAAACTTTTCCTTTGAAATCGACAACGGGCTCGGCATCGGAATCTATTACAGTTTCTAACTTTATAGAACCACCAACAGATTATTGGTTCTGAGGGAGTTGTCGTATTGCAGAATCTTGCACCCCCTCATCACCATGCGAACGCCGAACGTGGTTTCCGGGTGAAGGGGATCCTCTTCCCAATGAGCGGCTTTCTCACGGATATCAAAACGGCGGCAGTCGTCACGCAGGCGAAGGATAACCTCTCCGTGATTCAATGACAGGCGAACCTCCAGATGGTGCGGCCTGCCGTCATTGAAACCGTAGAGCATCGTGATATTGCCCATCTCCTCGATGTAGAGAGAAGCCATGTACGCTTTCCGGCGGGAGATGCCGTGGTTCAGGCAATAATCCATCGCTTCGGCCGACAAGGCCCATACCTCTTCCGGGGTGGTCACCGTACGCACCAGACGGTTTTCCGGAGGAACGCCGAAGGAGGGCGGCACCCCCAGAAACGCTTCCATGCCGCCATATCTTTTGTCCCGGCGCAGAAAAGCCTGGAGATTGACAAGGAGAACGGCCAGCATCTGGCTCACGACAAAAGAGGCGAAAATGCCCTGGATGCCCCATATCTTTCCCAGCACGACAGCACACAGAAGCAGAAGAATCATCTCGTCGAGCAAAGACAGGATGACCGCCTGCACATTCTTCTCGATTCCCTGCAGATAGGAGCCCACACAGCGCGACCATCCCATGAGGGGGAAGGAAAGGGCCAGCCAGCGCAGGGCATCTACGGCCAGCGGGAACGCCTCTTCGGCCGGATTCAGATACAGCGACACCAGCGGCCTGGCCAGGCCGAATACCAGAACGCCCAGCACGCTTATGGGTAGGAGGCAATAATGGGCGCTCATGCGCACGATGTCCATCAGCCCCCGCCGGTCCTGCTCCCCGAAACTCACACCCGTCAGAAGCATGGTTGCGCCGGAAACAGCGATAACCATCGACGTCAGGAAGGAACCCAGGTTCTGCTGGACGGAGAGGGCCGCCATGCCGACCGGGCCGGAAACAGCCATCATGAAGGTATTGACGATGACGACGGCCAGGGCACCGCAGGCCATGCGCACGCCGGTGGGAAGCCCCATGAGAAACATGTGCCGGAGGCAGATACCGCGAATGTCCTTCAGGCGGAAATGGAAAATACGGTTCTTGTCAAAATAATATGAGAGCAGCACCAGCAGACCCAAGAGGTAGCTGAGGGTGGTGGACAGGCCGATTCCGAACATTCCCCAGTGGAGCAGCTTGACGTTCAGGAAGTCGAAGGCGATGTCGGAGATTCCCATGACCAGGGCCCCGATATGGGTCAGTCGCCGTTTTCCCTCAATCTGCAGCACCGGAATCAACACCAGGAAGAGAACCAGTGCCGGCGTTCCCGGGAAGACGCCCCGCAGGTAATCGGCCGCCATGACATTGACGGGGCCCGATCCCCGGGCGCCCAGCAAAGAAGCGGCGTGGTGCGGAAACAGCATTCCGATGAGCGCAACGATGGTCGATAAGGCCAGCGACAGCAGCATCGTTGCACTGTACAGCCCGTTTGCCTTTTTCAACTCCCCCCGGCCGATACAGACGGTGCAGGGCTGCTGGAACGCCGCCATAAGCAGGTAGATGAAAATGGACATGATTGAGAAGACAGGCACTGCAATCCCGTGTGCGGCCATGGCGTCAGGACCCAGGAAACGCCCTACGACGATGCCGTCCACAATTCCGCAGATACTGTCAACCAGTTCGGCACTGATGAGCACGAGGAGGGTGTCCAGAAACTGCTTCCGGGACAGGACGGGGATATTCGAAAACTTCTCCACAACTTGTAAAGGTACAATTATTTTTTTACCTTTACATGATCTTTTAAGCAGTACACACAAGATGAACAGTGCCATTTGGACAGGTCTTCTCATTCCCCTGGCCGGAACAGCTCTCGGCAGTGCTTTTGTTTTCTTCCTGAAAAAGGACATGCCGGAAGTCCTGCAAAAGGCGCTGCTGGGGTTCGCCTCCGGCGTCATGGTAGCCGCCTCCGTCTGGTCGCTGCTCATCCCGGGGATGGAAATGGCGGGGGGAAACGTATGGCCGGTGGTTATCGGCCTCATGGCGGGCTTCGCCTTTCTCCTGCTTATCGACTATATTACGCCGCACCTTCACCCGATGGGAGAAGAGGAAGGTCCCCGCAGCCACCTGAGCAAAACCGCCAAACTGGCGCTGGCGGTCACCATCCACAACCTTCCGGAGGGCATGGCGGTGGGAATCGTGCTGGCCGGCGCCCTGCAAAGCGGCGCGGGCATGTCCGTGGCCGGAGCGCTAGCCCTTTCGCTGGGTATCGCCATCCAGAACGTGCCGGAAGGCGCCATCATCTCCATGCCCCTCAGGGCCGCCGGCAACAGCCGCTGGCGCTCTTTCTGGATTGGTGCGGCCAGCGGTGTCGTAGAGCCGGTCGGGGGGCTGCTGGTGATTCTGCTGGCTTCGGCCGTCACCCCGGCCATGCCGTACCTGCTGTCGTTTGCGGCAGGCGCCATGCTCTATGTCGTTGTGGAAGAACTGGTTCCGGAAGCCTCGCAGGGCCGCCACTCCAATATTTCCACCATCGGCTTCGCGCTAGGCTTTGCGCTCATGATGGTTCTGGATGTTCTTTTGGGATAGGAAAGTCCGTTTTATTTGCCTATCTTTGCACCCTGCAAAGAACACTAAAACCAACCTATGTCAACCACATTGCTGTTTATTGAACTGGCCATCGTGCTGGCCATGATATTCATCGGCGCCCGTGTAGGGTCCATCGGCCTGGGCATGTATGGCATGGTGGGCGTTTTTATCCTGGTATTCGTCTTCGGCCTGGAACCGGGAAACATCCCCATCGATGTCATGCTCATCATTGTGGCGGTCATTACTGCCTCGGCCGCCCTGCAGGCTGCCGGCGGACTGGATTATATGGTGGAACTGGCCGCCCGCTTCCTGCGCAGGCACCCCAGCCATATTACCTTCTACGCCCCCCTCACCACCTGGCTGTTCTGCATCCTGGCCGGTACGGCGCACACCTGCTACGCCCTCCTTCCCATCATATCCGAGATTTCCCTCAAAGCCAAAATCCGTCCGGAACGGCCGCTGAGCGTAGCCACCATCGCCGCTTCGCTGGGCATCACCGGTTCCCCGGTGTCGGCCGCCACCGCCGCCATCCTCTCCCAGAGCCTCCTGGGCGCACACGGAGTGGGCATGGCCCAGATTCTGATGGTCACCATTCCCTCTTCGCTGGTAGCCATCCTGGTCGCTTCCTTCGTCCAGAATTTCGTAGGGAAACCGCTGGAAAAGGACCCGGAATACCAGCACCGCCTCCAGGCCGGCCTCCTGGATGGGGAAACCGCCGCCGAAAAGAAGGAAATCAACCCGCGCGCCAAATGGGCCGTGCTCGTCTTCCTGCTGGGCGTTGTCCTGGTGGTGCTCTTCGGGAGTTTCCCGTCCCTGCGCCCGAGTTTTAACGGCACGCCCGTCAGCATGAACGCCACCATCGAGATGATCATGATGTCCATCGCCGCCCTCATTCTCCTCGTGGGCAAGGCCGATGTCAGGAAGGCCGTGCAAGGCAATGTCTTCAGTGCCGGCATGGTGGCCATGGTCTCCATCTTCGGGGTAGCCTGGATGGGCAGCACCTTTTTCGAGGGGAACAAAGACCTGATCCTGGGCGCCGTGGGCGGGCTTTTCACCCAGTGGCCCATCCTTTTCGCCATCCCGCTGTTCCTGATGAGCATCATGCTGTTCTCGCAGGCCGCGACGGTCAAGACCCTGTACCCGGTGGGCCTCGCCATGGGCATCCCCCCGCTGGTGCTGCTGGCCCTTTTCCCAGCCGTGAACGGCTATTTCTTCCTGCCGAACTATCCCACGGAGGTGGCCGCCATCGGCTTTGACCGCACCGGCACCACCAAAATCGGCAAATATGTTGTCAACCACTCGTTCCAGCTTGCCGGCTTCATCACTACGTTTGTAAGCATCGGCCTGGGATACCTGATTATTCAATTTTTATAGTTCCTAAACACATCTCTATGAAACAGTTAAAATCGATCCTGCTGGTGGCCACGGCTCTGCTGGTCACCGTCAGCCTCAACGCAAAACCCAAGATTCGCATCATCGCCACGGGCGGCACCATCGCCGGCGTTTCCACCACCTCCGCCTCCTCGGCCTATACTGCCGGGCAAGTGGGCATCCAGACCCTTCTGGACGCCGTCCCCCAGATTCTGAACCTGGCCGACATTTCCGGCGAGCAGTTGGTGAACATCGGCTCCCAGGACATGAATGACGAAGTCTGGCTCAAACTTTCCAAGCGTGTCAATGAACTCCTGAACAAGGAAGGTTACGACGGCGTGGTCATCACCCACGGAACCGACACCATGGAAGAGACCGCCTATTTCCTCAACCTGACCGTCAAGAGCGACAAGCCCGTCATCCTGGCCGGCTCCATGCGTCCGTCCAACGCCATCAGCGCCGACGGCCCCGCCAACCTGTACAATGCGGTTGCCGCCGCCGTCTCCCCCAACTGCAAGGGGATGGGGGTCCTCTGCTGCATGAACAACCAGTTGCTGGACGCCAAGACGGTCATCAAGACCCACACCATCGACTGCGACACCTTCGAGGGCGGCCCTTCCGGCATCATCGGCTATGTTTACAACGGTGAAGCCCACTTGCTCCAGAGCCCCAACAACCGGCACACCAAGAATTCCATCTTCGACGTCTCCAAACTCGAGGAACTGCCCAAGGTGGGCATCGTCTATGGGTATGCCAACGCTTCCCCGCTTCCGATGAAGGCTTTCGTGGATGCCGAATTCGACGGCATCGTGCTGGCCGGCGTCGGTGACGGCAACTTCTACAAGGATGTCTTCGAAGTGGCCGTGGAAGCCCAGAAAGAGGGCATCCAGATTGTCCGCAGTTCCCGCTGCCCTACCGGCCCCACCTGCCTCAACAGCGAAGTGGATGACGAAAAGTACCACTTTGTGGCCGCACTGGACCTGAACCCCCAGAAAGCCCGTGTTCTCCTGATGCTCGCCCTCACCAAGACCCGCGACTGGCAGGAGATTCAGAAATTCTTCATGGAGTACTAAGCCATGAAGAAACTGTTTGTTACCCTCATCGCCCTGTCCACGGCCGTAACGGCCTTCGCCCAGGGCGGCAACACCCGCGACGGCGGTCCCGAGGGGGATTACAAATCCCTGTGGGAACTGGTTTCCAAGCAGGAGAAGAAGAATGACGGCTTCAATCTCTATTTCAACTTCGCCGGCAGTTTCCAGGAAAGCATCAATCCCTTCGCTTCCAGTTTCAAGGCAAAGCAGTTGCGCATCGAAGTCAAAGGCACTTTCGGGAAGCATCTGAGTTACCGCTACCGCCAGCGCCTGAACAAGGCCCGGGCCGACCAGGACGACAACCTGGCCAAGAGCATCGACGTGATGATGCTGGGCTGGAAGTTCAACGACCACTGGGCCGTGAACCTGGGCAAGATGTGTCAGATCTGGGGCGGCTTCGAGTTTGACGAGAACCCGATGTTCATCTACCAGTACTCGGACATGCTGGACTACATGGACAACTTCATGACCGGCGGTATGGTTTCCTGGTTCCCGGTTCCCTCGCAGGAAATTGCGTTCATGGTGACCAACGCCTACACTTCCCGCCGCGAGTACAAAGGCTATACGCCCTCGGCCCACCCGCTCACCTATATCCTCAACTGGAACGGCAGCATGTTCGGCGGCTTGCTGAATACCCGTTGGGCAGCAGGCATCCAGACGGAAGCTCAGCACAAGTACTCCTACATGGTTACGCTGGGCCAGCAGTTGGCACTGCCCAAATTCCAGTTGTATGTGGACTATATGGGCGAGTATGACCAGTTGGACCGCCTGGGCATCGTGACGGAAGATATCGGCGTGACGGAAAACGTCCGCTATCACTCCCTCATCGCCAAGGCCAACTGGCAGTTCCTGCCCAAATGGAACCTCATGGGGAAGGGCATGTATGAACTGGCCACGGTGGCCGACAAACCGGACCTGGCCCTCTACCGCCAGTCCATCGGCTGGGTGGGCAGCATCGAATACTATCCCTGGAAGGAGCAGGACCTGCGTTTCTTCCTGGCCTATGTGGGACGCGACCACCACTTCACCAAGGCCAGCGGCATCGCTGCGGCCAACGGAACGACGCATCGAATCGAAATTGGTTTCATGTACAGAATCAAAGCTTATTAAATAAATAATCCTATGTCAGAACAAAAATTCAGGGTCGAAAGCGACCTCATCGGCGAACTTCAGGTTCCCATCGACGCCTACTACGGCGTACAGACCCAGCGGGCCATCAACAACTACAAAATCTCCAATACCCGCATGTGCGACTATCCGGAGTACATCATTGCCATGGCCTATGTCAAGATGGCCGCGGCGGCTGCCAACTCCGAGCTGGGCGTGCTGGACAAGACCATCGGCGACGCCATCATCGCCGCCTGCAAGGAAATCGTGGACGGCAAATTCTGGGACCAGTTCCCCGTGGATATGATGCAGGGAGGTGCCGGTACTTCCGTGAACATGAACGCCAACGAGGTCATCGCCAACCGCGCCCTCGAGCTCATGGGCCACAAGAAAGGCGAGTATCAGTTCTGCTCCCCCAACGACCACGTGAACTGCGCCCAGTCCACCAACGACGCCTATCCCACTGCGTTCCGCTACACCTTTGTCCGCATGAACAAGCACGTGGAAAATGCCCTGAAGGACCTCATTGCCGCCTTCCGCGCCAAAGGCGAGGAGTTCAAGGACATCATCAAAATGGGCCGCACCCAGCTGCAGGACGCCGTTCCCATGACCTCCGGCCAGGAGTTCAACGCTTTCGCCAACAACCTGGAAGAAGAGCTGTCCAACCTGGAGCGCAACGCCGTTCTCCTGAAGGAAATCAACATGGGCGGTACCGCCATCGGCACCGGCCTCAATGCGGTTCCCGGCTTTGCCGAACTTTGCACCAAGCGCATGAGCGAATTCACCGGCGACAGCTTCGAAAAGGCCCCCGACCTGGTGGAAGCCACCCCGGACACCGGTGCCTATGTGAGCTACTCGGCCGCTCTCAAACGCCTGGCCGTCAAACTCTCCAAGATTTGCAACGACCTTCGCCTCATGGCCTCCGGTCCCCGTTGCGGCCTGCACGAAATCAACCTTCCCGCCATGGCTCCGGGTTCGTCCATCATGCCGGGCAAGGTGAATCCGGTGATCCCCGAGGTCACCAATCAGGTGTGCTTCAAGGTAATCGGCAATGACACCGCCGTCTGCTTCGCCGCCGAAGCCGGTCAGCTGCAGCTCAACGTGATGGAGCCGGTCATCGCCGAATGCATCCTCGAGAGCCAGACCTGGCTGATGAATGCCATGAACACCCTCCGCAGCAAGTGCGTGGAAGGCATCACCGTCAATGCAGAGCACTGCTACGACATGGTGAAGAACTCCATCGGCATCGTCACCGCCCTCAATCCCTATATCGGCTACAAGAATTCCACCAAGGTGGCCAAGGAAGCCCTGCAGACCGGTCGCAGCGTCTATGACCTCGTTCTCGAACACGGTCTCATGACCAAGGAGAAACTGGACGAAGCCCTGGATCCCAAGGCCATGACCGCTTCCCACGACTTCCTCAAATAAGCGTGGCCAATAACCTGTTGCCTATCAATCGTTTACGTACAATCCTCTGCGCTTTTTGCGCAGAGGATTGTACGTAAGTGGCTGATTATAAATAGATTCCGCGCCACCGGAAAATGCGGGATGATTTGAAAGGGATTATTACTATCTTTGCAAAAAATTGAATATGGGCATCAAAATTAACTTGCAGAGGACGGAGACCGAGTTGTTCTGCTCGTCCAAATGGTGGGGAGACCCGGATTTTCCGGCCGATATGGAATACCCCACCGTTGAAGTGACGGACGAAGACGGAACCTACGACTATCCGCTCACATTCGTGTGCCAGATCGACTGCGAGGACATTGCCTCTTTGGACCCGGAGGGAAAGCTTCCCCACCAGGGCATGCTCTATGTCTTTGCCGGGGTGGACGAGTATCTGGACGCCTTCGACAGTCCGTTTCACAATGGAGCAGGCGAATGGGGCCGGAAAATGGCGGTGATCAAATATACCAAGGCCATCAACTTCGAAACCTTCCGCAGCGCCATCCTGGTCGATGACGAGGACAATTCCCTGACGGAAGCACCTTTGAAGATGACCTTCGAGGCCTGTGCCGATGATGCCCCTTGCACCCGGATGCTGGGGATCGGCCCGGATGAGGGTCTGGAAAACTTCCTGCAGATTGTTTCCGGGACGGCCGGGCTCCAATTCCCGGACAACGGCGTCCTGAGCCTCCAATATGCAGGCAAAGACTTCGCCGCCGGAAAATGGAAACTGGTCAAAGCCCGGCTCAAGGCACAAAAAGGGTGACAACTAACTTGTTCTCCCATAGTCGCTTACGCAAAATCCTCTGCGCAAAAAGCGCAGAGGATTTTACATAATCAACTTATAATCAACAGCTTAGAAATCACACTACGATGTGGACGTAATCATCTGCGGCGGCGCCGGCAATAAGGAGGACCAGCAGGATGATGACGATGATGAGCCAGAGAACAAAGATTACGAGGCCAGGCTTCCAGGAAGGGGATTTGAAGCCGAAGATGAGTTGAATGCCTCCATAGAGGAGCCCCACGAAAGGCAGGATGACGGCCAGGGCGGCCAGCACCACTACCCAAGGCGTGGAAAGAAGGTCGTACATGGCCGGCCAGTCCTGTGACAGTTCCTCCATCCAATGGGTGATGGGGACGCCGAAAAGTTGGGTTCCTTTCAGGGACAGCACCGACACGGAAGCCAGGCCGGAAGAGCCCATGATCAGAAGAACGATTCCCACGGCTACGAGTATCCATTTTCCAAAACGTTGGAAAAAGTCGGAATGAACCACTTCCCGGGCGGTATCGCCCATCTCGTGGATGCCGCTTTGGACGGTGCGGCGGATATCATCGGCCGTTCCGGGATCTCCTTTCATGGCCCAGCGCTCCTGCGCCGTGCGGGCGGCCGGCATGGATACCCAAAGAATGGAATAAAGAACAGGGACGGAAAGGCACCAGATACCTTCATAGGCCACGGAGAAGAAGACGACGACCGCCGCAACCGCAAAAGCGATCCGCAGCCAGCTCACCTCCAGCCCAAAATAGTTGCCCAAGCCGGCGCATACTCCGCCCAGACGCTTGTTGGCAAGGTCCCGGTACAGCCTTCTCCGGGGCTTTTCCGCACCGGCGTCGGGAGCGGGATCATCGGCCTCGATGGTTTCCGGACGGCCGATGACATCAATCACCCGCTGGACTCCGGGAAGGGTGACGACAGTGCCTTTGGGGGTGTTCTCCTGCAAGAGTTCGGCCACCCGTTCCTCGATGCCTTCCATGATTTCTTTCCCACCTTCCTGCCCCAGGTAGTGGGTCTCCAGGCTTGTAAGATAGCCGGACAGCGCTTCGGCCGCATCTTTTTCCAGATAGAAGGCATAACCGCCTATGCTGAGTTGAATGGTTTCTTTCATGACGGTTTATTGTTTTAAGGTTTGAATGCTTTGGACCATTTCTTCCCAGGCCGCATCCATCTCGGCAAGTTGTTCACGGCCCTTTTCCGTAATCACATAGTACTTTCTGGGCGGCCCCTGGGTGGATTCTTCCCAGCGGTAACTCAGCAGCCCTTGATTCTTCTGACGGATCAGAAGCGGATACAGCGTCCCTTCCACCACAATCATATTGGCAGCCTTGAGTTCTTCCAGGATGACGGAGGCATAGGCCTCTTTCCGGCTCAGGATGCACAGGATGCAGTATTCAAGCACCCCTTTCCGCATTTGGGAGCGGACATTTTCACTGATATTCTCCATAGTCTGCTACTTTTTATAGGTTTCACGGGCGAAGGCCGACATGTTCTCCGCGGTGGGAGGAATGCCACGCATTTCGCATTTCCTGGCCGGTGTATCGGCCTTGGGGACGGCAATCCAGAGAATCAGATAAATCCAGAAGCCGGCCGATCCGAAAATAAGGGCCACCAGCATGAGGATGCGGATGAGGGTAATGTCAAGATCAAAGTACAAGGCCAGGCCGGAACACACGCCGGCGACGGATTTGTTGTCCACATCCCGGTACAGGCGACGGGGCATATCGGCCTTGGGGGACGAGGACGACGAGGTGGATCCGCCTTCCGCCGAACCGTCGGGCATTCCGAGGGCCGACGCCACCTTCTGCACCATGTCCAGCGTCACCACACGGGAGCCCTCCCCCACTTCCTGGAAGAACAGTTCCGCGATGCGGTCTTCGATTTCCTCCATCACCTCCGCTTTCTGGTATTCCGGGACCGTGAGTTTTCCCCTGAAGTGGTCCAGATACTCCTGCAGGCGGGAATATGCATCCTCATCCAGAATGAAGTTGCGTCCTCCCAAAGAAACATTTACTACCTTTTTCATTTCTTAAAATATTTGTTGGTGCAAAGATATGAATATTTTTTGGTACTTTGCAATACATAGTAGTAAAAATGTTAAAATATTTTTTCGCCTGATTAGTAACTTTCTCATTATCAGTGTAATACGTAAAATCCTCTGCGCTTTTTGCGCAGAGGATTTTACGTAAAAGAATGAAAATCAGGCAATTGGCTGCCAGGGAGGAAGTTTAGTCGGCCGGGGAGAAATCGTCCTTGCCTACTCCGCAGACGGGGCAAAGCCAGTCGGCCGGGATGTCTTCAAAAGCGGTTCCGGGGGCGATTCCGCTGTCGGGATCCCCTACTGCGGGATCATACTCATACCCGCAAATGTTGCATACGTACTTTTTCATATCCATTTTATTGTGTTAAAAGGTTCTTCACTGCGTAAATAGTGCGGCCAAAAGCTACAGGCCGATGGTCTTGAAGAAATCGTTTCCCTTGTCATCCACGAGGATGAAGGCCGGGAAGTCTTCCACCGTAATCTTCCAGATGGCTTCCATGCCCAGTTCCGGGTATTCCACGCACTCGATGCTGCGGATGCTGCTCTGGGACAGGACGGCTGCCACGCCGCCGATGGTTCCCAGGTAGAAACCGCCGTGTTTCTGACAGGCATCCGTCACCACTTTGGAACGGTTGCCCTTGGCAATCATCACCAGGGAAGCCCCCTGGTCCTGGAATTCGTCCACATACGGGTCCATGCGGTTGGCCGTGGTGGGGCCCATGGAGCCGCAAGGATAGCCTGCCGGCGTTTTGGCCGGGCCGGCATACAGGATGGGATGGTCCTTGAAGTAGGCGGGCATCGGCTGTCCGGCATCCAGACGGGCTTTCAGCTTGGCGTGGGCGATGTCCCGGGCCACGATGATGGTGCCTTTCAGGTTCACGCGGGTACCCACCGTGTATTTTGTGAGCTCTGCACGCACGGCGTCAATCCCCTTGTCCAGGTCTATCTCGATGCCCTTAGGGCCTTCGCCGGGACGGCGGAGCTCCTCGGGAATCAGTTCCGAAGGGTTGTTGTCCATCTTCTCGATCCAGACGCCGTCTGCATTGATCTTGGACTTGATATTGCGGTCTGCGCTGCAGCTCACGCCCATGCCGATGGGACAGCTGGCCCCGTGGCGCGGAAGGCGGATTACGCGGATGTCATGCGCCAGATATTTGCCTCCGAACTGGGCGCCCAGGCCGATTTTCTGCGCCTCTTTCAGGAGTTTTTCCTCCAGGTCGATGTCGCGGAAGGCGCGGCCGGTCTCGTCGCCGGTGGTGGGAAGGTTGTCGTAGAACTTGATGCTGGCCAGCTTCACGGTAAGAAGGTTCTTTTCGGCCGATGTTCCACCGATCACGAAGGCGATGTGATAGGGCGGGCAGGCCGCCGTGCCCAGGGAGCGCATTTTTTCCACCAGGAAGGGAATCAGGGTGCCCTCGTTCTGGATGGTGGCCTTGGTCATGGGATAGAAGTAGGTTTTGTTGGCGCTGCCGCCGCCCTTTGCCACCATGACAAAGCGGTATTCACTGCCGTGGGTGGCCTCGATGTCAATCTGCGCAGGCAAGTTGCACTTGGTGTTCACCTCGTTGTACATGTCCAGCGGAGCGTTCTGGCTGTAGCGCAGGTTCTCCTGGGTGTAGCAGTTGAAAACGCCCCGGCTCAGGGCCTCCTCATCCTCGAAGTCCGTCCAGACGCGCTGCCCTTTTTCTCCGTGGATAATGGCGGTGCCGGTGTCCTGGCAGAAGGGAAGGACGCCCTTGACGGAAGTTTCCGCATTGCGGAGGAACTGGAGGGCCACATACTTGTCATTGTCGGAAGCCTCCGGGTCATGCAGGATTTTCGCCACCTGCTCATTGTGGGCGCGGCGCAGCATGAACTGACAGTCATGGAAAGACTGCTGGGCCACCAGCGTGAGGGCCTCCGGAGAAACTTCCAGAAGGGTTTTGTCTCCGAACTTGGTCGTTTTCACCAGTTTCTCGGAACCGGGAATCCTGTAGTATTCAGCGGTGTCTTCACCAAGCTGAAACATGGGTGCATATTTGAATTCTTGTGCCATTATTTGAAGCTTTGATTTTCAATTTTACAAAAATAATCAATCCCTCCGACCTCCGCAAATCTTTTGCGGGACTATTTTCTTAGAAGCTGTTTTGAAATGGTTGCCGAAGTTTGTTATATGGATTTTTCGAGACAGTTT
>OCTW013375775.1_pt1 | contig 13708 bp, 12 predicted proteins | sample 1539671 | NCBI WGS metagenome assembly OCTW01 (sample SAMN02144230, study PRJEB22623) | gut metagenome | biome: sheep rumen | host: Ovis aries | place: New Zealand | reverse complement strand
AGCAAGCAGGAAAAGAGACTCAAGAGAAAATTAATAAGCTTGGCGATAAGATAAGGAGGAAAGATTCATGAAAAATATCTTTAGAATCTTTATGCATGATGCCAAGCGATTATATACAAATGTTGTAGCAGTAGTCGTAATTATGGGACTTGCTGTTATTCCTAGTCTGTATGCTTGGTTTAATACACTATCAAACTGGGATCCTTATTCAGAGAGTGCAACAAGCAATATATCTGTTGCTGTAGCCTCAGATGATCTTGGAATATCTATTGATGATGCGAAGCTTAATATTGGTGATAAGATTATCGCTAATTTGAAGGAGAATAAAGCTATTAATTGGGTATTTACAGATACATCAGAGGATGCCATTAATGGAGTATATTCTGGAGAATATTATGCCGCCCTTGTGGTTAATGAGCGATTCTCAGAAGATATGATAAGTTTCCTAGGTGGAGATATTAACAATCCGGTTATTCATTATTATGAGAATGAGAAGAAGAATGCCATTGCCCCTAAAATAACTGGCAAGGTTAAGACTTCTATTCAAACTGAGGTAGATAAGGCATTCGTTAGTACATTAGCTAAGATATTATTAGAAGTCAGTGAGTATGCTATATCAGATAATCAAGGTACGAATCTCACTAATACAGCGCTTAACAAGTTATATGATCTAGATGGAGATATAACAACTTGTATTACAATAATTGATTCCTATGTCAGCCTTATAGATTCAGCAGGTGCTGTTATGGATGCTGCCAAAGAAGTAACAGACGAATTAGATGCCTTGAAGGAGACAGGCAAATCCATGGCTGATGCAGCTCAGGCTACAACAAATGTTGCTGAGAATACAGTTGATACAGTATCTGATATTGCAACGCAGACAATGAATCAGACAGAAGGTAAATTGTCTCTGTTATATGATGAGATGAACGAATTATATAATTCAATTAATCTTAATACGAATATCACAGATAAGCAGATAGATTCAATTATAACAGCCCAGGAAGCAATTAAGAATGCCTACGATCTTGGAATAAAAAATGTCAGGGATACTACTAATCCAACTATTAGTTCTGATGCGGCTAAGGTTGATGCTGATATGGACAAGATATCGAGTGATCTTAATTCACTCAAACCTCTTCCAAGTATGACTTTAGAAGATGCAAGAAATGTTATTGATGCTACAAGAACAGATATTGATGCATGTAGAAATGGTATTAAGACTTTATCAAGAAACTATACCTATAGTGTGAAACCACAGCTTAGACAGTCAGTGAATTCCGTTGAAAATTCGTTACTTGAAGTTAAGAATTTGCTTAATTATTCATCAGATTCAATTAACGACCTTGCCAATATTCTTCATAGTTATCCTGATATGATGAAGTTAGGTAAGGGTAATCTCTTATCTACAAGGGCAGAAGTAGTTAAGATGCAGACAGGTCTACGTGATTTAATTAAGGACATGGAAGACTTAGAGAATAATGAGCAATATCAGCTACTAGCTAAGATTATTGAGACTGATCCAGAGATTATTGCAGACTTTATTGTTGAGCCAGTATCTCTAGATAAGCAGCCAATTTTCCCAATGCAGACTAATGGTGATGCAACAGCGCCATTCTATATTGTACTATCTATATGGTTTGGAGCACTTATACTTGTTGCCATAATGAAGACTAAAGTTAAGCCAATTGTAGGGCTTATGAATGTTAAACCATACCAGGAATTCTTTGGAAGATACGTACTATTCTTCCTTATGGGACAGCTTCAGACAATAATAACATACGCTGGTTGCATGTTCTACGTACAGATTAATTGTGAACACCCAGTTCTCTTGTATATAGGATGCGCATTTACAAGCTTCTCATTTACATTCTTATTATACTCTCTAACCTATGCCTTTGGCTCAGTAGGAGAGGCAATATGTGTAGTCTTATTGGTTATACAGGTAGCAGGAAGTGGTGGAACCTTCCCAGTTGAAGTTCTTCCAGGCTTCTTCCAGGTATTATATAAGTACATGCCATTTGCTTATGGTCTATCAGCGTTCAGAGAAGCAATAGGAGGACTATATAAGTATGACTTCCTTTGGGCATTACTGGGACTACTGGTTTATGTTATGGTGTCATTCTTAATTGGATTAATTGGAATGAGAGGTAAGAAATTTGAAGCATTTATAGAGAGAAAACTAGAGGAACAAGATGTAATAGGGTAGACATATGAATTAATAAATTTAGGCGCGCTTTAGGAGTTTTCCCTTTCAAGCGCGCTTTTCTTTGCATTTTCGAAGTCTCTTTTTATAAAGGCTTCTTTTTCTTCTGCAGATGTATTAAGAGATAGTGTAGTAAAGCAATCAACCTTAGCCTTATGTAAGCCCATAACTATATTATAGTAATCAGGAATAGGCTTAGTTGACATAGAAGTCTTACTTCTTTGCAGGTATTTAATCTGTAATAGAGATGAAGTAACAATTCTTCTGGTGCACAGATTAAAGTAATCGAAGTTAAAGAGACGGTCTTCTCCAAATTCCATGCCTTCTCTAAATCTCAAATTGACAGAGTCAATGATATTCTTCTTGTAGAATTTATTGCAATTAGAGTATGTCATAAGATTTTCGCCTCTAATAAATGCATCTGCAAATGTGTGATTTGATTCGTAGATATTATCTCTAACGCCCCACACTTCACTATCTCCATCAATAGGGAATCTTTCTATGCCAAATATGTATAGATCCTCGTAAGAGTCAGTTAATGGCAGACTATTCTCTAGGAAATGTTCTTGCATCATATCGTCGCAATCCATGAAAGTAATGTATCTTCCTCTAGCATTATCAATTCCGAGATTTCTAGAACCGGACGCACCCTGATGATTATTATATATAACCTTCACATTACTCTTACAATTCTCGTATTTAGATATAACATCTCTAGTGTTATCCTCTGAACCATCATCAACTAGTATAAGCTCACAGTTATCAGGAAGCTGTGAAAGTATTGATGTAATTCCTTCGTCAATGAATTCTTCGCAATTATAAGTAGGTATTATAATTGACAGTAGTATATTATCATTATTCATTATTATTTGTTCCCTTTTTCTTTCTATAGAGAATATATGCTATTACAGCAAGTAGTGCACCAATTGAAGTAATTACCATACCTATTATCATTACAAATTGGGTGCCATTTCCAACAAGTGAGCTTTCTAGTAGGAAACCAAGTATTGTTCCTATAGATATTGTCATACCCATTATTGTCTGGCCTTTGTTCTTGTCTTCTCTTGACATAGTATCGTCTGATAAGTAGACCATGGATGGAATAATAATAGCATATGTTAGTGCTTGTAGAATCTGGGCAATAATAATTAAAGCAATATTACTTGCCATAATGAATAGTATGCTTCTAATTATGTAACAGATTGCTGCAAAAACAATAAGAGACTGTGAAGAGAATTTCTTCAGAATCTTGGAGAATAAGAACATAATAGGTAGTTCTACAATTGCAGCAATGGCTGTTGCTATTCCGAATGTCTTGTAATTTCCGCCAGCGTCATTAACAATGTTAATAAGATTAGCAGAGAAGAGATTCTGGAATGTAAATATAAATATTAAAGCAAAGAAGAAAATAAAGAAGACAGAATACTTCTTAATAAATGCGAAAAATGATATCTTCGATGAATTACTTTCTTCTGTAGTTAAAGAATTGTCAGTTGTTTCTCTAGTTATATGGTCTACCTTAGGCATTATAAGAAGAATTACAAGTGTACCAACTCCAGCAATCAAGGCAGCAGTAGGAACCACTGCAGGACTTATATTCTCCATTAGGCTTCCAATTAACCAGGATACTAGTGCATAGGATAGGGAACCACCGGCTCTTGCAGGGCCAAAGCTTACTGGATGCTCCTTAGTATTGTAATAGAAGCAGCTCTCATTAATAAGTGGTGACATACAGAAAGCTATAACAATGGCAGCACAGAATAGTATTATATCAAGCATGGAAGCATTGAAGAATATAAGTCTAACTGATATAACAATAAGTATTATTGTAAGTATATATAGTATTATCTTCCAATTAAACCTTCTACTTCTATCAGCAACATTTCCAAGAACAGGCTGAAGAAATGTTGCTATAGCACATGCAATGGCAACTACTATTCCTGCTATCTGTTCTGATGCGCCACACGCCTTGAAGAATGTAATAGTATATCCAATAAGGCATAACTGTATAATATAGAAAAATGCAAAAAGTAAAACAGCAAGTATTTGTTCTTTGTTAATCTTCTTAGTATTCATATTAGCTCCATCCTTCGTCAGTTCTAGCAGATCCTTCCGGAATACCAGGAAGGATAAGAACGCTCACCTCTTTCATATGTATGGTGTAAATGTGTTATTAGTATAAGGCTATTATACAACAATATTTTAAAAATAAGAAAATTAATATTTATGAAGGTTTTATGGTTTCATTTTAATTCTAACTAAATTATAATTAAACTACTAAGGTTCTACAATGTAGAATATAAAGCGTAATTATTAAGATAGGGGTATAAAGATGAGAAAAAAAGCAATTATTACTGGCGGAGAATCAGGAATAGGAAGAGGAATATGTGTTGCACTTGCGAAAGAAGGCTATGATATAGCCTTCTCTTACTATAGTGGTGCAGATAATAGTGATTATTATGTAGATATGACAACAAGTCTTATAACAAGTCTGGGAGCTGAGTGTTATCCATTTGATGCTGATTTTTCCAAGAAGGACGGCGCAGATATTTTATTTAATAAAGCGATAAGCTCTCTAGGTTCATTAGACTTATGCATTAATAATGCCGGTGTTAACAAACCCCGTGCAATACAGGATTTTTCTGACGACAATCTTGATTTTCTTCTTAATCTTGATTTTCGTACATATATCAAGATGATGCATCTGTCTTCGAGATATATGATAGATAATAAGATTAAAGGTAATATTATTAATATAACCTCCTCAAGAGGAGAACGCTCTTATCCTAATTGTGGACTGTATTGCGGTATGAAAGCAGGTCTTAACAAGATGATTGAAGCGTTTGCGCTTGATGTTGCAGAATACGGAATCCGAATTAATAATGTGGCACCCGGTGCCATAAGAATAAGAACTAAGGAAGAGATAGCATTCATTGATAAACCTTCTGATATGGAATATTATTGGGATAAGAGAATAGCCGAAAGCCCACTGAATACCGTTCCTGACTTTTGGGACAATCTAAAAGATACTGTGCCCTTAGGTCGTGCAGGCACACCCAGGGATATTGCTAATGCAGTAACATTTCTGGCATCGGACAAAGCATCGTATATCACGGGCATAACACTAAGAGTTGATGGCGGATTAATTCTGCCGGGTATACCGGAGGGTTCGGCCCGAACTGACGAGGGCTGGGAATAGAAAGAGAAGAGAATTTGGAAATTATCAAGAAATATGTCAGTGACACTGAATAATAAATTTTTAAGTTTCCATTTGCGAACAATTAAGTTATAATAAGAATATCATCGTAAGATTATTCGATGATAGTTGATGAAGGGATAAGTATTAAGATAATAGGAGGTATACATTATGGCAAAATGGGTTTGTTCGGTATGCGGTTATGTACATGAAGGAGATGAGCCACCAGAAGAGTGTCCAGTATGTCATGTACCAGCAGAGAAATTCAATAAGCAGGAAGGCGAGATGACATGGGCAGCAGAGCATGTTGTAGGTGTTGCAAAGGGTGTTAGCGAAGACATCTTAGCAGACCTAAGATCTAATTTCGAAGGAGAGTGCTCAGAGGTAGGAATGTATCTAGCAATGGCTAGAGTTGCCCATAGAGAAGGATATCCAGAGATTGGTATGTATTATGAGAAGGCTGCATGGGAAGAGGCAGAGCATGCTGCTAAGTTCGCAGAGCTTCTTGGAGAAGTAGTAACAGACTCTACTAAGAAGAATCTACAGCTTAGAGTTGATGCAGAGAATGGCGCAACTGCAGGTAAGACTGATCTTGCTAAGCGTGCTAAGGCTGCTAATCTTGACGCAATTCATGACACAGTTCATGAGATGGCTAGAGATGAAGCCAGACATGGTAAGGCATTCAAAGGTCTCTTAGACAGATATTTTGGATAGATTTGGTTTAATATATAAGGAAAGGTCCAATCTGCTTAATTGTATCAGGTAGTATCCTGATATAATTAAGGGATTGGATTTTTTTATTATAATAAAGGGATATAATGGTCGAGAGTACTTTACTTTTTCTAATAAATATAATAGGATATATGAGGTTAAAATAATTAAAGGAGTAAATTAATATGAAATTATCACCATTACAAGAAGCAAGATATGAATATAAGCCTAAGCTTCCAGGAATGCTTAGAAATGGTATTAGTGAGATTAGTGTAAAGACTGGCGAGAGGACAAAAAGCGTAGCAGATCAGGAGAAAATCGCAGCATTATTTCCTAATACATATGGAAAATGTGAGATAACATTTGAAAAAGGCCAGAATACATCAGATAACAAGAAGCAGGTTGTAGGTGTTATTCTATCAGGTGGACAGGCACCAGGTGGGCACAATGTAATCTGTGGTCTATATGACGCTCTTAAAGCAACTAATAAGGAAAATGTATTATTAGGATTTAAAGGCGGTCCAAGTGGTCTTATAGAAGATGATTACATCGAGATGACAGATCAATATATTGATTCATATCGTAATACAGGTGGATTCGATATAATTGGATCTGGTCGTACTAAGCTTGAGACAGAAGAGCAATTTGAAATTGTTACAGAAGTTGCGAAGAAGCATGGTCTTACAGCAATCGTAATCATTGGTGGTGACGACTCTAATACTAATGCAGCAGTACTTGCTGAGTATATGGCTGCACACAATACTGGTGTACAGGTAATTGGTTGTCCTAAGACAATTGATGGAGATTTAAAGAACGAAGATATTGAAGCTTCATTTGGTTTCGATACAGCAACTAAGACTTATAGTGAAGTTATTGGTAATATCGAAAGAGATGCTAATTCTGCTAAGAAGTATTGGCATTTTATCAAGGTAATGGGACGTTCTGCTTCTCACGTTGCACTAGAATGTGCTCTTGAGACACAACCTAATATCTGTCTAATCGGAGAGGAAGTTGCAGCTAAGAAAATGTCTCTAGAAGATATTGCTAATCAGATTGCAGATTCTGTAGAAGCTAGAGCTAATAATGGAGACAACTTTGGTGTAGCTATTATTCCAGAAGGAATAATTGAGTTCGTTCCTGAATTCTCTAAGCTTATTGCAGAGATTAACGAATTACTTGCTGGAGAAAGTGCAGAAGAATTTAATAATCTTGTTGACTGGGCTTCTAAGGAACATTTTATCGAAAGAGGACTTTCAGATAAGTCAATGAAGGTATTCGCGCTTCTTCCTGAATTTGTACAGAAGCAGTTATTCCTTGAGAGAGATCCTCATGGAAATGTACAGGTATCACTAATCGAGTCAGAGAAATTAATCTCTTCACTTGTAGCAGATACTCTTAATGGGAGAAAAGCAAAGGGAAAATACAAAGGTAAATTCTCACCACTTCATCACTTCTTTGGATATGAAGGAAGATGTGCATTCCCATCTAACTTTGATGCAGATTACTGCTATTCACTGGGATATAACGCATTTATGCTTATCCAGTATGGTTATACAGGTTATTTATCTAAGGTATCTAACCTTGCTAAGCCTGCTGAGGAATGGATTGCAGGTGGAATGCCAATTACCAAGATGATGAATATTGAGAGAAGAAATGGTGAAGATAAGCCAGTTATAAGAAAAGCTCTAGTAGATCTTGATGGCGCACCATTTAGATACTTTGCTCAGAAGAGAGATACATGGGCTGTTGAAACTGCTTACACATATCCAGGAGCTATACAGTATTACGGACCAAGTTCTGTATGTGATATAACAACCAGAACACTTGCTTTAGAGCATAAATAAGAAATTATAAGAGAATAATTAAGCAATATAAAACTTCAAGTCTTGTGAGAACTAAGAACAGTTCAACGCAGGAACTTGAAGTTTTTATTTTACAAATTCACTTGAGAGTAATCCGTATAGATAGTGGTCTCTCCATTTATCCTGAATCATTATTTTATCTCGAAGGAGTCCTTCTTTCTTGAATCCAAGATTCTCAAGAATTGCTATAGATGGGGCATTCTCCGGAAGTACCAAGGCTTCGAATCTATGCAATTCCAGATCTTTTATCATTATATTGATTCCAGCTCTAAGAGCTTCTGTGCAATAGCCTTTATTGGTGAAGGCTTTGTCAATTTTATATCCCACCTGACAAGAAGAGTAGATAGGTTTTGCAATGTTTCTAAAGCAGACTGTACCGATAATAGTATCTGGATCTTCTTTACGATATAACCAGAATCTAACTACGGCAAGTTGAAGCATCTTCTTATATTCATAGTTAAGAATATTGCGGTGATGCTCAATATTATAGAAATTATCTACGTCGATTGGCTCAACTGCCTCGAATTCCCTGGTGTTATGTAAATCGAATACTAGAGCATCTTCTGCAATTTCTTCACCGCATATTTTAAGAATTAATCTATCTGTTTCGTATACAAAATTCATAATAATACTACCTGTATTCCTGTTAATCTAAAGCTCTAACCTTGATATTTCCAATATTATAATTATTAAGTATATTGACTATTTCGTCGAATTCAGCAGCAGAATAGGTTGTAAATATCTTACTTATAACCTGCTCTGATTCCTTGTAAGGCTGTAAATAATAGGCTTTGGAGCCTTCTATCCATTTACCTATTTCTTGGAAATCTTCCATCTTATGAAGTTCTCTTGTTACTGTGGTACGAAATTCGTAGTCAATATTAGAATTCTTAAGGATTTCTACTGAGTCTTCTATGCTCTGTAGATCAAGCGGATTCATGCATGCTACATCATTGTATTTTGATTTGCAATGTTTAATATCCATTGCAACATAGTCAAGGAGTCCTTCATTTAATAGACTACTTAACAAAGCAGGATTCGTACCGTTAGTATCAAGCTTAACCAGAAGATTAAGCGTCTTTACTTTACGAATAAAATCAGGAAGTTCGCTTTGAAGAGTAGGTTCACCTCCTGTTATGCAGACACCATTAAGGGTGTTCTTTCGCTTGTTGAGGTGTGAAAATATCTCTTCTTCGCTATACGGTTCCATGGTAGTATGATTAAGTACAAGATCACCATTATGGCAATAAGGACATCGGAAATTACATCCTCCAGTAAATATTGTAGATGCAACTTTGCCTGGATAATCTAGCAGGGTTGTTTTCATTAATCCAACAATTCTCATAACAAACGCTTCTTCCTTGATATTTTATCTAAAATGTGTAATGCTTATATACATATAACATTGCATATTATATCAGATTACAAGGGGGAAATCCACATGGCGTTCTTTAATGGAATGAAAAGTAATGCACAGGAAAGAGAAGAAAAAAGAGCCGAGGACAGAAAGATAAAATACATGACAATGGCATATAAAGAAGCAGAGAAAGCCTATGAAGATGGAGATGTTCCTATAGGATGTGTAATCGTTAGTGATGAGGGCAAAGTTATTGCCAAGGCTTACAATAGAAGAAATAAAGATGGCAATACCACAAGCCATGCAGAGATACTTGCCATACAGCAGGCCTGTAAGAAGATGGGAGACTGGCGATTAGAGGAATGTGAAATGTATGTTACACTTGAACCTTGTCCTATGTGTGCAGGTGCAATTCTGCAGGCTAGAATGAAGAAAGTATATATTGGTGCCATGAATTCTAAAGCAGGTTGTGTAGGCTCAGTAATTAACCTACTTCAGATGCAGGGATTTAACCATAGAGTTGAAGTAGAGACTGGAATAATGAAAGAAGACTGTTCTGCTATTATGAGTGATTTCTTCGAAGAATTACGACATGGTAGTGAACTATAGGACAAGATATGTAATAATAGATGATGAAAGCAGAAAGGAAGTAAAGAATGAAACACTTACAATACAAACCAATAGGAGTTTGCTCAAGATTAATAGAATATGATTTAGATGGAGATAAGGTATATAATGTGCGATTCACAGGAGGGTGTGATGGCAATCTCAAAGCTATTGGCAAGCTGGTAGACGGTATGACAGTAGGTGATATAGAGAGTAAATTAGCAGGTAATACTTGTGGACCAAGAGATACCTCTTGTGCAGATCAGTTAGTTAAAGCATTGCGTATAGGTTTAGAGTCATAATATGAATAAGTTATATAGAAGAGAGATATATCTTAATAAGCTTCGCCCCTTATATGATGAAACAGGTACTATCAAATTCATAACAGGTGTACTGGGCTGTGGCAAAACAACTCTTATAGAAAACATTATTGAGGAGCTTATCGAAAAGGGCGTTCCTGAAGATAACATCATTAGTATTAATTTCAATAAGAGACCTTACAAAGGAATAAATACTGCCCAAAAACTCATTGATATTGTTGATAGACAGAGTATAGAGATACCAGGTGAGAAGTATTTGTTTCTTGATGAACTTCTTAATGTAAATGATTTTGAACGTGCACTAAACGAATTTAATAAGGATAGCAGCTATTCTATATTCGTAACATCAAGTAATGGTTACACTACAATGCCAAAGCATGTAAGAAGACTTAAGGCACATTACATTACAGTTGAAATGCTAACTTTATCCTTTCAAGAATACCTCGATATGAAGAAGTTCTATGGTAAGAAAGTGTCTGATAACCTTCAGGAAGAACTTACAAAGTATATGATAGAGGGCGGTTTCCCATATACAGTTATAAATAGCGGTCATGATAATATGCATGCTTATTCTAAGAAGGTTCTTGAAGACATATTTGAGAAGATTATAAGGAAGAATAAGAGAATAAAAAATAGAAAGCTATTTTTCGCAATTAGAAAATATGTTATTAATAGTTTTGGTAATGCTCTTATAATAAAAGATATGCAAGAGTTCCTTTCTGAGACGCTTCATATGTCAGTTAGAAAAGAGACTCTTTATAATTATCTACAGATTCTAGAGGATGCTAGAATAGTCTATAAGTGCCAACGATTCGACATATCTGAGAGAAGAATCATTAAGGGCAAAGAAAAGTATTATCTTTCGGATCTAAGTTTCTATTATGCTACGGATTTGTATAATACTTTAGACATAGAAACTTCTCTAAAGAATGTTATATACAATTATTCACTCCTGTGGGACTATAAAGTGGCAATAGGAAGGGTGAAGAATAATAAAAGTGAGATAGACTTTGTTCTTGAAGATTCAGAAATGGACTATGTCTATGTACAAGTGGCAAATTACATCAATAGCAATACTCGTGGTGGAATTGGCACTTCAAAGGAAGAGGAGTATAAATACAAACCCCTTGAAAATATCAGGGATTTCTACCCCAAATACGTGTTGACATTAGATAAAGCCTTACATAAGAGAAGTGGTATAAAACATAAAAATATAGTTGATTTTATAGAAAATTGTGAAGTGTTCTAAAATATAGCGGAAAATCACAACGGACTAAATGGCTAAAATTGCACTTAAGTACGGACTAAGCTAGAAAACAAGTCATATAGCTACGAAAGCATACTATATTATAGAATTTAAACCTACGATTCTATGCATTTTGAGGTGAGACGATATGCTGAAAAGAAGCGCATACTCTGAGCTGTTAATCTGGAAATATCAAAGAAGAGAAGAAGGCCAACACAAATCTTTGCTAATAAAAGGAGCAAAGCAGGTTGGAAAGACATTTATAGCTAAAAGCTTTGGTAAAGAAGAATATGAATCTTATATTTACATAAATCTTCGCAAAATGAAATCACTTCATTGTGTATTTGAAGGGGAGATAACGTCAGAAGAGATAATTAAGAGAATTACTGCTAATATTCCTAACGTAATTCTTATTCCCAAGAAGACATTAATAATATTAGACGAGATACACTATATTGATAATGCTAAAGAAGTGTTACAGGTATTATCAGATGATATGCGATATGACACTATTGCTATTGGAAAAATTGAATCTGACTCTACTAAAAATAACTCCTTCATAAAGGAGATTACAATGTACCCTTTGGGATTTGAGGAATTTTTGTGGTCTTATGGATTCGATTCTAAGACGATTAATAGTATGGCAAAATACGTAGAAGAGCCGGCAGATATTCCTGAAAGCATTCATAACAAATTCCAGAATCTTTTCAGGGAGTATATAGTTGTAGGTGGTATGCCAGAAGCCGTGCAAGACTTCGCTAAGAACAAAGATTTCTCCCGAGTAATTGAGATTCAGAAGAAGATAATCAGTGCCTATCAGACTGATATAGAGACAAGTCTTAACAGCAAGAAAAGTACCCTTGTTAAGCGATGCTATAACTCCGTATCTAAGCAGCTTAATAATGAATTGAAGAAATTCAAATACTCTAAAGTAGAGAAGGGCCAGACAAAAAGAAAATATGGTAGCAGTATTTTGTGGATAATTGATGCGTATATGTGTTATTCATGTTATAATGTGAACAATACACGCATTTTACCATTAGAAAATGCGAAGAAAGATCAATTTAAACTATATATAAATGACACTGGACTTCTTACATGTATGTACGGATTCGAGACTAAGAGAGGAATCCTTAATGATACAATTAAGGGAAATGTTAGATCCGCCATCTACGAGAATGTAATTGCCCAATGTCTTACATATAATGGATATGATTTATACTATTACAAACCAGACGATAATCATGAAGTAGAATTTATAATAGAGAAGGATGGCGAAGTAGTTCCTATTGAAGTAAAAGTAGGGAATAGGATTTCGGTATCTATGGAAGGTATTATTAATGACTCTACTATTAATACAGCTTATAAGTGTATCGGGAAACGAAATAATGCGATAAAGAAGAGCTATGTAGATAGTAAAGTCAGAATAATTCCTTACTATTTAATAATGTATATAAGAAATAACGAAATTATATAAAATGTTTGTCAGGAGGGTAAAGTATGGGTAACGACAAAACAAAGAAGCAGACTGGACAAACACAAGCTAAGAAAAAGGGAGGCATGGGAATTCGCGGTCAAATGCTTATAAAGCTTTTGCCAACAGTTATCATTGCTACTGTTGTTCTTACGGTTGTGAGCGCGATTAATAGTAAGAATACTATTAATAACGAGATTCAGAACACAATGAAGTCTGAATTGCAGTCCAATAGTAACGAGATCAATGCTGATCTTGAAATCGTAAGGTCGCAAGCAATCAATCTTGCTAGGGAAGTATCAATCTATTATAAGTCAACACCAATGGACGTATTCAAGACTAGTTTCTCAAGTGCTATTAAGTCTAGCAGTATTATAAATGGTGCTGGAATATGGTTTGAACCAAATGCTTATAATGCAGCAGAGAGATATATGGGACCATATTGGTACAAAGATGGTGACAATATCGTAGAGACTTGGGAATATAGTAACGCAGAATATGATTACTTTAGTCAGGAGTATTATACTAACGCAGCCAAGATGAAAGAAGGAACGGCTCAGATAACAGATCCTTATTATGATGAATCATCTAAGACAGTTATGGCGACTTGTTCGGCACCAATCTTTGGTAATGGTCAGTATATAGGATGTGTTACTTGTGACATCTCCCTTGATACCATGGTAGATATTGTATCGTCAATCAAAGTAGGAGAGAATGGAACAGCTATGCT
>OCTW013424559.1_pt1 | contig 13717 bp, 13 predicted proteins | sample 1539671 | NCBI WGS metagenome assembly OCTW01 (sample SAMN02144230, study PRJEB22623) | gut metagenome | biome: sheep rumen | host: Ovis aries | place: New Zealand | reverse complement strand
CTATGCTGATGTCATAGCAGGTGAATAAATACAGATCGATTGTATTGTCGGGATGACCGGACTCGAACCGGCGACCACACGCCCCCCAGAAGCTAAGCAACTGGCGCTACATCCCATTGGAAATCAGTAGTTTCTGCTATGTCTTAATCTCGCGGTTGACGTCTTGGTTTACTTTAGTCCACCGTTTGGTTATAAAATAATTTAATTAACATTTGCTTTGATTCATTTTGTAAATCGGTTACAAAAGTACTGCAAAATGTCGATATATGCAAGTATTCCTGCGTTTATTTTCTAAATATTGAGCATTTTTTTTGAGAAATGAGTTTTTCTTATTATTTGAAATCTAAAATATCCGAATTTATAGAAAGGTAAGACTTTTAAGACGCTCCCCAAGATGAAAGCATCTAAATTGGCATCAAACTCCATTCTTGCAGGAGTGCTATTTAACAAAAAGAGACATAAATCGCCTTGTTAAGACGAAATATGCCTCTCTGTAGATCAGAATCGATAATCAAAGATAGTATCTCCGAATCGATAGCCGTTCACTTTCTTACCGTTTATGTATTGACTGCAACGTTCTACTTTATATATGCTACATTGCTTAATCTGCGTGGCTTTTGGTGATAATAGAATACCAAGCCGTTTGAACTATTCAGCAAGTTTTAGCTTCAAGTCCTTGTCACTGATAAACTCTCCTTTATGATATATGGCTCGGAAAGCCTGCTAGAGTTTCTTCTTGTCTTTTACGACCTTCATCATCTTCTCTTTATTCCATAGACACCACTCGCCATAATGATATAGTTCTGGCGGTATCAAAGAGTGTATATGACTTTCGGTTATCATATCACCCTTTCGTAAATCAAGTATCTAGAATGACGGATTATGAGTTAGATAATTCCTCAGTCTTGTGAAAAGGGCTTTTAGATCTCTGGAATAACCGACCTTACAGTAGTTTCCACTCTTAATAAAGTATAACATATAGATTAGTTGAAGATGAATTTTGCTCGGAATATCTCAACGACCTTAGTAACCTTACCGTCAATTCTCTTACTAAGTGGGTCTGAACATTCAAACCATTTGTGCAGTTCTTTTGCTTTCGCCTTATGCTTAATTTCTAATTGTTGATAGGCTTCATCAATGATGCTGTTAGCTTTTGCAACAGTAATAGAAGTAGGTGTTTCTATGCTGTTGGTTATCATCTTTGCTAATTTCTGTTCCGTAGTCTTATCATTCTCCAGACTTGTTAAGGCATTTTCCACGGACTTTTTAACATAGCGCATACTTTTTACCTTATCCACTCCTAATTTGTAATATGCACTTCTTATTAGAGGTTGTTCATTTTCCAATTCCAATAGTCGAGGTGCAAACTGATTTTCTTTAATTAGCTCAGCATACTGTAGAAATGCCTCTCTAAAGGACTGTTTCTTGGTAGAAATACTATCATCGACCTTTATGTAATCTACCCTGACAGTTTTTATACCATTATCTTCATATCCCTTAGCCATATTGAGACCACTTTTGTATATCTTTAGATTAATTTTGTGATTATACAGTTCCAACTTCGGCAGAATGTCATTGATTATAAACCTATCATTATCCTTGTCGTACTTCATATATAATTTGTTAAGGTCATGTTTAAGATTGTCTCTGAGGTTATCTTTGACTTTCTTGTTTTTGGTGCTGTTGAATAGCTTTACGGTTTCTTGTGCTGTTTCCAATGCCTCATTAGTTTTAGCTTCCATTTGTTCATAGGTCATATCAAGATTTAACTTCTTATAGGTAGTATTGAATATATGAACCAGAAAATATCGGAATGGATTGGTTTTTGTTCTAATACGACCTGCTATCTATGGTATGTCAGTATCAATGCTTGCCAGTGTATGAGGATTAGATGGAGTGCTGATAACAAAACATAGTCCTGTATCACTATAGTAGTCTGCACCCTCAAAAGACTTGGAAGTTATGAAGTTGAACATCTTGTTTGGACTGCGGCTGTTGCTAATGTCATATCCGATTAGCTTTTCTCTATTGCCTTCATTGTCTGCACATATAATCCTTACTTCTTCATTGCTAAGATTGCAGTGCTTCAATATTGCTGCAATATCGGTTACACTATTGATGAAGAAAAAGGCTTCATAGCTCCTAATTCCTTCTTTTGAAGTTATGAAACCGTCTCGTTTGTAAGCCTTTATTATGTTAGCTGCTAATGTGTAGGGCTTGTTTGTCTGTTGTAGTTCTACTTTTAGTATTGTATCTTTATCTTCTTCTCCCCAGTCAGCTTGTATCTCATCAATATCTTCTAAGCACTGAGGCTTAAAAGATGGTAATATTGGAGTGGCTGACATGAAGCAAAAAGATCTGAAGTTCCTAAAGTTATCCAGAACACCATCTATTGCTCTTTGTCTATAAGAGTAAGCTTTGAGTAAGCTATGGTATTCATCTATTAACAGTCTGTATTCTGCTGGATTCAAGTACTCTATAAGCCTTGGTAGCTTGTCATAGGTACACATGATCTTTTTAGTTCCGCTTGAGCTGAGATAACTAACCAGATCTTTTCGGGCATCATCAAATTTCCCGAAAAGTCCAAAGATCGACTGTTTGTGGCCATCAAACGTAAGTGTAGAGAGTCCTGAATCTATTCGTCCTGTCTTGTTAATGATCAGTTCCGTTGTGGGTACTGCTATCACATAATCTTCTGAATTGCGCAACACTACTGTTGTGCCTCCGCATCCTGTTACTACTTTGTTAAAGATGCAGTTGTGTGGCAAATCTTCTAAGTGAAGAAAGCCGTCATTTGAGATAATTGGTAAGAATTCCATTGTTTATCATCATATTATAGTTAAGTATGAATCTGAAAATGTAATAGTGGATCTATGTACTCAAAATGCCTGTAACTGATTTTCAGTTTCTTATATAAAGGGAATAATCTGTAGATAATGGTTACATCAAAATCCAAAGAAAAAGTGCCCCTATAGACACCATTCCCTTACTTTAATATGATGAAAACCACATACGGTTGAATAATCTTAGGTTGAGGCTCGAATCAGAGTTAGAACTAATAAATAAATATGAAAGACAAAATAAAAAACACTCTGATTCTCTAGCTCAACACACTATTATATGCTTTCCATATCTGGACTCCAACTTAAAAAGTGTTAATTCCAAATTAGCAACTTTATGAGACAATAAAGTTAAAAATTGGAGTGACATTTTAACAATTAGGTATATAAGAACATTTATTATGCAAAAATGTCATCCTCTATTTACAAGATTAATTTTGCTTTGTTTCTTTTAACTATTTGGCTGCATCAGCTATAGCCTTACCAAATGCACTGTTGCTCTTAAAACCAATGAGATTTGAAAGGTAAGGAGCATTTCCTTTAATTGTTTTTTTCTTTTCCATAATCACAAAAATTAAATTGATTCTACGTAACTTATCTGAAAATCGATTGATTCAGAGGAAAATGTGGTGCGCACTTACGAAGTCACTTTGAATCAATCTTAAACAATTATATTCTTTTATAGTGAGAATTCCAAATAATAAAAATGGATTTTTGCACTTAGATAATTGTGTAAAAAAAGAGCAGGGATTGAAGCCCTGCTCTTTATGAAGAATAAACAATTACCGATTCCTTACTTATGAGTTAGAGTCCATGTGTCATTTGTTCTTGCTGATGTCGATACTACAGAATTCAAATTTGTGAATACACTTGAAGTAGTAGCATTTCCTACGCCATCAATAGTTACTGTTCCACAAGTTGCAGAATAACCACGTCCTATTAAATCACAATCAACGGGATAATCCGGAGCAGAAGTGCCAGCATCTCCACTTAGACCTGTATCTCCACATGATGCTGTAACACTAGTTATTCCTGATCCAATAGTAATAGTACCACATGTTCCTCCATATCCAGAACCTATGCCTGCTGCATGACTATAACCTTTAGCAACAATAGTACCACCATTAATTGTTATATTACCACAAGTACCAGAAGCGCCACTACCTATTCCTGCACATGTACCTCCACCAATCGCTGTAATAGTTCCACCATTTATGGTTATATTTCCACAAGTATTATATCCACTACCAATACCAGAACCATACCCTCCAGCACCTTTAGAACCGCCTGTTGCATTGATAATTCCACCTGAAATAATAATATCACCAATTGTGGTAGAAGAACCATAACCGTTTCCAATAGCTGGGCAATTATAAGAATTAACATTTAGTGTACCCGTTTTACCTTTTATACTCAAAGTCTTTCCTGAAGGTCCAGCTTGAATACCAGCACTATTATTCCCTGTTGTTGTTAATGTATTGGATGTACCATCATTGATCAATATATAAGCATTTCCGAGACACTCAATAGGACGATTATAGCTACTACTAGTTATGTTTACACCATTAAGAATCAAGCATGCTCCATCCTGTAAGGTTATTGTATACGAACTAGAGGTACCAGATACTCGATATAATTTTCCTGAAGGAACGGTTATATTTCCTGCACTAATATCTTTAGTTTCGTCTGGATCTGGAACCAAAGCTAGATTAACGACATAATATTTCCCATGTTCAAAAGTTACACCTTTCTTACTATAATAATATTGCCTTGCTCCATTTTGGTCTGATACAGTAATACCAATGTATGAATTATTAAGTCCACGCAAGGCCATGTATATAATTCCTGTTCCACCATTTGCAGTCCATGTTGAAGATGTTGTAGTGATGTTTAAACTTCCTTTCGTTTCAACACCACCTGTTATGTATCTAACAAGTTTGTCATCATTGATTCCAAACGAATGGGCATCAATAGGTTCGCCTGTAACTTTATTGGTTAAAACAAACTTCACAATTGCTTGTTGATTATCAAAAGTGACATCATTAGCTGTTATTGAAGAACCGCTAATAGCTGTAACCTCGGCAGTTGCTGTAGCATAATCAAAAGTAGAAGCAATAGTTGCCAAAGTACCGTCTTGATTTCTGTAATCAATGTTGGAACGGGGGAAGGTTAATGATAGATTATCGTTAACAGCAATATCTCCCGTTAATTCACCTTTTAAAACAGCAGTTGCACCATTTGATTGAGGACTGAGGGTTCCAAGACTTGTTTCTCCTTTTTTTACGTAGATGTTTTCTGTAGTCGCCCATGTCGCATTTAAAGTTTTGTCATCAAGACTAAGAGCACGAGTTGTTTTCCCGCTTCCACTTATTGAGGCATTGATAGCCATAGAATAAGTTTTTGGGGTGCCAGACGCATTATCTACAAGATTGTCTTCACTTGAACATGAACTGATTAGAATGCCAATAATTACCATTGAGGTAACTGAAACAATTTTCTTATACATTTCTTTCATATTATATTCCTCCTTAAATTATTCCCATTCTTCTTCAATTGCGATACCATAGTTTTCACGAGTGGCAGAAACTCCACTTTCGGTCATTAGTTGCGTTTGTTCAAACAATTTGACAATCCACATTTGAGGTTTGTCATACAATTTCTTTCTTTTCATTGTTACAATTCTATAAGTTAATATTTTTAGGTAATAGAAAGCTTGTTATCAAAAACAATGATAATCTTTAATAACATTATTTTTGATGAAGAACAATTAAGTCATTCATTTAAACATTTTATGCAAACCAATCCCAAGAAGTCAGCGGATTATTGTTAAAGAGTGCGGGACTTATTGCTCACTACCGTGTGCGGGTTCTGGACTACCTGTAAGAAGTAATAAACAACATTGCCCGCACCTTTAAGATATATTATGCCCCTAAAGGGTATAATAATCCTAACGAATGCGAACTTATTGCCTACTATTTATCTTACAGTGTAGAATTGTCCAGATTCGCCACTAAATAGTATTCAATCGCTCTTTTCTAATAAATTGAGTCATTAAAACGCACCCCAACTCTACGGAGCACTTGAAACTCGCACCAAAATTACGAAAAGAAATCAATTTTTAGTACAAAAACTACAAATTATTAACAGTTTTTAATATTCTCGTTCATTATCGATGCAGAATGGCAGAGCACCGTTATTGATGCCCTACCAAAATATTACTTTAGAGATTGAACTGTGATTTTATTCTTTGTACCGTGCTTATTCCTTTACCTGTTAGCTTTGCAACATTACGGATAGAATATCCACGTTTCAGATAGCTAATGATGTCTTTATATTCTTCTTTCTTTTGTTCTATCGTCTTAACGCTGCCAACTTTACGACCTAGTTTCCCACCTCTATCAATGTATAACTTTCGACCACTATTTAAACGGAACTTAATGTTTTCACGTTCCAACTGTGCACAGGTGGATAATGTTGCAATCATTATGGGTGCAAACATTGTGGGCTTTCCATCTGCATCAAGTAGCGTTAACTGTTCTTTCTGCATATAGAGGTTAATGCCATTATCAATGAGGTCTTTAACTGTTGCTAAGACTTCAAAGGCGTTTCTCCCTAATCTGCTAAGTTCACTAACCAAGAGGATAGAAACATCATTTTGCTTGCAATAGTCTATTGCCTGCAATAAGATAGGTCTCTCTACGTTTTTCTTTGCTCCAGAAATCTTTTCCTCAAAAATCTTGGAAATCTCTAATTTCTGAAACGCTGCATAATCCTTCAAGTCTGAAACTTGACGGTCTGTGTTCTGCCTATCACCGATAGAAGAAACACGTGCATAAATAATTGCTTTCATTTTAATCTTTGATTAAGTTAAACACATAAAAAGTGCATCCAAACAAACCTATATAGATTTATTTGAATACACCCATTATTTGAACATAGTTTTAACTATAAACTCTCCATAGTTCCAACTTCTCACCAACGACAAACCAACCTTTATCTTTGATAAACCAAATTTCTTCTATTCCGTATGAGTTTGGTTTAACCTCATACTTCACAGAATTGTAAGCGTACCAAGGTTGTTTAACTGTTTTAATCATTTCTTTGTCATAATCTACTTCTTTGGCTCTTAACGTCACATATATGATTTTTAAGCCATACTGTATTTTATGAGTTTCCCATCCGCTATAATTGGGACTTTTATTATTGATTAGGTAGAAGTACGGATTTAAGAAAACCTCGATAGCCTCAATAAAGCAACCTTTTGAACACCATTTAAAACTCATTGTTTGCATAATCTTTCAAATTTAAAAGGGGAACACCTCATTTCTGAGACATTCCCCAAGTTAATTAATCAATAAACCATTTATAACGCTCTTCTCCGTGTAGTGCTCCATTTATACCCATAGCAATCTCTGAGGCATTAAGTGAGCGGTCTAAGAACATATCAATATATGAGGACTTATTTGCACCTGTTAAGAGGTTGTAGAAGTTCCACATATTAATATCTGTTCCATAGCTTCCAAAGTCTTCATCTGAGATATAGGACTTTGCCACGTTGTTAATCTGTGTATCAGTTATTAATAAGCGTGGTATGTTCCTTTGCAGTCTCATGGGTAAATACTGATAAAGACGCATACGGCCAAGAATCTGGCAAAATTGATGCTCTGATAGTGAAGAGTTGCAAAGTTGCTGCATCAAATGAATCTGTTTTGCAGGGTTGAACATGCTAAACAGTTCCAAAACTCTTTGATACAGTTCTCTGGTACTACTAACTCTTAACTCTCCTTTGTAGCCGTCAGTGAAAATACACATATTGCAACATACTGTATTTTTAAACCCGATAGCAACGCGGAATAACTCAGGTACTTTCTTGCTGTGGAGATTCTGCTGATTATATGCTCTTACACCAACAACAGAGAGGAAAAGCCGATTTCCGTTTATATCCTGATATATTGTGGGTATATCAATAGAGAATGCACAACGCTCAAAATACTGTGTTTTGTCAGTTTCTAAGAGTTGGTTTGCAGGCTTGTGGATAGCGGACGGAATACGACCCTTAATAATGTGTGATGCTCTGATAACAGGACTTTCCACCTCTTCACCTCTGAAAAAATCCTTTGCAACCTCTTCGACTGTTCGGATAAACAGAGGGTGTGAAATGGTTAATTCGTTATCTTTAGCAAATACAGGGGTAATACAGTCATTGTGTAACTGTTCTAAAGTCACATCGACTGTGTTGGCTTCAATGAAATGTTTTGTTCTTTTCAGAACATTCACCTCACTCACAGGCTCGATAATCTCAGCATCTGAGAAATCGAATCTCTTACCGTTTAAAACGGTTGGCATTAATACTTGTTCCATAAAAATGAAATTTGAAGTTAATAAAAATGTGAATTACTAAGAATAGCCGTAACGCTGTATTTTAAAAAGCATTCTTTCCTATTCAAGAATGAGCGGGGGACTTTGGGGGTTGTGTGCCTGCTCTCAGATCACTTTCATAATTTCATTTCATGGGTATGTCAATAGGGGAAGGGGCAAATATATACAAGTACACGTACCTGCTTGTTTGTCTCTCTACCCTGATTTTTCAGACAACTATATTTGACAGTTTTGAACAAAAAGAGTGTTTTTCATTAGTATTAGATGGTTGAGGCTTATTTCAGAGTACATACTATAAATAGTCAAATTTTAAAGTTTGATTTATGAAAAATCAGGGGCTTGGATTTTGCGCAGAGGGGACGTGTAGAGGTTTCCAGAGAGGTCAAAATGACATTTTAACATATTTATATACATGGGTATATATAATACAGAAATTATGGATTTTGTCAGTTTCGGCTACACAATAGCCATAATCAGTCTATAGCCTCTACTTTTCCCATTGCTCCAATTCTCGGCTTGGAAGTAGTCCTTAATCATGCTACCCTTGACGGTTCTCTCTGGGTGTATTTGAAGCATATCAAATATTCGGGTCAGTTCATCCTTTATATAGTCATTAGTATAAGAATTGCCAATCTTGAATGAGTTCTTTATAAGTCTGATAGCCCTATTTCCCTTACGCTGTCTCAATATCAATTTCTCGTTTATTTTCTGCTGGTTGTAGTTCTGTTCCTCTATGCCCTCTTTCCCTAACAGTTCAAACGCTTCAACAATGAGGGGATCAATTTTGCGAATCTTGTTAATGAAGTCGAAAGCATTCTCAGAAAGAGGCTGCTCAAACTGACTCAGTATCTCCACCATTTTCTTTCTCTTGTCTCTTGTAGTGCGTGCAGACATAATGATTTCCATCTTCTCGTCATTCTCGTCACTATTGCAAACTTCAAAAGTCGGTGTGAAGTAGTGACACTCATTGTACCAATCAGTCATTGTCTGCTCGGAGTTATATCTACCCTCCACCAACACCTCATTAACTGTACAGTCGATTCTAAACCAATTCTTTGTAAGGTCTGGATATAGATATTTGCGGTATGGGTGAATATCAATCACTTGTCCGAAAGCCATTCGATCCTCTCTGCTGTCAGCATTGTTATAATATCTTCGGAGTGTTCTGTAACCGATCTCCAGATCATGTATATCTTGTTCCACTTGTTCCTTACTTTTGACACATATCTCAGGATTAGCTCTGTAGATATGAGTGGCAGAGCTGATACCATAACGGAAACGACCACATATTTGTATGCAGTCCGTATCGACATCGAGCATTGTGTATGGTGATATGTAAGGGTCAGTGATCATTACCAAGTCAGGCTTATATGTCAGATCCAAATCAAACGCGGAAAAGAAACGGCCTGTGAAGAAATTGTATCGCTTCATGGTCTCAGCACTCCACTCTTTATAGGCATTAGTAAAGTCGTAGCCCTCTCTCAGTTTGGTTACACTTTTAGGCGCACAATAAACGGTTGAATCTTCCAGCAAATTAAAGTGCTTCATTATCGAATAGATTTGAGTAACAGAATTGACAAAAAAACAAATGGTTCCGTTCTGGTGGCTCTCTAGATATTCACCTATAGCCTTGGTTGTATTGTAGGCATTGATTACCGTTATCTCCTGTTGGTAGTCATAATCGGCACGAACTTCAAGAGTATCAAATTTCTTCAAGCGTGGGTCACTGAATCCAAGTGGGGTTGCTGACACCATAGCCTTATTCTTGAATTTGAAAAAGTCTGCCATTGGTAAAACGATGAAGTTTCTGTAGTCCACATCTTTAACAAGTTGGTGGCACTCGTCCATTAGCAGAAAAAACTCGGAATAGATGTTGATATTACATTTCTCGCAGGCTACCTTAATCTTACCAAAACTTTCGGGAGTTGTCATTATTTTGTATCGGTTATTCTCCTTTAAGTAGGTGACTACTTCGCTCACTGTGACATCTTCATAAACTCCCTTTGGGTACGGCTTCTTCTTTTCCTTACTCTGAATAACAGGAACATTCGGGACGATAATAAGGGAATTTCTATTAGTCTTTAGTTCCAAAGTGGTAGCACCACAGCCAGGTATTCTTTTTGACAGGATGCAGTCTGTTGGAATCTCGCTTAAAACGTCCGAAAGGTATTGTTCTTTTTTCAGTATAATCATAATCCCTTCTCAATTAAATAGTTCATAAAATCATCATTTCTCCTTATGCTGAAATATAGCTTGCCGTAGCGGAAGAAAGCACATATCTCAATATATGCCTCTGTTTCTCTTAAAAATGGGACGCGGGCGATATTACTGCCTTGCTCTATTAGTTCCTTAACTCGGCTCTCGCAGTCAATGTCTGCAACTTTTAATGGGTCAACTCCATAATCCTCATAGTATCCTTTTTCTAGATAGTTAAGAATCCATATCCAGCTGTTATCATTGAGCTTGTATTTGAGCCGTGTTATACCAAAACAACTTATTGAGATTTCTTCTTTCTTTACATAAATATCAAGGTGATTATGCTGTCTCATCAACTGTAATACTTGACGGTGTGCTACTACATTTCGGGGTACATCATTATCTTGCTCATCATCACTTTCTTCTTCATCTGATACTTTACCGCTAATAGTAGGTTTCTGCTGTTTAGCCTTTGGTTTTGTCACCGTAGGCTCATCATCGAATTGCTGCTGATCCTCATACTCTAATTGAGCTTCTTCATCTGCCTGATCCAACAATGACTGTTCTATAAGCTGTTGCTCTATGTATGCATCAATCATGGCTTGTTCTTCTGATTGTTCAAGTAGAGCTTGTTCTTCCATCATGTCAATCATTTGTTGCTCCTGCTCCAAAGCAAGTAATTCTTCTTCATTGACATAATCATCAACATCGGTTTGTTCTTCAGGAAAAACATACATCATGTCCTCGTTTACTTCTTCTTCAAAATAGTCTTTTTTCATTTTTCTAATTTTATTAGTTCTGTCCCGTTCTTGACAGGTGGAGACTCTACCTCGGCTATTTTAGCTGCTGCAAAAATACTTCGAACTTATAGAAAAACAGAAGAAAAAGAAGTATTGCTATGAGTACATTTAGGGCATAAAAAAAGTATCTCCACATTTGAAGATACTGACAGTTAGCTATAAAGATATTCCAATATTAGTAATGCCAAAACTTAAAGGGTTTGTACCTGCTGAGGTAGCCTTTAAGCTGATTCTGTTTGTTGTAACCTTTCTCGTTAAGGTCTGTATATAGTTTCGAATCGTCACATATACTAAAAATGTATATCATTCTGGAAATTAGGAGGCTTTTATCTTTTGAGGCATATATTCTCTTGTTGGCTTTTAGGGGTTTGACAAACGGACTCATATACTCATTAAAGAGGTATATCTTAGTTCTTGTAGAAAGATTGATTTTTTCTATTTCATCAAGTCCATAGCTATAAGGCGACAAGCATTTTTCATTGGCAATCTCTGGGAAATAGCTAATAAGAGCGTCACAAAGGGCTGCTAATGCAAATCCATTATCTACGGTTATGGTCTTGTTTCCATCAATTTTGAATTGTAAAGTTGCTGCATTTTCTGGAGATAGCTTTTTTAATTCATCTACAAGGCTTTCCAATTGTTCCATACCTGATTTCGGCAATAAAAAGGCGGTCTTACATTCATAGTCCACTCTCCATTTTATATATAGACACAGATACCAGAACTTAGAACTGTCAAGCCCGAAAGCTCTCAATGTATCTTGAATGTCTCGGCTTTCGTATAAGTCCATCCTTATTTTTTGGGTATCTATCTTCCCATCAAGATAGTCACTTGCGAATCTGAATGGTAGTAAGTGTGGCGTACTTTCATAACTCCCATCGGGGTTAATATCGGTTACGATTTCACCCATCATGTCCGATACTCTGGTGACATACTCAAATAGCGGCTCATTTTCGTAATAAGCCCATTCATCTTCATGTCTCGGTAGTTCAATCATCTTATTACAAATTTTGCGGCTAAGGTATAAAAAATCTCCCACCTACGCAAATGAAATGGGAGAAATTATCATTAGAGTAGGTTTTTCATTGCAGAATCGACCTGTTCATTGTCAAATTCGCTCAAATATATCTGGGTAGTCTTAATATCTCGGTGTCCTAACGCTTGCGATATGATACCAATATTCACTCCCGATTTCTTTAGGACGGTAGCAAATGAATGACGGGCTACATAGGTCGTAACATCTTCCTTGATTTCCAATTTAGCCGTTATCTTGTGAAGTTCCTTATTTAGTTGCCAGCACAACTTACGTACTCTATTAAACTTCTGCATTGGAGTAATATGCTTTCGGGTATCCAGAATCGGAAATAGGTAGCCAGCACGTTTCTGATAGGTTGTATATTGCTCAATGATATCTTTAGCTTCATCAAGCATTACCAGATTTATCATCCCATGAGTTTTCTGCCGTTCATAAATCAGTCGCCCATCTATAATATTGTCAGGTGTTAGGTTAGCGACATCGATAAGTGAGATTCCACCACAATAGTAGGAGAAAGAGAAAACATCATGTGCTAGACGCGCTTTCTCGCCCATGTCGGAACAATCCATTTTCAAAATCTTTTTCACACTCTCTTTAGACAATGCCCGTTTCTTGGTCTTCGTGCTAAATCGACTCAACTTGTATTCAATGAACGGACTTTTTTCACGATTAGCAAATTTAGCCTCGATAGCCTTATTGTAGGTAGATCGAAGTGTGCGGAAATAATAGTGCATCGTGGTATCTTCAAATTGATGCTTACGCATCCATGCCTCAAACTTATTGCAGAAAGCGACATCTACGGCATTAAAAAGGAAGTTCAACTTCTTACCGTGAAAGTTATGTAGGGTGGTACGCAGATTCAGGTAGGCATAGCTATTACCAACCTTACCGTTATCCCTTAACAGTTGAATGTGTGAGGTTAGAAAATCCTCCAAAGTCACCTTGCTTGATTTTACTGCATTCTCTGTAATGATCGTTGAGGCTGTTACATCTTCACCCTTGACTTTGACCTCCATCACCTTACCTTGGTACTGTAGCAACGTTTGGGAGATCAGTTGCATCAACACAGTACGATTCGGACAATTCTTTTTGGGACAATTCTTAGCGAAATCCCAATAAACAGGATTCACTGACATCCCCAAACTCTTCATAGAACGTTTACCGTCCTTAGCTACTCTCACCATTATAGGAGATTCGCCATTACTCAAAATTTTGCTCTTGTAGCAAACTACCGAAATTGTAGCATCCATGATTCTCTGGTTTACTTCTCGGTTTACTTTTCGCGTCAACCAGCGCGTCAACCAGCCGTATTTCGTAATGAGCGATAAAAAAGAAAAATGCCCGAAAATCTACTGATTCTCAGGCATTTAACCTAGGTCGGGATGACCGGACTCGAACCGGCGACCACACGCCCCCCAGACGTGTACGCTAACCAACTGCGCTACATCCCGAAAAACTATGCAGCA
>OCTW011508191.1_pt1 | contig 13722 bp, 9 predicted proteins | sample 1539671 | NCBI WGS metagenome assembly OCTW01 (sample SAMN02144230, study PRJEB22623) | gut metagenome | biome: sheep rumen | host: Ovis aries | place: New Zealand | reverse complement strand
AGCTGCTCGAGGGCGGCGTCGATAGTGGGGATGTTGGCGATGGTGAGGCTGAGGCGCTCGGGCGTTTCCTTCAGTGCCGAGCGGCGCGGGTTGGCTTGGATGTAGGCAATCAGCTTGGCGAAGTTCGGGCTGCGGTAGAAGGGGCTCTGCTGGTTGGACACCAGGTGGCAGACCATACGGTTCTGCTTGAGGATGAGCTTCTCGATGCCGAACTCCTTGGCGAGGCGTCGCAGGGTGATGGTGCGGAGGAGTTCGTCGACGCAGTGCGGCACCGGGCCGAAGCGGTCCTCGAGGCGCTGGCGGTAGGTGGAGAGGCGGCTCTCTATCTCGGCGAGGTCCTCGCCCTCGAGGCCGATGTCGTTCAGCTCGCGGTAGAGCAGCAGACGCTCGCTGACGGAGGTGACATAGTCGTCGGGCAGGAGCACCTCGAGGTCGGTCTCGATGGTGCACTCGCGCACATAGTCCTGCTTCTCGTCGGCTTCGGCGGCGAAGAGGTCGCGGAAGTCGCTCTCTTTGAGCTCCTCGATGGCCTCGTTGAGAATCTTGTGGTACATGTCGTAGCCCACCTCGCTGATGAAGCCGCTCTGCTCGGCGCCGAGGATGTTGCCGGCCCCGCGGATGTCGAGGTCGCGCATGGCGATATTGAATCCGCTGCCGATGGAGGAGAACTCCTCGATGGCTTTAAGGCGGCGCTGTGCGTCGGGGGTGAGGGTGAGGTAGGAGGGTATGAGGAGGTAGCAGAAGGCCTTGCGGTTGGAACGCCCCACGCGGCCGCGCATCTGGTGGAGGTCGGAGAGGCCGAACTGGTGGGCGTTGTTGATAATCATGGTGTTGGCGTTGGGAATGTCCAGGCCGTTTTCCACGATGCTGGTGGCCACGAGCACGTCGATGTCGCCCTCGAGGAAACTCATCAGGGTCTCTTCGGCGTCCTTGCCGTCCATGCGGCCGTGTGCCATGGCGACGCGAGCGTCGGGGACGAGGCGCTGGACCAGGCCGGCCATTTCGGGGAGGTTCTCGACGCGGTTGCTGATGAAGAAGGTCTGCCCGCCGCGGCTCATCTCGAACATTATGGCGTCGCGAATGAGTTCCTCGCTGAAGTCGGAAAGCTCGGTCTCGATGGGCTGCCTGTTGGGCGGCGGCGTCTGGATGACGCTCAGGTCGCGAGCCCCCATGAGCGAGAACTGGAGAGTGCGCGGGATGGGGGTGGCCGTGAGCGTAAGACAGTCCACGCCGACCTTCATCTGCTTCAACTTTTCCTTCACGCTGACGCCGAACTTCTGCTCCTCGTCGACGATGAGCAGGCCGAGGTCTTTGAACTTCAAGTCTTTGTTCGTGATGGCGTGGGTGCCGATGAGAATATCTATTTTGCCGTCCGCCACGTCGGCGTAGATCTGCTTCTTCTCCTTGGCCGAGCGGAAGCGGTTGAGGTAGTCGACGCGGACGGGCATTCCCTTCAGCCTCTGGCAGAAGGTGTTGTAGTGCTGATAAGCGAGCACAGTCGAGGGGACGAGGACGGCCACCTGCTTCGAGTCGCAGCAGGCTTTGAAGGCGGCCCGGATGGCCACCTCGGTCTTTCCGAAGCCGACATCGCCGCATACGAGGCGGTCCATCGGGGCCGAGGCCTCCATGTCGCGCTTAACGGCCACGGTGGCCTTCAGCTGGTCCGGAGTGTCCTCGTAGAGGAACGAGGCCTCCAGCTCGGCCTGCATCTCGCCGTCGCCGCTGAAGGCGAAGCCCCGCGAGGCTTTGCGCTTGGCATAGAGGGCTATCAGGTCGCGGGCGATGTCCTTCACCTGCCGCTTGGTGCGTTGTTTCAGCACCTGCCAAGAGTTGGACCCCAGCCGGTTCAGCTGAGGCGTCTCGCCTTCGCGGCCCACATAGCGGCTAATCTTGTGCAGCCCGTGGATGCTGATGTAGAGGACGTCGTTGTTCTTGTATATCAGCCTTATCAGCTCTTGGCTCTTGCCGTTCTGCGTCACCTTCTCCAGGCCCGAGAAGCGCCCTACGCCGTAGTCGATATGGGTCACGTAGTCGCCAGGCTTGAGTTCGAAGAGCTCTTTGAGCGTCATGGCCTCGCGCGCAGAGCGCAAGTCGCGCACGGTGTACTTATGATAACGGCCAAAAATCTCGTGGTCCGTCATGCAGACTATCCGCTCGTCGTGGTCGATAAAACCGTGGCTGAGGTTGAAGGTTGCCAGCTCGTAGACTTCGCCATGCTTGCCTTGACCGGCGCCATCTGTGGACTGCTCGGCCCCGACGGCCAGGATCTTCTCGAGCCTTTTCTGCTGGCTCTCGCCGCCGACGGTGATGATAATCCTGTAGCCCCGCTCGGCATAGTCGTCGATGGAGCTGCGGAGTATCTCCAACTGCCGTCCCACCACAGGCTGCGGCTCGCTGTGGGTCTCGAGGCGCTGTTCGGTGGAGAAATAGTGGCTGTTGCCGTATTCCACAATATTGAGTTCGAGGAGCCTGTGCAGCATTTCATTAGCCGAGGTGCTGATCTCGTCAGGCAGAGGCAGACGGCCGGCTACAGGGTGGGCGGTGTCGGCACGGCGCAGGTCGTAGGCCTTGCGGGTCTCGGCCATGGTGTTCTCCAACTGCTCGCAGGTCTGCATGAGGCCCTGTACCCAGACTGTGTCGGAGGATGAGAGATACTCCAACAGGTTCACCATGCCGGCCTCCTGCTTTGTGCTTGCGGCCATTTGCTCGCCGCTCAGGCCGGGGACGATGTCGACACGGTCGAGCTGTCTGACACTGAGCTGAGTGGCTGCATCGTAGGAGCGGATGGACTCGACGCTGTCGTCGAAGAACTCCACGCGGTAGGGATTGTCTGCACCGAAAGAGTAGACATCCATGATGCCGCCTCGTATAGCGATCTGGCCTGGTTCGACGACGAAGTCTTCGCGTTCGAACCCTTTGTCTTGCAGATCCTCGGCCAACTGCCACATGTCGGCGTGGTCGCCCACGGCGATGCGAAAGGTATTACGTCCGAGAGTTTTGGGTGCCACGACCTTTTCGCTCAGGGCGTCGGCGTAGGTAACCACAATGGGTGCGCGGCCACCGCCGAGCTCTTTCAGGACTTCGGTCCGCATCACCACGTTGGCATTATCGGTCTCTTCCTCGCCGTAGTTGTAGGCCTTGCGGTATGAGGTGGGGAACAGCAACACGCGGCCCGGCTCGCCGTTTTCCCGGCCCTCTGTGTCGCCCACCATCGACTCGATGTCGTTGCACAGATAGTAGGCGTCTTCCTTAGACGGGGCAATCACGAGGTGTGTTGCCGACGGTCGCCGCATGGCGGTGGCAGCAATGACAGCGGCGGGCATAGAGCCCGTCATTCCGTCGATATGCAGCCTTTTACGCTTTCCTTCCAACTCAGCAATAACAGACGCCACAAGGCGACTGTCTTCATATATCTCGGTCAGTATCATTTATCTACACAATAATGCACTCTCAATAGCGAGCGTGCAAAGATACTAAAAAAATGCGGATGGCGGGAACAAACGTAATGTGTAGCAACTCATATGGCGAGCTTTTCTGCCTTCTTCATTGGTTCCATGTGCCTTTTGTGGCAAGCTTGCCAGGAACTCTTAATAGATCCGTACAGAACGACAGGGAATAGGCTATATCCTGTCTTTTCATTACATTTGTCAATCAACAAATCCCGTAGCTTCAGGATATCATTGGTTCTCAGCCAGCCAGAGCTCAACCTTTTCCTTGACACCAGCGACTATTTCTTTTGCTTTGGGGTATAGCTTGGCTGTAGATGCCTCGTCGTGGTTGAACAGGTCTTCGTAGTCACCTGTCTGTCGAGACTCGAACAAAAAGCTGTAATCCCTACCGTAGGATGGTGGGAAAACACCGGTGCGAATGAAATGCAGTCCGAACATCTGCTTCACACCGTCATGCGACTTGGTGACTATGCCGTTGGCGACCAGCAACGCACTCACAGCATAATAACAAGCGTAATACATACGGTTGGCGGCATTGTTGTAGTATTTGAGGGCAAAAAGATTCTCAATTTCGCCTAAAGTATTTTCGGCACATTCCATCCTGTAACGCACGATGTCAATTCTTTCCTGGTCTGTAAGCATGCTTAAAGTCTTATTCCATCGGTTTGTACATTGTCGCGGAATGGGGTCATGCGCGACTCCCACTGCGCTTTGGGGAACATGATAGGGTTGATGGCAACACCTTTGTCCCACTCAATAGGCATCGTGACGTCGTAAATCATCCCTCTGTCGTCATCCTCAATCATCGGTTTATTGAAAATCACCAGCAGGTCGATATCCGAATCGGGACGTGCATCCCCTCGGGCCTCGCTGCCGTATAGCCACACCTCGATATCGAGTGGCAGTGCTGCGAGACCTTTTTTGATGGCTTCTGTGATGGTCGGACGTCTCATAATATTACAACTTTCTGACTGCAAAAATACACAATCTTCCAGACATGACAAAATAAATTTTGCAGGATGGGGAAAATGTCGTATTTTTGCAGTCGGTTTTTGAGGGTAAAATCTCAAGGCCGAAAGTTAATGATTAGAAGCGTTATGCTTCCTTGTACTTGAGAACGTCGGAACTTTTCAAGTGGAATAATCAAGGTTGTATGATGGCTTCACGCGTAAGCGTGGGCTGTTTTTACATTTGATTATTCAGGTTTCCGACGACCTTCAAGTACAATGTGAGACATGCAGGCCCACGCTTCTTTTATGTAAAATCACTGGAGTTGGTCTGGCCAGTATGGAGGTTGCGCACGACACTAATTAGTGCCATATAGTTATGAAGAACAACTTGTCGGGAGGTATCTTGTGGCTTGTAACAATTCCCGTGGTGGGTTATCTATTATGTAGCCTATTCAGTTGGAATTTCTATATTAGCGAATGGAACACTTTCTCCAATATTGTAAAATGGGTTCTTATTGTTTTCTGGGTTATCAACCTGAAAGATGTGATAGTTGTAGCCCTTGGCAAGGACAAATAATACAAAACACTGGTGTAATGGAGTGATTAAGAATAGCTCAATAGTAGGCAAAGTTAATCTTGAATGGACATTTCATGAATATACGAATCAAGAACAAATGATTGCCAAGATTGAGAAAGATATACAAAGAAAAAAGATTAACTACTACTAATAACAACAACGATGAGCCTTTTTGACAAATTTGCAAGTGGAACAAAAGACAACGAACACATAGCAAATGGTGTTTCAACTGTTCTACATTTCTTGGACGAGTATGAACAGGATGGGGAGTTTAACCATCTGATTTTTGCTGCGTACATAACTCGCATAGCTGTTCTTGATACGTTTGAGAAAAGTGGACACAACCCAGCATATATCTGTTTCTCAAACATCAATGGAAAGCTGACAAGAATCACATGGCTACAAGCGAATCTGTTAACTTATGGCAAGATTTCAGATTGCATTGAGAACATGGATCTGGATTCAAGAATACTTATCGAGTCTATATTGGAAAGAGGACAAGCATTTATCATAATAGACCGTAAATTTTCATATGAGGAAAAGAAAGTTTATACGGATTGATAAAAATGTAAATGAAAATACAGATGAAAAAGTACACATCACAACAAATCAACAGCCTGTCTTGGCATGAGTGGAACGAATTGATGGCAAAAGAACTCAATGCCGCAGGCTTCAAAACGAAGGAGTTTGTAGATGGGAAATGGTCCAAGACGGGAAAGTATAATACTCGCGACAATGACGAGCCGTGGCTCTTTGCCGTACAAATGGATGCTGAAGCCATAGATTATTTAAAACAGCTGGGGCTCATCAATAACGGCAGGGGTATGCAATGCGGAAAACCTATCATCGGAACACCAGGAAGGTTTACCGACGGCTTTGACCATAACCGCCACTATCAGATATGCCAGGACTGCGTGAATCGGGGCAAACGCATATCGGTCAATACCGCCAATAATGGTGGCTGTATGGCAGCCTTGCTGCTATTGCCGGTAAATCTTATCGCCAGCCTGTTCACCCTAATAAGATAGTAGAGATGGTTAAGGTATTAAGCACAAAACCTTTACGCCAAGTGATACTGGAGCAGAATGCAGAGCTACAGCATTGGAAAAATCCACAGACAGGCAAGTCGTTTTTCCAGTGTGGCAACGTGAAGGGCTATATCAGCCCGAAGGCGGTAGAGCGGCTTGCGGAGGAGGGATGCCAAGTTGGAGACTTTAATATAGGTATGGTTGAAGGTAGCGATGGGGCGTCCATTCCATGCCTTATACTCGCGAAACATGAACCATACAGGCTGCTATGGACATTCACTTACTCTGAAGCAGTCGCTTTTAGGTCACCCATAGCAGACGATGACGACTTACCATTCTAAAACATACTATATGGACGACATTGTATTTCACGAGTATAAGCCGCTGCGGCAATATATCATAGAGCAGGGCGATGAACTGAGTATTGTGGAAGACACGCGCATTAGCGAATATCTCTTCGCCTGTGGTGCGACGCGCGGACTGGTTTCGCCACAGGTGGCAGAGCGCATTCTCCGCAACAAGAAGTGTGATATGGACGATTTCTGCTTCGCTATTGTATCGCGCGAAAGCGGACAACCGCAACCATGCATCTTGCTAGCCGGTCACACAACGCAGCAAGCACGGCCATCGGCAGCAACTACCACATACGAAGGCTTCTATCGCGCCCTGCTTGCCAGTATAAAGGAGAACTACAGGATTGAGACGCTTTACGATTTCGATATGTTCGATGCAACGTTTCTTCTCGAAGCATTGCCAGCCTTGACTATTGAGCCAGGTAAAACGCTTGGACTATATCGACGCCAAGACGATATCGTTGACCGCTCGTTTATTGCCTCACCTTACATTCACAACCACAATGCCGACAGGGCATTCGAGCCTATTATTACACCCATAAAGCCCACGCTAGCGCAGCGGTTGGGTGTGGCCAAACAACCATACGAGGAAGGCTCGGTTTCAATCTCGCATTATTACTCGCCTGAATACTTGATAAATAATGTGGTCGACCGCCGCATTGCCAAGCATATAACCAAGCCATCACAACACATTCTGCTTCCAAACAAAAGAGAAGCCTTCTGGCAATTGTTTTTGCTTGACAATATCGAGTATTTTCTACCAAAGTTCGACCACGGAGCGTACCTCACACGATCAGTCATCTTCTCGACAGCTGACATAGACTCTTCCATTCGGTATCAAGCTATCGCAAATCTGCCAGATATTGATTACACGCCGAAGGTCGGCATCAAGGGCGATATTGTTACTATCGTTTGCATCTACTTCAATCCGTGGAAAGGATTGGTGAAGTGGAGCTCATCCTACCGTATTGTCCCGCACAACTCACTGGTGCAACTTACTTTGCTCCCTGCATCTGTCAGTAACACCGTTCTTATAAAATATGACTGCGGCATTCGGATATGAGTGGTAGTGATACGGTAACATAAAATCTCAAACGCATGAAGTTTTGAAATCATGCTCTTGTTTTCTTGAAATCATGCTCATGATTATACACTAATCATGAGCATGATTATTTGTAAAGATGCTCATGTTTTTGGCAAAAGATGAGCATGGGGCGTTGGAACCTATTTTGTCGATCCATAACCGTACCACCATATATGGATCCATAGCGGGACCATAGCGAAAACATAGAGGAACCCTTTAGGGAGGCAGTATTTGAGCAAAGGGTGAGTAGAAGGGGAGTAAAAGCTAAAGACTATTAGACCGCGAGAAGATGGCACACCAATCTGCAATAAACCCCGAAAGTTATCTTTACTTTCGGGGTTTATTTCGTATATGGGGCGCTATATAGTCAGAGTCCCATAGAGGGGATGGCTATTTGAAGTACGACACGCCGCTTTCGAAGATGAGCTGGTCGTCGTTGCCGTAGATGTTCATGGCGGAGCCTTTGCTTCTTCTCTCGCTGTGGCCCATCTTGCCGAAGACGCGGCCGTCGGGGCTGGTGATGCCCTCGATGGCCATGTAGGAGCCGTTCATGTTGTACTCCTCGTCCATGGTGGGGTTGCCTTGCAGGTCGACATACTGTGTGGCGACCTGGCCACCCGCGAAGAGGCGGTCGATCCACTCCTGCGGTGCTACGAAGCGGCCCTCGCCGTGCGAGATGGGGATGACGTATGTGGCACCCAGCTCGGCCTTGCGGAGCCACGGGCTGAGGTTGGAGGTAACTCGCGTGTAGGCCATCTTGCTCTGGTGGCGGCCGATGGTGTTGAATGTCAGCGTGGGGGCGTCGGCGGCCTGCGGGCGTATCTCGCCGTAGGGCACGAGGCCGAGTTTCACCAGGGCCTGGAAGCCGTTGCAGATGCCGAGCATCAGGCCGTCGCGCTTGCCCAGGAGCTCCATCACGGCGTCGGCGATCCGCGGGTTGCGGAAGACGCTGATGATGAACTTGGCGGAGCCTTCGGGCTCGTCGCCGGCGCTGAAACCACCGGGAATCATGACAATCTGGCTGCGGCGTATGGCTTCGACATAAGCGTCCACGCTCTCGCGAATCTGTTGACCGTTCTGGTTGCGGAAGACGATAATCTCGCTCTCGGCCCCGGCGCGGTTGAAGGCGCGTGCGGAGTCGTACTCGCAGTTGGTGCCGGGGAAGGCGGGGATGAAGACGTGGGGCTTGGCAGACTTGTGCTGACAGAGGTAGATGTCCTTGAAGCCGACGGGTTCAATGGGGCTAATGGGTTGGATGGGCGTGTTTGTGCGGGTGGGGAATACCCCCTCGAGGGGCTTCTGCCATGCGGCGAGGGCCTCGTCGACGGAGACTTTCTCGCTGCCGCATTCGAAGACGGGTTCCTCTATGACGCAGCCTATCTCCGAGCAACGGAACGGCAAGCCCTCGGCCGAGGCCACCTCGACGACGATATTCCCGTAGTGCTTGGCGTTCAGCTGGTCTGGCGAAGCCAGGAGCTGTGCTGCCATGCGGACACCCAGCTTGTTGCCGAAGGCCATCTTGCTGACGGCCTCGACGATGCCGCCGAATCCGAGGGCGTAGGCGCTCTTCACCTGACCGGCCTCGATGGCGCGACGCAGGGCGGCGTACTGGCCGAGAGCGTCGTCGTAGTCGGGCATGCCGAACTCCTTCTCCTTTATGTCGAGGAGGACGAGTTTGTTGCCAGCCGCCTTCAGTTCAGGCGTCACGACGTGCTGCAGGTCGCTGATGCCCACGGCGAAGGAGCACAGCGTCGGCGGCACATCGATATCGTTGAAGGTGCCGGACATAGAGTCCTTGCCGCCGATGGCTGGCAGACGGAGGCCCATCTGGGCGTTGTAGGCGCCGAGGAGTGCTGCAAACGGTTCGCCCCAGCGGTAGGGGTCGTTGCCGAGCTTCTTGAAGTACTCCTGGAAGGTGAGGCGCACGCGGCTGGCGTCGCCGCCGGCGGCGGCAATCTTAGCCACGGAGCTCAGCACGGCATAGACGGCACCGTGGAATGGCGACCACGAGGTCTGGTAGGGGTCCATGCCGTAGGACATGATGGTGACAGTGTCACATTTGCCGTCGAGCAGCGGCAGTTTGCCGACCATGCTCTGCGTAGGCGTCAGCTGGTAGCGGCCGCCATAGGGCATCACCACGCTGCCGGCGCCGATGGAGCTGTCGAACATCTCGACGAGCCCCTTCTGCGAGCAGACGTTGAGGTCGGAGAGAGTCTGCAGCCAGAGGTCTTTGATAGGTTTAGTGGGCTGAATGGGTTTAATGGGCTCGGTGGGCATGCTGACGCTCACTGTGGTTTCCTGGTGGGCACCGTTGGTATCGATAAAGCGGCGGCTGAGGTTCACGATCTGCTTGCCCCGCCAGCTGATGACCATGCGGGGTTCCACGGTGACGGTGGCCACCACGGTGGCCTCGAGGTTCTCCTCGTCGGCGTAACGCAGCATGCGGTCCACGTCCTTGGGGTCGACCACCACGGCCATACGCTCCTGGCTCTCGCTGATGGCCAGTTCGGTACCGTCGAGGCCGGCGTACTTTTTGGGCACGCGGTCGAGGTCTATCTGCAGACCGTCGGCCAACTCGCCGATGGCGACGCTGACGCCGCCGGCGCCGAAGTCGTTGCACTTCTTGATGATGCTGCTGACCTCCTCGCGGCGGAAGAGACGCTGTATCTTGCGCTCGGTGGGTGCGTTGCCCTTCTGCACCTCGGCGCCGCAGGTGGTGAGGCTCTTGGTGGTGTGGCTCTTCGAGGCACCCGTGGCACCGCCTATGCCGTCACGGCCGGTGCGGCCACCCAGCAGGATGATGACGTCGCCGGGGTCGGAGGTGAGACGCTGCACGGCGCGGCGCGGCGCGGCGGCTATGACGGCGCCGATCTCCATGCGCTTGGCCACGTAGTTGGGATGGTATATCTCGTTCACCAAGCCTGTGGCGAGGCCAATCTGGTTGCCATAGGAGCTGTAGCCGTGGGCGGCGGTGGTGACGATTTTGCGCTGAGGCAGCTTGCCGGGCAGGGTCTCGCTGAGAGGCTTGGTGGGGTCGGCGGCGCCGGTGACGCGCATGGCCTGGTAGACGTAGGTGCGACCGCTCAGCGGGTCGCGGATGCAGCCGCCGAGGCAGGTGGCCGCACCGCCGAAGGGCTCGATTTCGGTGGGGTGGTTGTGGGTCTCGTTCTTGAAGTTGATAAGCCACTCTTCGCGGTTGCCGTCGATGACGACAGGCACGACGATGGAGCAGGCGTTAATCTCGTCGCTGGGCTCCTGGTCGTCGAGGATACCGGCTTTCTTCAGTCGTTTGGCGGCCAGGGTGCCGATGTCCATCAGGCAGACGTACTTGTCGGTACGGCCGACATACTGCTCCTTGTGGTCTTCGAGGTACTGCCGGAAGGCGCCCTCGACGAGCGGACGGTAGTAGCCGTCGTCGAAGCGGACGTCCTTCAGCTCGGTGGCGAAGGTGGTGTGGCGGCAGTGGTCGCTCCAGTAGGTGTCGAGCACACGTATCTCGGTCATGGTGGGGTCGCGGCGCTCCTCGTCGTGGAAGTAGCGCTGTATGTGCTTGAAGTCGGCGAAGGTCATGGCCAGGCCGAGCGAGCCGTAGAGCTCCTTCAGCTGCGCCTCGGCCATGTCCTTGAAGCCGTCGAAGGTGATGACGTCGGCGGGTTCGTCGAAGTGGTCCTCCAGGGTGGCGGGCTTCTCCTCGTCGGTCAGGCGGCTGTCGACGGGGTTCACGCAGTGCTTGACGATGGCCTCGCGCTGTGCAGGCGAGACGCCTGCGCTCCCGGTGGGGGTGATGACGTAGGTCGTGGCGCTTTTGATGATGGGATGCTCGGCGTCGTTGAGCAGGCAGATGCACTGCTCGGCGCTGTCGGCGCGCTGGTCGAACTGGCCAGGGAGGTACTCGACGGTGAAGCAGAAGTCGTTCTCGCTGTGAGGGAACTCTTCGAGGTAGACGTCGTCGACCGGCGGCTCGCTGAAGACGGTCGTCAAGGCCGTCTGGAAAGTGGTGTCGCTGACGTTCTCCACGTCGTAGCGCACCAGGACGCGGACCTTCTCGGCCTCGATGCCGAGGTACTCGCTCATTTCTGTCTTCAGCTCCTTGGCCTTCACGGCGTAGGGGGCTTTCTTCTCTACGTAGATTCTTCTTACCATTATGTTATTGTGTTTTTTTATTCCTTAGTTCTTAGAGGCAGCAGCGTCGGCCAGTTCCGCAAACTGGGCAGGATATTTGGCCATCGAAGCGCGGAAGCATCGGCGCACACGGGCTATGTCGGCCTCGGGGTCGTCGGTGGTGTAGATGGCCTGTTCCAGCCATATCCGCTTGTTGGCGTAGTCGATACATGCCGGCACGATGGGGACACCGGCCTTGTGGGCGATCTCCCAGAAGCCGCGGTGCCAACGCTTGGTGTACTTGCGGGTTCCTTCGGGCGTGATGGCCAGCGAGAAGGTGCCGCCCTTGTCGAATTGGGCCACGGTGGCCCCGACCATATCGTTTTTGCGGTTGCCGCGGTCGATGCTGATGGCGCCGAGGTGACGGAGGATGGGGCCCAGGGGCCAGCGGAAAAATTCTTTCTTGATAAAGACGTGCCCGTTGACGTCGAGCGTCCACAGATAGGCCGCCCCGATGGTAAAATCGGAGCCGGAGGTGTGCGGTGCGACGGCGAAGACACAGCGCTTCAACTCAGGCCTCTCCCCTGCCCCAGGCAGCAGGAAACGCCAACCGCACAGCCTTACTATAGCAATCCAAATCTTTCTCATTTCAGACTGCAAAGGTACATCTTTTTTTTAGAGTAGTAAGAAAAATGTTATCCACAACGGTGTGCAAAAAGAGGAAATCTGAAAAAAAAAAAGCGCCAAATTGAAAAAAAGTTGTACCTTTGCACCGCTTTTTTGCCCCGCCCCGGCCCCGGAGGGCCGACGAGGGGAGGCCTAAAGGAGAGATGGCAGAGCGGTCGATTGCGGCGGTCTTGAAAACCGTTGACCTGCGAGGGTCCGGGGGTTCGAATCCCTCTCTCTCCGCCAGAAACACCAGGCAAGATTGATATGTAGACAAGCGGTCACTGAGGCCTGTCGACATATCAATTTTTTTATGTGACAATGACAGAACAACAGACAGAAAAAATCCTCTCGCTCGAGGAGATAGACTACCAGCACTTCTGGGGTCAGAACGACCGGATGCTGGACTTTGTGAGGCTGCTTTTCCCGAAGCTGAAGCTGATAGTGAGGGGAGAGATGCTGAAAGCCATAGGGTCGGCCGAGGACATAGAGTGGTTCGAGAACCGTCTACAGGCCATGACGGCCTACTACGAGCGCTACGGGCACCTGAACGAGAACGCCGTGATGCAGATTATGGAGAGCGGCGGCAACGGACCCGAGGCGGAGGTGAGCGACGAGGTGCTGGTGCACGGCCGGAACGGGCTGCTGGTGAAGGCGCGGACGCCGAACCAGCGGCGGCTGGTGGGCGCGGTGCACGACAACGACATGGTCTTCGCCATAGGTCCTGCTGGCACCGGCAAGACCTACACGGCGGTGGCGCTGGCCGTGAGGGCGCTGAAGAACAAAGAGGTGCGGCGCATCGTGCTGACACGTCCCGCCGTGGAGGCTGGCGAGAACCTGGGGTTCCTGCCGGGCGACATGAGAGAGAAGCTCGACCCCTACCTGCAGCCGCTCTACGACGCCCTGCGCGACATGATACCACAGCAGAAGCTGGCCGCCTATCTGGAAGACAACACCATCGAGATAGCGCCGCTGGCCTTCATGCGCGGGCGGACGCTGGACAACGCCTTCGTGATACTGGACGAGGCGCAGAACGCCACGTCGACCCAGCTCAAGATGTTCCTTACGCGCATGGGGCGCAACGCCAAGTTCGTCATCACCGGCGACCTGACGCAGATAGACCTTCCGCGGCACCAGCAGAGCGGTCTGCTGCAGGCCACCCAGATACTGAAGGATGTGCAAGGCATAGAGGTGATAGAGCTGGACAACAGCGATGTGGTAAGGCACAGGCTGGTGACGGAGATTATTAGGGCGTATGGGGGGTAAGGTTTACGGTTTAAGGTTTACGGTTTAAGGTTTACGGTTTAAGGTTTACGGTTTAAGGTTTAAGGTTTACGGTTTAAGGTTTAGGGTTTAAGGTTTAGGGTTTATGGGTTAGGGTTTAAGGGTTATAGGTTATGGGTTATAGGTTATAGGTTATAGGTTATGGGTTATAGGTTATGGGGTATGGGTTAAGAGTTAAGAGTTATGAGTTAAGAGTTATAGGAGGGTATTTTTTTTTTTGGGGGGGGGGG
>OCTW011609479.1_pt1 | contig 13723 bp, 12 predicted proteins | sample 1539671 | NCBI WGS metagenome assembly OCTW01 (sample SAMN02144230, study PRJEB22623) | gut metagenome | biome: sheep rumen | host: Ovis aries | place: New Zealand | reverse complement strand
AAATATATATCAATGTATAATGCCGCTAAAGAAGAAGGATTATACTTGATCATTACATCAGCTTATAGAGAATATGAATTTCAAGAAACGCTATGGAAAAAATATGCTGAACAACAAGGAGAAGAATGGGCCGATTCTGTTGCTGCTAGACCAGGATATTCTGAACATCAAAGTGGACTTGCTTTAGATATAGTTACATATAAATCTAATATGAATGATTTTGAAAACACAAAAGAATTTAAATGGTTACAAGAAAACGCTCATAAATATGGATTTATACTAAGATATCCAAAAGGAAAAGAAAAATTAACTGGTTATAATTATGAATCATGGCACTATCGTTATGTTGGTGTTGAAACTGCAACTAAAATCAAGAAATTAGGTATTACATTTGATGAATATTATGCTTATTATCTAAAATAGAATCTAATCGATTCTATTTTTCATATAATATAATGGTGAGAATATGAGTAAAAAATATATCATAATTATATTATTTATATTAATGTTACTTAGAAATGATGAAACAATATTTTCAAAATACTATGACCATATAACTGTAATAGATAATCCAGCAGAAATAGATGTACTAGTTAATAAAATGTATAAACTAAATAGCGACTATGTGCCTAAGAATTTATCTAAAATAGATACAAAATATGCTTATGATGATAAATATCTAATAGAAGAAGCTAAAAATTCTTTTGAACAACTTAGTAAAGATGCAAAAATAAATGGATATAATATAATTGTAGTATCCGCATATCGTGATTATAATTATCAAGATAAACTATATCAAAAATATGTTAATGAAAAAGGTATTGTATATGCTGATAAATGTTCAGCAAGACCTGGCCACTCCGAACATCAAACAGGATTAAGTATTGATGTTATGGGATCTAATAATGACTATAATATTTTTGATAAATCTAAAGAGTTTAAATGGATGAAAGATAATGCCCACAAATATGGTTTTATTATGCGATATCCAAAGAATAAAGAATATATTACCGGATTCAAATATGAACCATGGCATTATCGTTATGTTGGAATTAATACAGCTAAAAAAATATACAAAAACAACATCACTTTAGAAGAATACAAAAGAAGAAATTGACTTATCAAGTATAGATAATTATAATATTTATATTAACAGAAAGGAATCAATCAATTAATAATCCTACAAGATTGATTATATGTGATTTTATGATAACAAAAAAATACGAACTATCAAGTAATAAAATAAAAAAAGACGTTAATATCGCCCTATTTTCAGATATTCATTACTCAAATATTATTTCAACTAAAAAATTAAAAAAAATTACAGATAATTTAATTCAAAACAACCCTGACTTTATATGCATCGCAGGTGATATTATTGATAATAACAATATTTTAGATAATAAACCTAAAATGAAAATATTTTATGACTGGCTTATTTCTTTAACCAGTATTGCTCCTACAATAATTATATTAGGTAACCATGATTTCTATAAATTAACTTATCAACGTTTTAGCAAAAAACTAAAATATAAAACACCTACCAAAATGATAAATACCCTTAAAAAGATTCCTAATCTATACTTATTAAATAACAAAGGAATAACTATCAATAATATAAATTTTCATGGATATCAAGCACCAGTTGAATACTATAAATATAATAAAATAGATAAAATTCGTGAAAGTAATGAAATACTAATTAATGATTTTAATCAAAAAATGAAAATAGAAAATAACGATAATTATAATGTTTTATTATTTCATTCACCTATTAGAATATTTAATGATGAGTGTTTTAAAGAAATCAGTGATTTAAATAATATGGATTTAGTATTAACTGGTCATATGCATAATGGCTTAGTTCCTAATTTTTTAGAAAGAATTATTCCTAAGAATTATGGAATCATCGGTCCTTTTTCTAATTTCTTTCCAAAATACGCTAGAGGAATAATTACTAAAAACAAAAAGAATAACATGATTATAAGTGGTGGCATTACTAAGTTTGCTGAAAGCAATCCTAAATTTATGTTATTATTCAATCATTTTTATAAACCTGAAATCGATTATATTAAACTAAAAAAACTGTCTTAATGACAGTTTTTATTGAAATTGTGCACAACTACCACAATCAATATTAACAACTTGTTGTTCTTCTGAACATGTATATTGTGGTGTATACGTATGTTTATAGAAATGTTTGTTTATTTTGTGTGTATGTATAGGACATACATGTGGTACTTCATGATAGAAATTTTCTTCAATACATTTTGTTATAGTTGGTTCTATAATTGGTTTTTGTTTACAACACATATTAGGCATCATATTTTGATTTTGACAACAACCTCTATTATTAAATAACATATTTATCCCCCTTATCTATTTTATAATATGTCCAATAATTTATTTTGAATAAGTTATTTATCACTAAAACAAAATAAAATACCTAAAAAGGCATTTTAAAATTTCCATTACGCATTTGTTTCATCATCTTTTTCATCTGCTCAAATTGTTTTATTAAACGATTTACTTCTTCTACACTACGAGCAGATCCAGCCGCAATTCTTCGTTTACGACTTGCTTTAAGAACTTCTGGATGGCGTCTTTCATATGGTGTCATTGATAAAATAATTGCTTCAATATGAGCCATATCCTTAGGATCAACTTTTATATTATTAAGGCCCATCTTCTTAGCTCCTGGAATCATTTTAATTAAGTTTTCTAAAGGCCCTAATTTCTTTATTTGTTTCATATATCCTAAGAAATCTTCAAAATCAAATTTCCCAGCTTGTAATTTTTTAGCTGATTCCATAGCTTCTTTTTCATCAATCACTTCCTCAGCACGTTCAATCATTGACATTAAATCTCCCATACCAAGAATACGACTTGCCATACGTTCAGGATGGAAAACTTCAAGTCCATTCATTTTTTCGCTAGTACCAATAAACTTAATTGGTATATTAGTTAAATGTCTAATAGATAAAGCAGCTCCACCTCTAGTATCACCATCCATCTTAGTAAGAATGGCTCCAGTAAGTGGTAATTTACTATTAAACCCTTCAATAACATTTACTGCATCTTGACCTACCATACTATCAACTACTAATAATATTTCATCAACATTTATAGCAGCATTAATATTCTTTAATTCATCCATCAACTGTTCATCTATATGAAGACGACCAGCTGTATCAATTAAAACATAATCATATTTATTCTCTTTAGCATAGTTAATAGCATTCTTAGATATTTCTACTGGATTATTATTTCCTTCATCATAAACTTCAATATTAAGTTCCTTACCTAATTGCTTTAATTGATCAATTGCAGCAGGTCTATAAACATCACAAGCTACAAGCAATGGTTTCTTATGATATTTTTTTCTAAGTAAATTAGCCAACTTAGCAATTGTTGTTGTCTTACCACTACCTTGTAATCCAACCATCATAAGAGTAGCAGGATTTCCTATTACATTAAGATCTTTAGTATCCCCACCAAGAAGTTCAACTAACTCATCCTTAACAATTTTAACAAATTGTTCTCCTGGTTTTAAACTTTTTACTACCTCTTCACCTAACGCTTTTTCTTTTACATTGTTTATAAATTCCTTTACAACTTTATAGTTAACATCTGCTTCAAGTAAAGCTAATCTAATTTCTCTAGTTACTTCATTAATATTATCTTCAGTTATCTTTCCATAACCCTTAATTTTATCCATCGCACTTTGTAAACGATCTCCTAAGTTTTCAAACATAATATCACCTTTTTCAATTATATAATAAATAGTAAAAAAAAGAAAGACAAATTAGTCCTCTTCTTCATCATCTAACTCTTCACCAATAATGTTCAATTCTGCTAATTCATCTTCATCATCAAGTAAATCATCTTCACCTAAATCAGCATCGATATCGTCATTTTCCATTATATCTGGTTCTACATCATCTTCGTCTAATGTTTCATCAATTAATTTTTCATCATTTTCTTCTTCGTCATCTTCATCGTCACCATCAATTCCAAGTTCGATTATATGATGATCTCTAACATCCCAGCAACCATTATCTAACATAACAAATCTCTTATCAAGTGTTAGTGATGTATAATAATCACCTATTTTAGAAGTATACTCATCATCACTATAATTAAGTAATCCACATATTTCTTTGAATATATCTGGTGTAAGCATAGGTTTTTTATTTTCTTTTAATATCTCATAAGTTAAATCTGTATGAGACATAAGTTCTATTTCTTCTTTAGGTATTTTATTTAATTTCATAAGACCTCCAAGTTATTAACACAAATAATACTCGTGAATAATTTTATCACATTAATAATATATGTCAATATATATTATAAACTTTTTATAAATATTATTAAATTACATTTTTTCTTCAGGAACTACACCTATTAAATTCAATGCATTTTTTATAGTAATAGCAGTAGCACTAATTAAATTAATCTTTTCCATTGTCTCTATTTCATTATCTGTAAGTACTTTTTCATGAGCATAGAAAGTATGGAATAATGAAGCTAATTCATATACATAATTAACTATAATATGTGGTGCATACTTCTTAGCACTATTTAAAACTACATCCTTAAATTCATATATCTTAGTAGCAAGATTAATAGCATAATCACTATTTAAACAATTATACTCATCTACACCCTTAATTTCTTTATTATATTCTTTTAATATTGAACAAATTCTTGCATACGCATAACAAACATAATAAACAGGGTTATCATTAGATTGTTTTGTAGCTAATTCCATATCAAAATCAAGTGGTGATTCTAACGAACGAGCTGAGAAGAAATATCTAGTAGCATTAAGTCCAACTTCATTAACTAAATCATTAATAGTTACAGCATTACCAGTTCTTTTACTCATTTTAATTTCTTCTTTTCCTTTTACAAGTCTTACCATTTGTAAAATTTGAACTGATAACTTATCAGGATCTTCACCCATTAATTTAATGGCTGCTTTAAGTCTTGGTATATAACCATGATGATCAGCACCAAATACATTAATTAATTTGTCATATCCTCTACTATACTTATACATATGATATGCAATATCAGGTAAAAAATATGTATTAGATCCATCTTTCTTTACTAAAACTCGATCTTTTTCATCACCATATAATGTTGTTTTTAACCAAGTTGCTCCATCCTCATTATAAGTATTACCACTTTCTTTTAATTTATTTAAAGCATCTTCTACTTTACCATTATCATATAACCATTTTTCACTAGTCCATACATCAAATGATACTCTAAAATTATCTAAATCTTTTTTTATACCATCTAGTAAATAATCTAATCCACTTTGTCTAAATATTTCTTTATCAGTAATATTATCCCCATACTTATCTTTTAATACTTTAGCAAGTTCAATAATCTCTTTACCATGATATCCATCTTCAGGAATAGTATCAACACGACCACATACTCCATTATATCTTCCCTCAATTGATAAAGCTAAATTATTAATTTGATTTCCTGCATCATTTATATAATATTCACGAGTTACATCAAACCCAGCAAAAGATAATATTCTTGATAATGAATCACCATATGCTGCTCCTCTTGCATGTCCTAAATGAAGAGTACCTGTTGGATTGGCACTAACAAATTCAATATTTATTTTTTGATTATTACCAACAGTTAATTTTCCATAATTATCCTTCTTACTAATTACATCATTAATATTATTATAAATATAATTCTTCTTTAAATAAAAATTAATAAACCCAGGACCCGCAATTTCAATATGGTCAATATTTTCATTTTTTAAACTATCAACTAAGTCATTTGCAATATCTCTAGGATTTTTCTTTAATACTCTAGATAGTTGCATAGCTATATTAGTAGAATAATCACCATTACTATTATCTTTAGGTACTTCTATCACAATATTGTTAATATCAAAATCAATATCTTTTTCTTCTAATATACCCTTAATTAAATCCTTTAATAAGTCTTTCACTTTATCACCTCATATTTTATTTTAAAACTAAACTTGTCATCTTCTAAATTATAATCAATACAAACACCATTATTGGTTACTTGTATACTTGTAGTATCTAACTTTAAATATAACATATTATCAACATCTTTTAAATAGTAATCACACATATTATTAAAAAAATCAAGTTTAAGTATATAATCATTACTTTCACGAGTCAATAATATTTTATTATCATTCATATATAGTGTGACTAAGATATCATTCTTGTCTTTATAAACTAATTTATTATTATTTAATATACCGACACAACTATATGATACTTTTTCTGATTTACTTTCTATACTTGTTTTAATATTTACTTTTGACACTAAGTTACACCACACTTTCCTGTAACTGCTTGTAATTATAACATAAGATTTATTAAAATGCACTTATATTTTTAAGATTTCTTGTAATACTAATAATACTAGAGGTGAAATTATGAAAAAAATTGTAAAAATCACCGTTTTTCTTATATTTCTTATTATTGCAGGATATATTGGAATATATGTAATTGCTCGCTTAACACCTAAGCTTTCGATTAATTCTGCCAACAGTTTTTTCTTATATGATAAAAACAATAAAATATATAATGGTAATAATGAAGAATGGATTAAACTAAATAAAATATCAGATAATCTTATTAATGCAACTATTGCGATTGAAGATAAAAACTTTTATCATCATCAAGGATTTGACTATCCAAGAATTTTAAAAGCTATGTACAACAATATAACTAACCGAAAAATTGTTGAAGGAGCTTCTACTATCTCTCAACAATATGCTAAAAACTTATTCTTAGATTTTGATAAAAATTTTGCCCGTAAATTACAAGAAGCATGGCTTACTATGAGACTGGAAGTTCACTATAGTAAAAAACAAATTCTAGAAGGATACTTAAATACTATTAATTATGGAGGTATATTTGGAATCGAAAATGCCAGTAAATATTATTTTGATAAAAGTTCTAAGGATCTAACTTTAGCTGAAGCTGCTATTCTAGCTGGTATACCTAAAGATCCTACAAACTATTCACCTATTTCTAACTATGATAATGCTAAAAAAAGACAAGAATTAATCTTATATCAAATGTATAAAAATAAAATGATATCTAAAAAAGATATGAATAAAGCTATCAAAGAAAAATTAACTTTAACTGGTGATAAAAAAAGAAACAATCTTAAAACATTAATGTATTACCAAGATGCCGTTATCAACGAATTAAAGAATATTAAATCAGTTCCTAATTCTTTCTTAGAAACTGGTGGTCTTAAAATATATACTAATTTAGATCCTAAAGCTCAAAAAACACTGGAAGATAGTATTGATAAGAATTTGAATGATAATCAAAAATTAGAAATTGCAGGTATTATGGTTAAACCTAAAACAGGAAAAATCATTGCTTTAACAGGAGGAAGAGACTATTCTAAAAGTCAATATAATAGAGCTATAAATGCTAAAAGACAAGTAGGATCTACTATTAAGCCATTCCTTTATTATAGTGCCTTAGAAAATGGTTTTACTCCATCTACAACCTTCACCAGTGAAAAAACAACCTTTACATTTTCAGAAAACAAAACATATAGCCCAACAAATTATGGAGAAAGCTATGCTAATAAAGAAATATCCCTAGCAGCTGCAATTACCTATTCAGATAATATTTATGCTGTAAAAACTCACCTATTTCTAGGAGAAGATAATTTAATCGATATAGTTAAAAGAGTTGGCATCAGCACCCAATTAGATAATTTACCATCAATGGCTCTAGGTACTAAAGAAATAAGCTTGATGGATATGATTAAAGGATATAATACTCTAGCTAATGAAGGTTTTAAAACAAAACCATATTTAATAACTAAAGTAACTGACGCTAACGGAAACACTTTATATAGGCATAAAAACAGAGAAGAAAATGTATTAAATAAAAGTATAGTTTATGTTCTAAATTCAATGTTAAGAAAATCATATTCAACTGAATTTATTGATTATGCATATCCTACATGTATTAATTTAGCTAATAAACTAACTAAGGATTATGCTATTAAAACAGGAACAACTAATAATGATCACTTGATCTTTGGATACAATAAAGAAGTATTACTTGGTATGTGGGCTGGATATGATGATAATCGTGAAAGTGATTTAACTGATGGAACTAAAATGAAATTAGCTTGGGCAGATACAGTTGAAGAATACTTAAAAGATAAAGATAATTCCTGGTATAAAATGCCAAATAATGTAGTTGGTGTGTTAGTAAATCCTATAACTGGTAAATTATCTAATAGTTCTGATAGTAAAAAAACTATGTTATATTATATAAAAGGTACTGAACCAATTAATAATATAGATAATTCTAAAGACAAAAATACTGTCAACTAGTGACAGTATTTTTTCTAATTATTCTTTTCTACATCAATATATACTGTATGACCATTTAAATCATACTCTTTTTCTAAATTATATTTTTCTTTTATTTCAACCGATAAGGTTTCTTTCTTAATATAATCTTCAAAATCTTTAATACATTCATCAACTGCATCATCACCACTATAATATAGTGTTATTCTATCTGCAACATCAAAATCTTTATTCTTACGGATTTGTTGTACTTTAGATACCATTTCACGAGCTAATCCTTCAGATAATAATTCATCAGTTAATGTAGTATCTAGAATAATAAAGTTATTATTTTCCATTCCAACATTGAATCCTTCTTTAGAAGATATTCTAATATCTACCATATCTGTAGTAATTTCTTTTTCTTCATTACCTAATTCTAATTTGATAGATTCTCCTTTTTGAAGAGATACTATATCATCATGAGATAAATTTTCAAGTTTTGTTTGGAACTCTCTAATTAGTGGTCCAAATACTTTACCTACAACTTTAAAGTTAGGTTTTACACTTAAATTCATATATTCATTTAAATCTGAAACAAATTTAATTTCTTTGATATTTAACTCTTCTTTTATTAATACAACTAAATCAGATATTAAATCTTTATTTTTACTATCTAATAATGCCTCACTTAATGGTTGACGAACCTTTATCTTAGCTTCTTCTCTTACATAACGTCCAATTGATATTAAACTTCTTACTAAATCCATACGAGCTTCTATATGATCATCAATTAATTCATTATTAGCTTTAGGGAAATCTGCTAAATGAACTGACTCTTCACCAGTTAATTTAGTATACATTTCTTCAGTTGTAAAAGGTATTACAGGTGCGCATAATTTACACAATCCAACTAATACTTCATAAGTAGTTATATAAACTGATTTCTTATTATTATCTAATTCTGAAGACCAAAAACGATCTCTATTACGTCTTATATACCAATTAGATAAATCATCTGATACAAATGATGTAATTGCCTTTACAACTGTATTTAAATCATATTGATCATATTGCTTTGTAACATATGAAACTAATTTATTATATTTTGATAATAACCATTTATCAATTTCTTCTCTCTTTTCATATGGTACTTCACACTCATTTATATCAATATTATCGATATTAGCATATGTTTGGAAGAAAGAATATGTATTCTTTAATGGATTAAAGAATTTAGAATAAACTTCTTTAAGTCCATCTTCATCAAATTTAAGTGGAGTCCATACTGGTGATACATAAGGAATATACCATCTAATTACATCTGCTCCATACTTATTAATTAAACTAAATGGTTCAATTGCATTTCCTTTAGATTTATGCATCTTATGACCATTTTTATCCAATAATAATTCATTAACTAATACATTTTTATAAGGACTCTTTCCTGTTACAAATGTAGATATAACAAGTAATGAATAGAACCAACCACGAGTCTGATCAATACCCTCACAGATAAAATCAGCTGGGAATTGACTTTCCCATAATTCCTTATTTTCAAATGGATAATGATATTGTGCGAAAGGCATTGCTCCACTATCAAACCAACAATCAATAACTTCAGATACTCTATTCATTGTTTTACCACAGATAGGGCACTTAATATGAATATCATCTACATATGGTCTATGCATATCAAATGTTTCAATATCAACATCTTCGATAGCCTTTTCTTTTAATTCTTCTCTAGAACCAATCATTTCCATATGACCACATTCACATCTCCATAATGGAAGTGGTGTTCCCCAATATCTATTACGAGAAATTGCCCAATCATTCATATTCTCAAGCCAATTTCCAAATCTCTTCTCTCCAACATAAGATGGGAACCAATTTACTTTATTATTTTCTTTAATTATCTTATCTTTAATCTTAGTAACTTCTAAATAATAACTTGGTCTAGAATAATATACAAGAGGTGAATGACAACGCCAACAATGTGGATATTCATGTTCCATCTTTTGTTTTTTAAATAATTTGTCATTTTCTTTTAACCATTTAATTACTTCTAAATCAGCATCAAAAATATTCATACCTTTCCATGGACCTTCTGTATAACGTCCATCTTCACCTACTGGATTAACGTAAGTAATACCATATTTTCGACATACTCTAGCATCATCTTCTCCATAAGCAGGAGCAATATGAACTATACCTGTACCATCTGACATAGTTACATAATCATCACATGTAACAAAGAATGATTTTCCTTTTACATCAATAAATGGAAGTAATTGTTCATATTCAGTATATTCTAAATCTTTACCTTTAAAAGTCTCTAACACTTCATAATCTTCACCTAATATTTTAGGAGCCAATTCCTTAGCTAGAATAAATTTATATCCCATAGAATTAACTTTTACATATTCTTCATTTGCATTAACACAAAGTGCTAAATTAGCAATTAAAGTCCATGGTGTTGTTGTCCATACTAAGAAATAAGCATCTTCATCCTTTTTCTTAAATGGAACATATACAGTATTAGCAGTAACTGTTTCATATCCTTGAGCAACCTCATGAGAAGCAAGTCCAGTACCACATCTAGGACACCAAGGAACTATTTTTACACCCTCATAGAATAAACCTTCATCAAAGAATTTCTTTAAAATCCACCATTCAGTCTCAATATAATCATTATTATAAGTAATATAAGGATTTTTAGTATCAATAAATTGTCCCATTTCATCAGTAAGTCTTACAAATGCATCTTCGTTAGACCATACTGATTCACGGCATTTTTGATTAAACTCTTTTATACCATATTTCTCAATATCATTTTTACCTTCAAATCCTAATTCTTTTTCTACTTGTACTTCAACAGGTAAACCATGAGTATCCCAACCAACTTTTCTAATTACACGATTACCTTGCATTGTTTTATACTTACCAAAAGCATCTTTTAAAAACTTAGCCACCATATGATGAAGTCCTGGATTACCATTAGCAGTAGCAGGTCCATCATAAAATACCCAATTATTTTTACCTTCCCTATTTTTAATAGTAGCATTTAAAATATCTTGTTTCTTCCAATTCTTCAAAATATCTTTTTCTACTTCGCTAATTGACTTCTTATCTAATTCTTCAAACTTATGATTTTTACACATAATAATCTCCTCCTGACAACAAAAAAATCTATAAATAAGGACGTCATATAACAATATACGTGGTACCACCTTAATTTATAGATAATAATCTAACTCAATCACTTAACGCATGAATACGGAACTATCTTCATAGTCACATCAAGAATGATCTATATATTACTTCATTATTCATTTTCACCAACCATGAACTCTCTACAAAATTCATAATATATCGTTTCCATCATCTGTTTTACATTTCTATATGATCAATATCATTAACCATTTCTAGTTGAGCCTCAATGATACTACGAAGTCTTCTCTTAAAAATATTTATATTCCTTCTTAGCATATTTGCCTCATACTCTGTTTTTTCAGCTCTAAGTAACGCCTCATTCACAATACGATTAGCGTTCTTTTTAGCTTCTTCAATAATAACTTCACATTCCTTATGAGCTGCAACACGCATTTGATCAGAAGTTTTTTGAGCCATTATAATAGCCCTATTTAATGTTTCTTCTGTTTTATCATATTGTGCAATCTTCTCACGTAAATTCTTATTTTCTACATCAAGTTGTTCAAGTTGCTTTATGCGAGCATCCTTCTTCTTAATCTCTTCAACCATACTTTCAACTTGTTTAATAACTTGATCTAAAAAACTATTTACTTCTTCCGGATCATAACCACGAAGTGTTTTATTAAACTTTTGCATAAATTCACCTCATTGGCGCTACTTATTGTAGCACACTTTCTATTATATTACAATATTACCATTCAATATTTATATCATTATTATCATGAATATCTTTACCTGATTGTTCATCAGTTATTTTTCCTTGAACATTTACATTATTAGGAGTACATAAAAAGATACCTCCACCAATTTTTTGTAAATCCCCACCAATAGCATAAATTGTTCCACTTAAAAAATCAACAATACGCTTAGCTTGATCAGAAGTTACTCTCTTTAAATTAACTACAACTGTATTTCTATTCTTTAAATGGTCAACAATTTGTTGTGATTCTGAATAAGCTCTTGGCTCTAACAAAATCATCTTAGTACCACCATTTTCTTCCAATGCTTCCTCAGGTTTTAAACTATAGTATTCATCACCATTTCCACTAGCAAAAACATCATCGTCAGAACCTAACCATTTTTTTAAATTCATTCCCATTTTATATTCCTCCTAATTATCACTTATATCCATTTTATCACAATTTATTTGAAAATAAAATATTTTTTTTACAATTACACTACTTTTACAAGCCTTTCAATTGAAGCTTCTTTATTAGTATCAGGATCTGTCGCCGTATACACCACACGATAAGTACCTATCGACGTAATATTAGAAACTACATTATTTGAACTATTATACTTCGTTATTTGAACCGTATCAGTAATATCTTCACCCTTACTATTACGAGCAACTATTGATATTTCTTTATATCCATTTTCTAAATGAATTGTAGTCTCACTAGGTCCATACATAATCAATATTGGCAACTGATTACTAGCATCAGATGAAGGATTATCCTCATATGAAGCCTTTACAACATATTCATAACCACCATTATTATTTGTTATTTCAATCATAGTTTTACTTCTTGAATAATACTTATCATTAGAAGGATTACTAATATCTCCTCCATTATTCCCAATATATCCACCAGCAATTAATGTATTTAAACTAATCGTTAATGTCTTCCCTACCTCTGGCAATATATATGGATTAGCACTTGCCCATGTTTTAGCAGCAGTCTTAATATTCTTTACTTGAATATCACTAGCTTTTCCCTCTGTATTTTTAACAGACTTCGTTACAGCAACTCCTGCAATAGTGGCAATTATACCTAAAATTATAATTATTGCAAGTAACTCAATAAGTGTAAAACCTTTATTTTTCATTAAAATCCCCTACCATCTATAATTATTATAACAAATATGAATTATAAATCAAGAAAATATAAATTCGAGCACAAAAAAGTTCACTAATTTCCTTAGTGAACTCCTAAATCATTAAGCTAGTTTAGATTTTGAGAGAGTTATAACTGGGCGGACGCCGACCCACGTATAGCTGGCATTGTCGAGGTACAAGTAACCAATCCTAGACACGGTCCACACGCCAGAACCGGAACCGGCGTGTCTATCAATTGTCCAATATCCCCATGATGCACTTTGATCTTGTTTATTACATCCATATTCTTCACAATTTTTTAAATAACTATATAACCAGGCATA
>OCTW011609172.1_pt1 | contig 13724 bp, 7 predicted proteins | sample 1539671 | NCBI WGS metagenome assembly OCTW01 (sample SAMN02144230, study PRJEB22623) | gut metagenome | biome: sheep rumen | host: Ovis aries | place: New Zealand | reverse complement strand
GTGTCAACGCGGCCGCAAAACAGCCGTCCAAGGTTGGCACGCCGTCTGCGCCGCCACGTTTTTCGGCCCCTCCTGCACCAAAACGCCCTTTTACGTGCAAAAAGAGGAACGGGTGGCATCCAAGCACCTGATATTCAACGGATTGCTAATAATCCTCTGCGCAAAAAGCGCAGAGGATTATGCGTAAACAACTGAATGTGAGCATATTGGCTGCCACCATGAAAAGCGGCATCGGCCGGGAAACCGGTTACAGGGCGGCAAGCATTCCGTTGGAGAAGGCCTCCTCTTCCTCCGGGGTGAGGAAAGTGGCTTCGATGGGAATGTAGAACAGGCGTTTGCGGATGGCTTCGGGCATGTTTTTGCAGTCCCGGAGCCGTTGCGCGTCTTTCTCCGTGGTCATGAGGCAGGCCGTGGGCTGTTTCTTTACGGCCGATGCCATCTTCCGGATATCGGCCCGGGTGAAGGCGTGGTGATCCGGAAGCTGGAGACTCCGGACGATTCTGTAGCTGTCCGAAAGGTAGTCCAGGAAGGGTTTGTTGCGGGCGATGCCGGTGATAGGGATGCACTGCTTGGAATACATGTAGTGCGGGTCTGCATCCGGGAAAACGCCGACGGGGGAGGTGTAGCGGAGGGTGGTGAAGAAAAGGGGCTGGTCGGCCGACAGTTTCAGATGCTTGCGCCAGGAGGCCCGTTCTTCCTCGTCCAGATAGGCGGGACATTTGGTGACCATGACGGTATCGGCCTTTTTCAGGCGGGAGGGAAGGTCCCTCAGCCGTCCCCAGGGCAGCAGCCGGTCCTTGAATATGGGCCGATGGTAGTCCACCAGCACGATGCTCAGCGTGGGCTGCAGGCGGCGGTACTGGAAGGCATCGTCCAGGACAATGACCCCGGCCCCCCGGAGCTGCTCGCACCCGTGGACCCGGTCTTTGTCCACCGCGACGGTGATGTCCGGGAACTTGCGGGCCATCTGGACGGGCTCGTCGCCATACTGGAGGGCCGACCCGTCGTGGGGAACAATCTGGAAGCCTTTGGACTTGCGTTTGTACCCCCTGGAAAGGACGGCGGGCTGTTTCCAATGCGCAATGAGCATCCGGAGAATCATTTCCACGTGGGGCGTTTTGCCCGTTCCGCCGGCCGTCACATTGCCTACACAGAGAGTGGGAACCTGAGGGGAGAAACTTTTCTTCCACCCTTTATCGTAAAAGAAATGCCTTATTTTGAGCGCGAGTCCGTAAATCATGAGGACAAAGATAATAAAACTATTCTAAACGGGAGTCTGTACCGATGTGATCCAGCAGGCTTGCCAGATTGTCACTGCGGCGGATTCCCATTTTTTTACGGATGCGGTAACGGGTCATCTCCACACTCTTGGGCGTCATATTCAGCAGCGGAGCCATTTCTTTGCTTCTGAGTCCCATTTTCAGATACACGCATATCCTGCGTTCTGTCTGGTTAAGTTCGGGAAACTGATTTCCCAGCTGCGAAAGAAAACCGGAGTGGACGATATCGAAGTTGCTCTGAAAACGTTTCCAGACGTCGTTGTCCTCAATGCCCATCTGGATGGATACGCGCAGCGTCTGAAGAAGTTGCTCCCCGTTCTTGTCTCCGGACAGATAAGGGGTAAGGTCGTCCAGGGAATTGTTGATGTTCCGGATAATCTCATTTTTATGCAGGACTTCCAGCGTAGATGCTGCCAGATCGTTCGCCTTTGCTTCCAAGTCTCTCTTCATCTGTTGTTTCAGGCGCCTTTCTTCTATCTGCCGGGCTTTTTTCTCGGCCCTCTTTTTCGAAAGCCGGTCCACTACGATAATGGCTGCCGCCAGCAGAAGAAGGCCGATAAATGCATACGCGATATAGGCCAGCGTCGTCTCATACCATGGCGGGGATACAATGATGGGGATGCTGCTTTCTCCAAAACGGTTGCGGATTCGGAAAACGTATTTTCCGGGCTGAAGCTTCGTATATTCCTTGGCCCCCCTGCCGGCCATGTGCGTCATCCAGCCATCCTTGTCATAATTCTCAAGCATATAGTAGGTTTTGTCCCACTCATTGTCAACCCCGAAACTGGGACTTGCAAACTCAAAGCGCAGGGAGTTGTTTTTGGAGTCCAGTACAAGCGGATGAGAGAAGTGACTCTGGCAAAAGGAAGAAAACACCAGTGAGTCAGCGGCACCGGTCAGATAGATATGCCGGATCAGAGGCGCAAATCCCTTCCTTTCAGACTCTTCCCGGATTCGGTCCAGCCTCAGCACCGAAAATCCCTCTTCGGTATTGATCAGGATTCTGTCCGGAGGCAGCAGCCGTATATGGTCAAATCCCAGTTTGCGTTTTTTGCACAGATACTGCAGCGATACGGTGTCGCGGAGGATTTTACCGGACGGATTTTTATACTCCGCGATCTGGCGGGTGCCGGAAGAATAGTAGCGGATGCCTTCGGAGAGGTCGAAAACGCGTAGGGCCGGTGGCATAATCCGGAACATCGTATTCATTTCGGGGACAGGAACCACCATTTGTGACAAGATATCGTAGCGGTAAAAACCTTGGTCGGTGGTGAAGACAATCCTGCCGTCCACCTTGTTGGGAATGTTATTATGGGGGGTCGGGAATCCTTGGGCCGATGAGAAAGGGACGACGGGGGAGAAGCGGCGCCCGTCGGCCGACAGCGTCAGCCGGAAAAGCCCCTTCTGCCAGTGGGAGAGCCAGATTTCACCGTTCGGGTCTTCTTCAAATACCCGACTGCTGTCATCGAACCCGCTCACGTACGTGCCAAATCGGGGTTCTGCCCCGGGCGGACATTCCAGGACGAACATCTGGTCGTAAGTGGCGCCCAGGATGAGGCCCGGATGATTTTGCAGGGGAATCACTCTCCAGACACCGTTCATCGGGATAAACCAGGCGCTTCTGCCCGTCCGGAAAATATACAGCCCCTTGTCCGTGCAGCAGTAAAGCCGGTTGTCAATGACCGTGAGGTCCCATACTTGCTCCCTCACCTGTTCGATGTGGCGGACCTCTCCGGAGGATTCCAGGACAAACAAGCCCTGATTGGTTCCCAAATGCAGTTTTCCCCCAAAAAATTCGGAGGCGTAGCCGGCACCGATGTCATTCTGTATGGGAAGCAGCAGTTGTTCGGGAGAGGAGAGGTAAACCTGGTCGATTCCCCTGTCCAGGCCCAGCCACATGTCGCTGGACTTGTCGAAGCAGATGCTCAGCACCGTGTTGTTCTGAAGTCCGTTTGAACTGTCCAGGTGATTGAGTTCTCCGGTGGAGAAATCGAACAGAAAAACCCCGGACGATACCGTTCCCAACGCAATTTTATCTTTGTCGATGGCGGCGCAGATAACAATTTGGTCAGGAATCTGGCTGTCAAAGGCCGTAGAAAGCTGCCGCATATGGCCGTTGTCATAGAGCCACAGGCCGCTCCGCTCCGTGACAATGAGCGGCATCCCGTGATATGACAGCAGGGAGCAGACTTTTTCTCCGGGAATGAAGGAGGCATTGTCTGCAGGAACAAACTTCTTGTCACGGAACACCATCAGGCCCTCGTCACGGATATAGACGGCCATTCCTTCTCCAAAGCTGGCCATGGCATCCACCATTCCGGAAAAGTGGTATTTCTCAATGCCGGAACCGTCGTAGCGATATACATTCCATTCGTCCCGGAAAAAGACCCCGTCCCCGCAGGATTCTATCTGCCAGATTTCGCGGATGCCGTGCTCGTTCCCGTCCACGAGCAGTTCGTCTGCGGGCAAATGGTTTTCGTCTACGGAAAGGCGGCGCAGCGCATTGTAACTCCCGTAATAGAGGACATCGTTGTCGTTGTCATAATAGAGGGTACGGGTGCTGATTCCGTCCGGATTCCGGCGCAGGGTCCATTGGCTGGAATCATAATCCAGGATTCCGTTGTCGTTGGCAAAGTACAGAATTCCCGAGTGAGACTGGACAATGTCCCAGTTCTGGCTTCCGGCGCCATATAGGTTCTTGCTGTAGTTCCTGACCAGCGGTGACGGGGCGCCGGCCGCGTTTCCGATGGCCAGAATCAGCGTCAGGAGGATTGTGGAAACAAATCTGCTCTGCATACGATTGTCTTTGATGGCAAAGATAGCGAAATTTATTCTATCGCAAAATGATGAGTGATAATTACCCCTGTTTGTCGGGTGTTATTGGCTTGTTGTTGAGTTTTATTGAGATTATTTTTTGCCGTTGTTGTGTTTTTGTGGGGGAATATTTTTGTTTTGGACCCCCATGTCCCATAATTTTGTAGAAAAATAATCGCTATAATAATATCCAAAACTAAACAATCCATTTATGTTCACAAATCCTTTAATTATTGTACGGCGCCTGCTCGTGGCAGCAGCGTTCGCGACAAGTCTGGTTTGCGGAACGGAATCCCTTTTGGCGGCCGAGTCCACTTCTCCGTCAGAACAGGCAAGCCAAACGGAAATCCGGGGTCGGGTCCTGGACCAGTCCGGACTCCCGGTCATCGGTGCCGCGGTCTTCGTATCCGGCAGTATGACTGGAACGACAACGGATGCAGACGGTACGTTTTCATTAAGATGCCCTGCCGGTGCAACGTTGCATGTCAGCAGCCTGGGCTATCGAGAAAAAACGGCTCTGGCCGTGGCCGGACAGGTGATGGAAATTATTCTGGAAGAAGATTCCGAACTGCTGGATGCGACGGTGGTTACGGCCCTGGGTATCAAGCGCGAAGAAAAGGCACTGGGATATGCTGTCCAGAAAGTGGACGGTTCGGCTGTCCAGAAAGTGGGTACGCTGGATGTAGGAACCGCCCTGGCGGGCAAGGTTTCCGGTATGCTGGTGCGCACCTCGTCCGACTTTAACAGCCAGCCCTCCGTACTCATCCGCGGAGAAGCCCCCCTGCTGGTCGTTGACGGCGTCGCTTATGCCAACAAAACCCTTTCTGACATTGCCTCGGAGGACATCGCCAGCATTTCCGTGCTGAAGGGTGCCACCGCATCGGCCCTTTATGGATATCGGGGCGCCAACGGCGCGCTTATCGTCACCACAAAGAATGGCAGCGAGGGCGGAACCGGCATTACGGTGGACGCTTCCACCAACACCATGTTTACGGCCGGGTATCTGGCCATTCCGGAGAAACAGACCACCTATGGCCGCGGAACCAGCAACATTTATGACAAGAACGCCACCAATGCCTGGGGTACGGTCATGGACGGAACCGTCCGCAACCAGTGGGATCCTGTGGCCATGGAATACCGCGACTACGAGTATCTCCCGGTGGGGAAAGACAACTTCAAGAACTTTCTGGAGACGGGATACATCACGAACAATAACGTGAACGTGGCCTTCAAGACCAGGGAACTGGCTCTCAGAAGCTCTCTCAACTGGACCGGAAACAAAAGCCGCTACCCCAATCACAGGGTTGACAAGTTCTCCTATACCCTGGGCGGCGAGGTGAACCTGGACCGCTTCCATTTCGCCTCCAACATCACTTATTCCAAGCGTTTCTCTCCCAACTCCGGTCTCAATGGATACACCGGGTATGACCCCATGTACAATCTGCTCCTGTGGTCCAGTGCCGATTTCAACATCATGGACTATAAGGACAATTACTGGATGGTCCCCGGCGAAGTCCAGAACTATACGCTGCGCTCCGGACATGACAGCGTCTGGTTCGATATGTACGAGAAAATCAACGAAAAGAGCCGCGACCTGTTCAACGCCGACTTTTCCACAAGCTATGACATTGCACCTTGGCTCAAGGCGACGCTGCGTGCCGGTCTGGACTTTTTCGTAGACAGCGGAAAGATGAAAATTTCCAAGGGCGCCAACGTGGGCACCGGCAACAACGGGATTCCCGGTGGCGGAACCTGGCTGGGTGCCAACAAGACGGGTGCTTACGCCACGGGCCGCAATCAGGGATGGAGTCTGAACACGGATTTCCTCCTGTCCGGCAACCAGTCTTTCCTGGGCGAGTTCGAGGCCGACTACCTGCTGGGCGGTACCGTATATTATAATACGGCCAATCAGTTGTACGGCCAGACCAACGGCGGAATCAGCGTTCCCGGTTTCTTCTCCCTGAACGCCTCCGTCAATTCCCCCAGCGTAAAGGAGACCATGCTCCGTGAGATGCAGGTGAATTCCGTGTTCGGACGCCTGGCCCTGTCCTGGCGCAAAATGCTCTTTGTGGAGGCGACAGCCCGTAATGACTGGAGTTCCACCCTGGCCGGTCCCGGGATTGACAAGAGCAGCATGTCTTATTTCTATCCTTCCGTTTCCGGCAGCTTCGTGATTTCCGAACTGCTGCCCGAGCAAACCCGTACTTGGCTGGATTTGCTGAAGCTGAGAGGTTCCTGGACGGTGTCCAAGACTCCTCCTGCAGTGTACTCGATCAACCAGGCCTTCTCCACCAGCGCCAATGTGTGGAACACTCTCAGCGGCGCTACGGCTCCCCATACGCTGGAAGCCAGCAACCTGAGTCCCAGTGCAGCCAGAACGTATGAGGCCGGCTTGCAGGCCATCTTCTTCAAAAACCGCCTTTCCCTGGACGTCTCCTATTATGACAAGGAAATGTACAATGAGCTGAAGAACGGTCCGGTCACTCCCGCTTCCGGCGTGAACGCGCAGAAAATCAATTCCCTGGAAAGGATTGCCCGCAGGGGATGGGAAATCTCCCTGGGCGGTACGCCCGTCCTGACCAGGGACTGGGAATGGAATGTGGCCGCCAACTGGTCTACGTATAAGCGTGTCTATACCGCCCTGGACGAAACCTATTCTTCCAAAAAGCCTTGGGTGCAGGTAGGAAACCGGGTGGATGCCTATGTCATCAAAGAGTGGCTCAGGGTCCCCGAAACGGGTGAACTCATTACCAACAACGGCCGCTTGGTCAAGAGCAACTATGATTCCGTGGTGGGCTATGCCGATCCGCGCGGCATGTGGGGTCTGAGCACGACCCTCCGCTGGAAGAACCTCAGCCTGTATGCGGCGCTGGACGGTGTCATCGGCGGCCTGGGTTATTCCATGACCGAAATCTACCTCTGGCGAAGCGGTAACCATCCCGACTCAGTCACTCCCGAACGAGCTCTTGACGTGGCCACGCCCGGGTCCAAGAATTTCCTGCTGGGAGGCGTCAAGGTTATCGGCGGAGAGGTCACCTACGATACGGATGGAAATATCACCTCCGATACGCGCAAGTACGCCCCCAACGACATCTACACCACCTACAAGGATTATGTCTTGGATTCGCACGCGAACCTGGCCTGGGGCGGCGCTGCCACCGAGCCCGACGTGTACTCGCTTTCCTACTTCAAGTTGCGCGAGATTTCGCTCACCTACCAGTTCCCCAAAAAAGCGTTTGACAATGTCCGCTTCCTCAAGGGAGCCTCTGTATCGGCCGTAGGACAGAATGTCCTGCTCTTTGCCAAGGACTTCCGCTTCTCCGATCCGGACGGCGGTACCGAAGACCTTGCCGATCCGGCTGTCCGCTACCTCGGTTTCAACGTCAAACTTACATTCTAATCAGCAGCAGATATGAAAACGATTCGTTTTATTTCCATCATATTGGGTTCTGCGATTACCCTGTTTTCCTGCTCTCGCTTCGAGGACATGAACCAGAGCCCGGACAAGACCAACAAAGTTCCCTCCAGTTGGATTGCCACCTCCGTCATGAAAGGAGCTTTCCGTTTCCAGGGGAACCAGGTTCCGAAAGAATTCTACCAGGCGGCCAACCAGACAAACAAACTGATCTGCCGTTTTGCCGCCACCGAGAATGTCGTTCAGTATTTCTACTCCTACTCTCCCTACGGCAGTTTCGATGCCTACTTGAACCTTACCGACCTTGCCATGATGAGCAAATATGCCGAGGGCTCGCCACAGGCCGATTCTTTCAAAGGGCTCGAGCATTTCATGAAGGCCTGGTATGGCCTTCGGATGACCCTTGCCATGGGCGACATCCCGTACCGCGAAGCCGGAAAGGCGGCCGAGGGAATCTCCCGCCCGGTGTACGACAAGCAGGCCGATGTCTTCGCCCAGATTATCGAAGACTTCGGCAAGGCGGCCGAGTGCTTCTCCAGAGGTACGCGCTTTGACGGGGACATCATGTATGGCGGAGACCCTGCAAAATGGGAAAAGCTTTCCAACGTGATGCGCCTGAAAACCATTCAGACAATCAGCAGGAAGGCGACCTCCGAGCAGAAAGCCCTGTTCGCCGACATCGTTTCATCGGCCAAGCTGATGGAGAGTAAGGACGATGATTTCAAGCTGGTCTATTCCACCAACCCTAACGCCACCTTCCCCTTCTTTGACGGAGCGGTGGACCGCACGGGCGTGGGCATTTCCGAATTGTGTGCCGAAACCCTCAAAACGCTCAAGGACCGCCGCCTGTTCTATTTTGCAGATCCTGCTCCGGCGCTTCTGGCCGACGGAGAACTGACGGAATCGGACTTCGACGCCTATGTGGGAGGGCCTACCCAGCTGGCCCCCGAGATTCTTGCCGTGAATGCTGCAGCAGGCAAATATTCGTTCGTCAACGACCGCTATACCAAGTTCCGGGACGGCGACCCGCTTCTGATGGTTACCTACTCCGAGCAGTGTTTCATTATCGCGGAAGCCATTGAAGAAGGCTGGATTGGCGGAGACGCCCGCAGCTGGTATGAAAACGGCGTGAAGGCCCAGCTCCAGCACTACCGCGACCTCAACGCCCAGAACGACTCCTACCTGCACGGCATGAAGATAGACGATGTATACATCGCTTCGTATTTCACCGGCGAGGCGGCCTACAAGGTTTCCGGCAGCAAGACCGACCGTCTGCGCCAGGTCTGGTCCCAGCGCTGGCTTATCGACTATTTCAGCGGCAGAGACGAGTATTACTGGCAGTTCATCCGTACCGGATGGCCGCAGTATCCCCTGGATCCGGCAACCTGTATGAATCCTGAGGACAAAACCACATGGCCCAAGCGCTGGATGTATCCTGCCTCCGAGAAAACAACGAACCCCGACAACTACCAGAAGGCGATTGACGAGCAGTTTGGCGGGTATGACAGCGTAAACAAACTTCCCTGGTGGCAACAATAGCAAACATGTTCGGCCGGTCGGCTGCCTTGCTGGTCGCCGGCCTGATAACCCTTTCCTGCGGGTCCGGGACAAGTGCTGTCCCGGACCAGACTGGAACGGGGGAAACCGACGGGTATTCCTTGGTCTGGGCTGACTATTTTGACCAGGGAACGCTGGATGCACAAAAGTGGAACTGCGAGGAAAACGGTCTTGGCGGGGGAAACGCCGAGCTGCAGTACTACTTGCCGGAGAATGTCACCGTGGGGACGGATCCGGAAGATGGACGGGGATGCCTGATCATCGAAGCCGGAAAACAAAGCCATGAAGGGAAGGCGTTTACCTCCGGAAGGGTCAGCACCGAGGGAAAATTCGCATTTACATACGGTAAGATTGAGGCGAGCATCAAGTTTCCTTCCACGGAAAATGGCCTTTGGCCGGCTTTTTGGCTGCTGGGTGCCGACATGCGGACCAACATCTGGCCTTCCTGCGGAGAAATAGACATTGTGGAGATGGGACATTCCCATGGAATCGCCGAGGGAACGCAGTCCCGTTATTTCAACGGAGCCTGCCATTGGGGGATGCCGGGTCCGGGAGGACATCGGGAAAGCGCCCGTCATCTCTTGGCCGATTACAGCCTTCAGGACGGTGCGTTTCATCTGTTCACCATGTATTGGGATCGGGACCGGATTGCCATGTTTTTGGACCAGGACCGTTATCCCGATAAGGAGCCTTATTTTACGATGGATATCAGCGGTTCGCAAAATGACCTCGATCCCGGAAAGTATTTTCGGCACGACCATTTCATTCTGCTGAATCTGGCGGTAGGCGGCTTTTTCCCGGGTCTTTTTGAACCGGAGCAGATAACAGCCCTTTCAGAAGGCCCGGCAAGGATGTATGTGGATTTTGTGAAAGTTTACCAAAAATGAGAATCAGACTTATGGCCGCGGCTTTGCTGGCTTTTGCCCTCTTGTTTTCGTGCGGAAGGAGGGAAGGCTGCAGCAGTATCGGAACCACGGCGGAAATCGAAGACCGGATAAACGGCCTCCTTTCCCGGATGACACTTGAAGAAAAACTGGGCCAGATGAACCAGTTGTCAGCCGGCGGGGCCGTGGAAGAATATGCCGAGGCCATCCGTTCCGGCAGCGTGGGCAGCATCCTCAACGAAGTGGACCCCCGCAAGTTGAACGAACTCCAGCGCATCAGTGTGGAGGAGTCCCGCCTGGGGATTCCGCTGCTGGTGGGCAGGGATGTCATCCATGGTTTCCACACCATTTTCCCCATCCCCCTGGGCCTGGCAGCCACATTTGATACGGCCTTGGTGCGGGCGACAGCCCGCGTATCGGCTCTGGAGGCGACGGCACAGGGAATCCGCTGGACCTTTTCCCCGATGGTGGATATATCACGCGATCCCCGCTGGGGACGCATTGCCGAAGGCAGCGGAGAGGACCCCCATCTGGATGCCCAGATGGGGCTGGCCATGGTCCGGGGATACCAGGGCGACCGTTTGGACTCCACTTCCATGGCGGCTTGCCTGAAGCACTATGCCGGTTATGGAGCTGCAGAGGGCGGCAGGGATTACAACAGCACCTTCATCCCCGAACGCCAGCTCAGGAACGTTTATCTCCCTCCTTTCGAGGCGGGCGTCAAGTCCGGGGCGATGACCGTAATGACCTCCTTCAACGACAACGACGGTGTTCCTTCGACGGGCAGCGAATACCTTCTCCGCGACCTTCTCCGGAACGAATGGGGCTTCGACGGACTGGTAGTGACTGACTGGAATTCGATGGGAGAAATGGTCGTGCATGGTTTTGCGGAGGACAATGCCGATGCGGCCGTCAAGGCCCTTCGGGCCGGTGTCGATATGGACATGCAGACCCGGGGCTTTGTCTCCCATCTGGCGGAAGCCGTCCGCTCCGGCGGAATCCGGGTCTCGCTCATTGACGATGCCGTCCGGAACATCCTCCGTGTCAAGTTCCTGCTGGGTCTGTTCGAGAATCCTTATGTCGATGCCGGCAAAGCCGCTTCGGTGCAGTATGCGCCGGACCACTTGGCCCTTGCCCGGAAAGCGGCAGAGGAATCGGCGATCCTGCTGAAGAACGACGGTGTCCTTCCGATGCAGACGAACGGCCCCATTCTGGTTACCGGACCCCTGGCCGATGCCCCGCGGGAGCAGATGGGCACATGGGTTTTTGACGGAGAACCCGAGCATTGCGTAACGCCCCTGGCGGCCCTGCAGGCCCGTTTCCCTGACAAAATCCACTATGTTCCCGGACTGAAGAATGGCCTGGAGCAAAAGCAGCGCTTTGACGATGTGCTCCAGGCCGCACGCAAAGCCAGTATGGTACTTGCCTTTGTAGGCGAGCCCGCCATTCTTTCCGGGGAGGCGCACAGCCTGGCCGATCTGAACCTGAAAGGAGCCCAGAGTGATTTGCTTCATGCCTTGTCCACCTGCGGAAAACCGCTTGTCGCCGTTGTCATGGCCGGCCGGCCGCTCACCCTGGAGCGGGATCTGCTGCACTGCAACGCCCTTCTATATTCTTTCCACCCCGGAACCATGGGAGGAGAGGCGCTTGTACGCCTGCTTACGGGCGAGGCAAACCCTTCCGGAAAGACGCCCGTGACGTTTTTGCGCACCGTCGGCCAAGTCCCTCTCTACTACAACCACAACCGGACTGGCCGCCCTTACAGCGGAAACGGCCTGCTGGAAGACATGGACTTGGACAGCGGACAGAATTCCTTCGGGCATACCTCTTATTATTTGGATTATGGGGCGGAACCCCTTTTCCCGTTCGGTTACGGTCTCAGTTATACGGCGTTTTCGTACCATGACACCCGGACGGACCGGGCGGTCTATGCCCCTTCCGACACCCTCACGGTTTCCTGCAGACTGGAAAATACCGGTTCTCGCGAAGGCACCGAGGTGGTCCAGGTATATGTGAGGGATTTGGTAGGATCCATTACCCGTCCCGTCAAAGAACTTAAACATTTTGAGCGGGTTACGCTGGATGCCGGGGCATCGCGGGACCTGATATTCCGGATTCCTGTTTCCGCACTGGCATTTTACGGCCTGGACGGAACTCGCAAAGTGGAACCCGGTGAATTCCACCTCTGGGTGGCCTCCGACAGTCGTTCCGGACAGCCGATTTCCTTCCGGGTAGAGTAAGTGAGTCTGGAAAAGATTCCCTATCTTTGCACGCGGAATGAAAATTGGAAACATCGATTTGGGGGAGCGTCCGGTTACCCTGGCGCCCATGGAGGATGTCACCGACGCCTCTTTCCGCATCCTGTGCAGGGAGGCGGGCGCCGCCATGGTCACCACGGAGTTCGTGAGCTCCGACGGCCTGGTGCGCGATGTGGCAAAGACCATCGCCAAGATGCATACCCTGGAGCAGGAGGCGCCGGTGGCCGTGCAGATCTACGGCAGCATCCCCGAGGCGATGGTGGATGCCGCGCGGATGGCCGCAAACGCCCGGGAACTCGCCGGCGGTCACGGGGCCGATATCGTGGACATCAACTTCGGCTGCCCGGTTTCCAAAATTGCCGGCAGGGGAGCGGGCAGCGGCATGATGCGCGAGCCCGACAAGATGGTGGCCATCACCAAGGCCATCGTGGAGGCCGTTCCCGGCAAGCCCGTCACCGTGAAAACCCGCCTGGGCTGGGACGACAGCTCAAAAATCATCGTGGACCTGGCCGAAAGGCTGCAAGACTGCGGCATATCGGCCCTTACCATCCACGGCCGCACCCGCTGCCAGATGTACAAGGGCGAGGCCGACTGGACCCTCATCGGCGCAGTGAAGAACAACCCGCGCATGCGCATACCTATTATTGGCAACGGCGATATTTCCTCGGCGCAGAAAGCCCGGGAAGCCTTCGACCGCTATGGCGTGGACGGCATCATGGTGGGGCGCGCCAGCTTCGGCCACCCCTGGATCTTCACCGAAATCCGGCAGCTGTTGGACACGGGTTCCGAACTGCCGCCCATGAGCGTGCGGGACCGCGTGGCCCTCGCCAAGCGTCATTTCCGGCTGTCCCTGGACCTGAAAGGCCCCGTGACGGGCGTCTATGAGATGCGCCGCCACTTCAGCTGCTACTTCAAGGGCCTCCGCGACTTCAAGGACACCCGCATCAAACTGGTCACCTCCAAAGACCCGGCCGAAATCCTCTCCACCCTGGATTATGTGGCAGAGCGCTGGGGTGCCGAAACCCCCGCCGTGGAAGGCGTGTACGGCTTATAGTCCTCCGGCTTGTCCGATTGTCCGGAAAGGTCTTACAGGTGGCTTGCAAGTGTTTGAGAATCAGTGCATTGCTTATAATCCTCTGCGCTTTTTGCGCAGAGGATTATGCATAAACGACTGAATATCAGCGCAATACGCGCCACCAGCTACCCAGCCTGCCCACCCAGCCTGCCCACTCAGCCTGCCGCCCGGCCACCGCCCACCGCCCACCCATCCACCTACCTGCCCACCCAGCCCCGTCGGCGAAATCTTGCTGCTGCAAGCCGATGCAAAGCCCCCGCCGTGCATCGGGGACTGGCGGAAAAACGGCCAATTGGCATCTGATTTGGTTTTCTCCCAAATAATTGCTACCTTTGCGGTCCCTCTAACTGTAGGGGGATCGCAACTTTTTATGTTAAACCATTAATAATCAAGACAGTGGACACACTTAGCTACAAAACAGTTTCCCTGAACAAGGCAACT
>OCTW011495946.1_pt1 | contig 13724 bp, 12 predicted proteins | sample 1539671 | NCBI WGS metagenome assembly OCTW01 (sample SAMN02144230, study PRJEB22623) | gut metagenome | biome: sheep rumen | host: Ovis aries | place: New Zealand | reverse complement strand
ACATACAGCATGCCGTCAAACCACGGCTTCTCCGCCGGCAACGTCCAATAGACCCACATATACTCCGCCTCCGTATCACTGTCATTCGTGCGCTCGGCGTTCACTACAAAGCGGCCGTCGCTGTCAAACTCATGGATATATTGCCCTTTCGTGATCTCATTCGGGAAGAGCAAGGCATGATAATCGCCCATCTCATGATACACGCGGTCGATGCCGTAACCCGCATAGAAACAGGAGAAAGCATCGAAATGGTGGTACTCGTTTCCCGCCTCGAAGATGAGGGCTTTGTTATTGATGTACCTGAGCCGATTAGGCTCCACGAAGGTCGGTTGCGTCATCGTCACCGCATTGTCCAGCCGGTTGTTCTGCGTCACCACCACCCGGAACTCTGAGGGCTGGAGGTTATTAGCCAGATTCTGCAGGCTGACATCCACATCCACCTGCTGGTAACGTCCGTTGAACTCGATATCCGTATTCGCCCGCACTTTCGTGTCGATCTTCACCATCGGCTCCACGACGCAGAAATCCACCTCCGCCACGCGGTTATCGGGATTGCCGTCTTCGTAGATTGTCAGGCGGTAGTTGCCGCTCTTGGTAAGCGCCATGTCCTCGTTCGGAAAATCAAACCAATAGTGCGTATATTCGCGGCTGGTATTGATCGAGTGCTCGTAATCGGTAATATCCCGCGTCGTAAATCCCCGCAGGTACTCGCTACTCAACAAATCACCATTCATCATTTGTACCGTATAGGTGTACATCCTCGCGTCGTGGCTCATCTCGTCGAAGGATATATGCAGGGTGTTGTCCGGCTCCGTTCCGTCCACTACTCCGTTCTCCAGCAGCAACACTTTTCGCTCCACGCGCAACGTGCGCACCTGTTCATTAAATACACGCGTGTGCGTCTGCGCAAAAAGTCCCATCGAGAGGACACAAAAGAATAATATAAATACGATTTTTCTCATTTTCGGTGCAAAGGTACAAAATTTATACCAATTATACAAAAAAAATGCCAAAAAATTTGCACAATTCAAAAAAAAGCAGTACCTTTGCACCCGCTTTTCGAAAAAACGGCACACTTGTTGCCGAACGCGCCGCCACTTTGGCTCAGTTGGTAGAGCAACGCATTCGTAATGCGTAGGTCCCCGGTTCGAGTCCGGGAAGTGGCTCTAAACGGATGTTGCATCTTATGATGGAGCATCCGTTTAAGTTTCTTTTCGGACGAACTGAGTCCGGGAGAATTACTGCTCGCAGTAATAATCGTTCGAGCGAAGCGAGATAAGACGTGGCTCTAAAGAAACGTCCTTCGGGGCGTTTCTTTCACTTCAAAGGCCTCGAATCCGGGGGTTCTTAGCCCCTAAAGGGGCACGATTATTGCACCAAGTGCAATCTTCGAGTCCGGAAAGTGGCTCAAAGAGAGAAGAAAAAGCCATGTAAGAAGAGTATCTTTTTCATTTCACTCGCAAGGTTTTTAGCAAAGCCTTTTGTTCGTCTGTGATACGGAAACTCTCAATGGCTTTCTGAATGGTTTTGTTGTGCGTATCCTTCTCCAAACGATGTTGCTCAATATAGGGCAGCGTGGCATCCCATTGTTTGGCGAGAGCCGTAGCAAAGAACCATGCCTGCATCATGCGGATGTAATACTCTTCGCTCTTGATGGAGGCTACCCATTCCAAGTACTCCGGACGGAAAGCATCATCCAAATAATAACGCATCAACATCCCCATTCCGAAGCGTTTGGTATATGTGTGCGTGCTTTTCATCCACTTGCGGATGTGCGGTAATAACTCTTGCGTATGCTTCCTAAAGCATTTAGGTGATAGTTGGTCGCAAGTAGCCCAATTATCGACATACGGAAGGAACTGCTCCAGTTCTGCGATACACTTATCGAAATCTTTCTCTTCCGATAGGATAAATGCGTGCAGTTGGTTCTCGTCAAAATAGCGATGTGGCAAACTGTGCAAGAATTCTTGCGCAGCAGGAGTCTTGCAGATTTGCTTCGCCATTTTGCGTAAGTCCGGTGTCCGCACACCAATAACCGTCTCGCGTGGCACTGTCGGCAATAACTTGCTTTGGAAATCAGCATATGCCTTGTCTTGTAAAGCAAAGAGTTGAGCAGTAATATCTACGCTATTTGTTTCCATTAAATCCAATCGGTAAAAACCGCCCTGTGCGACGGCAATAAGACTCGTATTCATCGCCAAAATCACGGCGGAGGCGTTTCTCCTCAGTCAGTACTTGCACGAACATGATTGCAAGGAAAATAAACCACACCAACAGAGCCTGCCACGTCCATAGCCAAACAATAAACGATGCGAGATAGACAAGCGTCCCGGTCAGCATCGGATTGCGGTTGATGCGGTAAGGACCTTCCGTCATCAGATGTTGCGTGCGAGGAGCCACCTCATGTCCGAACGCATCCATCGGATTGCCTTTCCCACGACGCTTCATATAGACAATAGTCCACACGCTGAGTGTTAAGCCACCCACCATCAACAGTCCAGTCAGGGATGCACGCAATGCGCCGATATGTTCCAATGCCGGTATTCCTGATGCCAGCCACATAATCGTCGGCAAAAGCACTACGAACATCACTCCTCCAAGCACATAGCCGGCTATGTTTTGAATGCTCTTTTTCATATTCTGTCATATTCTAAAACGTTCATTATTCGTTGGGCAATCTCTTCGGGGTGGTCTATGAGAAGCTGACCGTGGTTCATGCCTTTGAAGATTTCAACATGCGCAGACGGGCAGAGTTTTACCAAGTGTTCCACTTGCGGTTTGGCGACAAACGCTTCTTTGGTGCCATACCAGAAGTGGATATCTGCGCCATGAATAGATTCCAGACGATTCGTATATACGGACTTGTAGCCGTCCAACACAGCCTGCCTGCCGCCCCATGGCCATGTTTTCTTGCATTCGTCCAGCAGCACGTCGAAATAGTGGCTGCGGAAGACGGCTTTCCAAAATCCCGTCCAGTGGTAGCAAGTCCAGACGTTGATTGCCTGGTAGTACCGCAGGGGATTGACGAGCCATTTAGGTAAGGGCAGTAAAGGAGCAGCGTCAAGGATAGCATGGTCGATGGTCAGCTCGTTGCGTTCTAAGATACGTGATAGGATTTTGCCACCAAGCGACAGACCATAGGCGCAATCCAGATGCCCGCTATGATGCGCTTGAACATAAGCAATGATTTGCGCGGCTTGATCGTCTACGGACGTGAAACGAATGCGCTTGCCAAGCGTAAAACCGTCCACTTCCACGGCAATGATGCGAAACCGCTCTTCCTGCAAACGAATGAGCGGAAGGAAGATCTCGTACGACACGCCCAAACCGGGCAGGAGTAGCAACGTTGGTTGGCCTTGCGTTCCGTAAATGTGAAAGTCCATAACTATTGTTGTTTCTTCAAACCAATAATAGCCAATACGGCTTCTATCAAACCAAAGGCGAAATAGGTATTACAGATGGCATTGAAGCCCCAAATCCACCATTCGAGACTAATCCAAAGCATGAGAATGATGCCACAGGCAAGGACTGCCGGTTGCGCCCAACGATGGCTCTTAAAAAGCAGATAAGCTGCTATGAATTGCGTTATGCCGTTGACTACCAACAACACAAAACTGGAAGGAATAAAGTTGCGGAAGAAAATATCCGGCCACGGCATCTTTGCACGTAGCAATTCCAGCATCAGATCCATGCCCCACATGACTCCTGTCGGGTCAATCCACATCATCATTGCACCCCAAACGGCACCGAGACCAATGAACAATGTCCAGAATTTTTCTATACCGATAATCGTTTTCATAGGTTTATCACTTAATTATATGCGGGTCATGTGATAGCCCATGCGCTTGAGTTGAACAGCTGCGCCGAAGAGGTACAACTGATGTAAGCAAGCGACGTAGGCAAAGAAAGCCTCTTTGGTTCCCGGTTCGATGTCATTATGCATCAAGGTGTTATGCACGCGCGAGGCACACTCGCTGACGAGTTCTTCTGTTGCAGCAAAATCCTTGCCTTTGAGTTTGAGCACGTCTCGGCGGATATACTCGTCCATCGCGTCATAGCCACGTTTGTCACGCAGATAGACATACAGGTCATCTTTCGCAGCGTAGTACTGCCAGTCGTCATCCCACATCTTCGCCAGCGCCATGCCGATATACATCATCCAACCAAGCGACGCAAGCGGATAGGCCTGAAACTCACGCACTCCGTCAGGGATATACGCATTAGCAATCGTCTCCCATTTGCCTTCCACATCCGGGCATTCCGGCAGACGCTCGTCTATTTCATTCACGCTCAGCAAGTACTGCTGTAAGTCGCCATGTATCTGTTCTTCAAATTTATCCATTATATCGTCTTTTTATATCAAATCACTAATTTCTAATGGTACGTATTTAATCAAGTCCTGCGGAGTGAGGCGGAGTTGCATACCACGCTGACCCGCAGAGACGTATATCTTCTCATGCAGCAGACACGTCTCGTCAATGTACGACGGAAACGGCTTTTTCATCCCTATCGGACAACAGCCGCCACGGATATAACCGGTAAGCGGTAGCAGTTCCTTCTGCGGAATCGGTTTGCAGGATTTGTTGCCGCTGGCGCGAGCTGCTTTCTTCAAGTCCACCTCACATGCTCCGGGCACAACACAGACAAAATGCTTGATCTTGTCGCCCTCCAGTACGATGGTCTTGAACACGGCATCCACATCTTCGCCTAACTGCTGAGCCACATGCGTAGCACTCAAGTCAGACTCATCCACCTCGTACTCGATTAGCTCGTACGCAATCCCTGCTGCGTCCAGTAGCCGGCATACATTCGTTTTTTGTATTTTCTGCGCCATATCAATGTCCTCTTACAAACTGACACTCAGGTACATCCGCCGTGAAGCAACTATCCTCCTGCTGCTCCTCATCCATCGCTTGCTGCTGTTGTGCTATGTACTCGTCGTATGTCATACTCTTATAATCTCCTTAAATGCGTGGTAGTTGCTGTCGTCGTGCGGGCGGCAATAGACCGCAAACTCAATCGTCCGGAAATGGTGGATGAACTCTGCCAGTACGTCGTTATAAGCACGTGCCACCACTTGCGGGTCGTTCTGGAAGGCTCCGCAACCAAACGCACCCAATATCAGCACGTCCGCTTCTTTCTGCGCTGCCACAGTCAAAATACGACGAGCGCGTTGCTTGTGCAGTTGGTATAACTCGTCCTTGTTGATGCGTTTGGCATCGCCGTCGCTTGGGTTGTATGGGTTAGCCGGTTGCTCACGCAAGTTCGGCGCAGCACAGGTGATGACATCCACTGCAAACGGATCCACCAACGACCGGTAGTCATCGTCCTTGAGCACTTGCACGTTGGGCGTGAAGATGATATCATCGTTATGCAACGGATTGCCGGAACGACGATGCGGCGTGTAAAACCCGTTCCACATGGCGCGCGTGTTCAGGCAGTTGTATAAGGTGGAGCAACGGCACAGACATTCCTCTTGTGCGGACGAACCATGCGTCACACCTCCGCCGGGATTAGTTGCCGAAGCGAAATTCAGCACGCACACATGTTGCTCCATGTATTGCGCTGCTGCTTCAAAGGAACGGTTCTTCGTCACGCTAACTTGTGCCTTCTCGTCAAACCTTGGTGCCGGAACGGCTAACGATTCCTTTTCGAGAATCAATTTCTGCGAGGCTATGGATTGCTGCTGCGCTTTGTGCAATTCAAAGTCACCATTGATACGCTCCAACGTATCGTCAAAAACCGATATAAGATATGCTCTGCGATCCATGATTTTGATAATCGATACTTTTGACTTTTTACCTTTCTTGCTCACTTTTCCCATTCAATTCCCCGCAAGCAGGCGGGGAGTTTGGTTCCGTGTGCTTTGTGATGTGCTACGCAAGCACAACAGAGACCGTGACGAGGACAGTCTTTCGGACAAGGGCAATCTATATTATTATGTGGACAGGGCATGGTGGTTAGTGTTGTTTAATCTGTTATTGGTTCTGCTTTAAGACGAAGGGCATCGGGATCAAGTTGCATTTGGTATAGTTTGGTAGCGGGATTGAGTTTGCGCATGTGTTTGGAAAGCTTCTCGATGTTTTCTTTTGAGGTGTTTACACCGAAATAGACCGATTCAAAACAATCTCCTTTCATGGGCAGATAATCACGCAACTCCGTTGCATCATTACTTTTTGCAGTTGGCGGAAATTCTGCATTAAAATGGGTAGCATGGGGAAAAACCAATCTCACCTCCTGCTCATATTCCCATTTTTTGTCTTTTGTATAAAGTTGATAATCCCATGGAACGGTTTTGAAATCTGGGCGTTGCGAAATATCTCGGTATTGGACTTCATAAACCAATGGTTCGCAATAGTGTAAATCAAACAACGGGGGTGTACATTGCTTTATTTTATCTACATCCAAACCAAAGCAAATTCCGCAACCGTCATTACAATAATGCGTCCACATCAATAGTTCATCATTCACTTTTGATAGACTACATATCCATGCGAAATAACGTTTGTTGTGTGCATCATTGATTTCTTTTTCTTGCAGCCATTCTTTTGGAATCCATCCATGCGTCATAGCATCGGGAATGTCTGAATAATCCAAAAGATTTTTGTCGCAATCAAACGGATCGTTCATTTTGGATGGGTTGGAAAACTGAAGATTCGGGTATTTCCGTTCCTTCTTCATCCCAAGCATCCATTCTGCGCCTTCAATGCTAATATATTTATAGAGGATGCGAGGCATAATTTAGCAACAATGCATAGAATAAAAGAGAATGCATATCTTCACCAAGACACATAAAATGGAAATACCAAATAAGATATATGCGGCTATTCTTATTTTTTTGAACGGTAAATGTTTCTTTTCTCGTTTCGGTTGATCTTCTTCTGCTATCTCTAATTCAAATGCCTTCACCAATTCCTCATAAGCGCTAAAGGCGGCACTCTCTTGTAGATTATAATTATCGTAGATGGGTTTACATAAGCAGATAACACACAACACTAAACATGTTCCACAACAAAAAATACCGGCCATATAGAAAATATCAGCCCATAAGTTTTGTCCCATAGCGTTAAACGCAGCCAGCACACCAAATACTACTCCTACCACGGTTGTAAAATGAGCAGTAAATGCATTTTCACGTTGTATTCCTTCATTATTTAGACGAAGCATCCTGTTTAGTTCTTTTAATGCCGGCAGGAATTTAACCTGTTCTTCTTTCGGCATTTTATCTAATGCTTCCGATATTACATCTAAAGGATTCGTGTTTTTCATCCTAACTTAATTGAAATTAATCTTTCTTTTATTTCAAAATGCCGACAAAGGAACCGACGATGCGGAAGTCATCTGCATCTTCAGGAGTGATGACAATCGGGTTATATGCCGGATTGTAGGGCTTGAGCGTAATCTTGTCGTGATGCCAAGAACCATCGTCCGTAGCCGATTTCTCGCTGTAGTATTCTTTGACGGAATAAGCTCCGGCGTTATCTTCATCATAGAAGCCGCGGTGTTGCGCCAAAACAATCATGCCTTGACGAGAACCGGCTACATGTGCCTGGAATACGCAATAGTCGCCGTCGTTGATACGCGGTTCCATCGAGTGACCGACAACACGCACAACGAACATGTCTCTGTTGAGTCGTCCGATACCTTCGGCTTTCATCCATCCTTCACATTCCACCTGTTCGCCTTCGCCGAAGTATCCGGCAGCAGCACGAATGGAATAGAGCGGCAGCAGAGATACATATTTCTCGCTATCATCTGCGTCCGGCAGGATTGGCAGTATTGTCTGTTCCTCTATGGTGTGCGAGGTGGTTGTGGCAGTCCATTGGGATGCTTTGATGTTGTTGTAGGTGATGTTGAATATCTTCTCGTTCACAAACTGACGCATCTCGTTGTTCTTGAAGTATTGCTCCACGAACTCTGCTTTCTCCGCCAGCATATCGGCAATGACGCTGGTGATAAGGTCGTTGAACTGAATCTGAGCCGTCGCTGCATCGTTGTTCTGTACCACATTGCGGTAGTTTTCATCCTCCTCGATACGTTTCGGCAGTTCACCCAATTGACGACGCACTTCATCCTCGTTCTTCCAGTCGATATTTCCGAAGCGCATATTGAACTCGTCGATGATGACGGAAAGTGCATCTTTCTCAGGACCGGACGGACGTTGACCGCTGCCTGTTGGTACAGGATCTATCTCGCTGTCTTTGTCCTCCAGCACGATAGACTGCTCGGCTTGACGGATAGTGCGGTATTTGTCAAAGTCCACCATCTCAATCACATTGCCGTCATCGTCCACACGCTCCAGCCTCGGTAACTTGGTCACGAGGAGCACGAAGAACATATAATAGCTTTCCCATTCGGTCGATACACTCGGGATGATAGATGCGATGAACGGATACAGACGCACATAGTTCTTGATAGCCGACTTACATTCCACCTGTTCTTCCTCATTCAACTCTTCCTTGAACTCTTGCACGCAACGGTCGATGATGCTGTCAATCTTTGGACGGTCATCCAAAATCAGTTTGGTCTCTACCACCGTACGCACATCGTCCTCCGTGAAGAAACGGAAATCCTCAATCGTAGATAACAGATCATTCAGTTTGTTCGGGTCGGTCTCAGACGAAAGAATCGTAGTCTTGTAATAGAGTTGGAATGCTTTCTGTATATCTTCTGGTTTGTTGGCAAAGTCCAGCACAAACGTATCTACTTTGTCGGGATGACAACGGTTCAGACGCGATAGTGTCTGCACGGCTTTCAGGTCTGACAGCTGCTTATCTACATACATGGTATGCATCAGCGGCTGGTCATAGCCGGTTTGGAATTTGTCGGCGCAAACCAGTATGCGGTATGGGTCTTGCTCGATACGGTCTTCTATCTCCGCCGACGGGAACCCGTTAAGGTCGGATTCGGTTACTTTCTGTCCGTCTATATCCTTGTCGGTAAACGCCACAATCGCTTTGAACGGAATGTTACGACGCTCAAACTCTTCGTTGATGGCTTTGAAATAACGGATAGCGCGGTCGATACTGCTGGTCACTACCATGGCGCGTGCCTTGCCTGCAATCTTGGTAAATACCTTGCTGCTGAAATGCTCCACGATGATAGCTGCTTTCGCTTCAATCGTCTTCGGGTCTTTCTCTACCATCGCACGCAGTTTGGCTTGCGTCTTTTTCTTCTCCATGAACGGATCTTCCGCCGTGGCTTTAAGGATATGATAGTAGGACGAATACGGTATGTAGTTACGCAGCACGTCGAGAATAAATTTCTCCTCAATCGCCTGCTTCATCGTATAGGTATGGAACGGACGGTGACCTATACTGCCATCCGGATTCTGATATGCCTCACCGAACAGCTCTTCCGTCTTGTTCTTCGGCGTAGCCGTGAACGCATAGTAGTTCGCATTCTTGGCAAGTCCGCGGCTCTTGACGATACGAGCCAACGCTTCATCGGTCGTCTCATCCTCTTGCGCCTTGGCGTTACCGGAAATAGCTTGTGCCATATTGGATGACAACGCTCCCGATTGCGAGGAGTGCGCTTCGTCGATGATGATGGCGAAACGTTTGTTTTGCAGTTTGTTGCCAATCTCATCAAGGATGAAGGAGAACTTGAAGATGGTGGTGATGACAATTTTCTTACCGCCTTCCAGCATCTCGCTTAACTTGCCGGAATCTTCGGCCCATCCGACGATGTTATCCATCTTCTTGAAACCGCGTACGTTATTGCGCATCTGCTTGTCAAGGTTGATGCGGTCGGTCACAATCACTACGGAATCATATATCGGAGCATCGTTCTTGCGCAGGTTTACCAATTGGAATGCCAGCCATGCAATCGAGTTGGACTTGCCTGAACCGGCAGAGTGCTGAATGAGATAACGACTGCCGATAGGCGTATCAAACGAAGCGGCTTTCAATCGGCGTACTACATCTAACTGATGATAACGCGGCCAGATACATTTCTCTTTCTCCTTTTTGGACTTGCGGTCAACTTCGGAAATCACTTGCGCGAAGTTCTCGATGATGTCACTCAGACTTTCTTTCGTCAGAATCTCTTTCCATAAATAATCCGTAGCCGTTCCGTTGGGATTAACCGGATTACCGGCTCCACCATTCACACCTTTATTGAATGGTAAGAACCAAGACTTGCTGCCTTTCAGTTCCGTACACATCTCGACGCTGGTATCATCTACCGCAAAATGTACGGCGCAACGTTTCGGACGCAGCAGCAATTCTTTCGGGTCGCGGTCGGTCTTATACTGATTCACAGCATTCTGCGTCTTTTGATTCGTATAACTGTTCTTCAGTTCAATGGTCAGTATCGGCAGTCCGTTGATGAACAAGACCATGTCTATCGCATTCTCGTTCTGGAGCGAATAACGAAGTTGGCGTATCTCACCAAAAATATTCTCCTCGTACAACTGCTTTGCTGTCTTGTTTCCTTCGGTCGGAAGCGGATAGTACATGTCAAAGAGTTGCGTGTTATAGCGGAAACCTTTACGCAGCACATGGATGATGCCGTGCTTGGTTATCTCGTCACGCAAGCGAGTGAAGAACTTCACACGTTCAGAATCTATACGGAAGCAGCCGCACTCTTGTACTTTGCTTTCTTGCGTACGGCGCAGGAATGTCTCTACCCATTGTGGGCAAAGTGCATACTCACGGCTATAGAACTCGTCCGAAAACGCTTCGTTCTGATAACCGATACTGTGCAGATGCTCAACAATCAGATCTTCCAATCCGCTTTCTTTGGTGTTTGTAGCCATAGCTTTTATTCTTGTACATTGATTGCACCCGTTACGGCATCTGCAATCAATCGTTGTTTATACTCTTTGAGATAGCCGATCTCTGCATTCAAATTCTCTATTAGGTCGTCTATTTGTGCGCTCTTTGCATCTACATATGCTACGATAGCACGTTGTTCTTCTACTGGTGGAATAGGAATAAACATTCTGCTCAATAAAGGATAATTAATATTTTGTCCTTCTCTAATTCCGGTGACACAGGTCTGCAATAATTGAATGAAAGGCTTTGACTTAAATAATAATCTAAAATAATCTGCATATTCAACATCGTTTGGCGTCAAAATAGTATATGCCGCACTTATTATTCCCTGATAATATGCATACTCTATTCCTCCTTCAAAAGAACGTAGACTAATAACAAAATCTCCTTTTTTTACAAATTTTAATCCCTCAAATCCTTTATTGACGACAACAACTCTATTCTCATACATAGATTGTGGTATTACTCCCTTTGATTGTGTCGCACAAAGAATTGGTTCTTCCGGATGATTCTTCTCAGAGCGTTCAGTAAAGCAATACTTTATTTTGCGTTCGTGCCAATGAGCTGGTATTTCTTCAAATACAATGTTTGAGCTTTTCTTCATTGGCGCATCTGGATTCAAACCATGCAACAAAACATTGCTAATATCATCTAATTCCCCTTTAATATTATTTTCGATATCTTGTAAATTGTGAGTCAGTTTAGATAACGATGCCAACTTAATGGGTTTATGGAAATATTTTGTAAACGAGAGTTCGTAGCCAATAGTAATGCTTTTCTCATCAATCCAAGCATCGGGAGAATAGGGCTTAATCTCATTCTCGATGTAACCTTGGATGCCACCTTCATAACGGAAAGGTATCTGCTCTTCATCTTTGATACTTTTGTCGGGAACAGGATTGCCTTTTTTGTCAAGAACAATATTGCCGCTCTCATCACGTTGTGGATGCAGCACTTTTACCCACCAATACGCAAACTCATCATTCGGGAATATCTTGCTTTGCGGCGTTTCCTTAAAGTCCATATATAGCTTTAAGATTTGTGCACGGTCGCTTTCCGTTGTCTCGCAATTTTTCTTACCGAGATTCTTGCGGAGTGGTGTTTTAATCTCTGTTGCATCTATGAGTTGTATATATCCGCGACGATGTTCTGCCTTTCTATTGCTTATTACCCATATGTACGTACCAAGATGTGTGTTGTAGAAATCATTCTCCGGCATGGCGATAATGGCTTCGAGCAAGTCGTTTTCGATGATGTAACGGCGCAAATTGCTTGGTCCACTACCGGCATCACCTGTGAATAGTGATGAACCGTTATGCACCTCTATGATACGCGTGCCAAGTTCTGTATCTTTCATGCGGCTGAGGTTGTTTGCTAAGAATAGCATCTGACAATCGCCAATGTCCGGCAAGAAGTTAAAATTGGCATCTCCCGCGTACGGACGGTAGAAACGAGGATCAACAAACTCTTTTTTCTTCTTCTCGTCGATGCCTAAAGCCTGCAAGTCTTTTTTCCACGGCGTACCAAACGGCGGATTGGAGATACAGAAATCGAAGGTCTCGTTGGCATGACCGTCAGCAGAGATGGTTGAACCGAACTCAATATATTCGTGTTCTTTTCCATCCAATTGATAGCGGAACGATTGAATGTTTCCGGAAATCATCAGGTCAGCCTTGCAGGTCGCGTAGGTCTCTGCAATACACTCCTGTCCGAAGATGGATGTAGAAATACGCTTACCGCTTTTCTCTGCGATGCGTTGTATTTCGTCTTGTGCTACAGTCAGCATACCGCCTGTACCACAAGCGCCATCATAGATGGTATAGCGACCGTCTTTGAGTTTATCGGCAATAGGAGCTACCGCCAATTGCGCCAACAGATGCACGTAGTCACGAGGTGTGTAGTGCTCTCCGGCATCGGTCACGTTGTTTTCCTCGTTGAACTTGCGGAGCAGTTCTTCAAAGATGGTTCCCATCGTGTGGTTGTCCAATGCGGGAAGTATCTCCTTGCCGTTTTTGTCCAATACGGGCTTGGACGAAAGATTGATGCGCTCGTCAGTAAACTTATCCACGATAGCACCGAGGCAGTTGACTTCGGTCAGATTGTCCACCCATTGACGCAAGTGGAATTTCTCAATGATATCCTGTACGTCTTGGCTATATCCGTTGAAATAATCAATCATGTTCATTTTCAGACGCGACGGATCAGTCTCGTTGCGCAAGGAACGCAAGGTGAAGATGCTGGTGTTATAGAACGGATAGCCGGTCTCTTTGGTCATGAAAACGTCGATATTGGTCAGACCCATTTTCTCGCATTGTGCTTTCTTCTCCAGTACTTGCTTCTTGGTTGGCTCCAACAGCACGTCGATTCGGCGCAACACGATAAACGGCAAGATAACCTTGCGGTAATCGCCCTTGTTGATGTTATTCACCAGCACATCATTGGCGATATTCCAAATGAATGAAAATAATTGATTGTATTGTTTAGTATCCATAGTATTTGATATTTCTTCTTTCAAAAGTGCTACGCGGGGGTAGCAGTTTCCAATTTGTGAGACGTGTCACACTTTTTCAATTACGTCGCAAGTTGCGACACAATTTGGTACACGCGTGTTCCAAATCTTATTTAGTCCTTGTTAATTATTTCCCAATGGCCACCGAAGTCGCCACCAACTCGACGAATACGGTCTATCTTTAATACATCAATATACCGTTGAATCGACGACGGAGCCATGCCCAGTTTCTCGCTTAACTCATCGCGTGTTATGGTGGGATTTGCTTTTATTAGGGTGAACACAATCTCTACTTTCTGACCGATTCCTCTGACCGATTTCTCTGACCGATTTCTCTGACCGATTTCCCATTCCTCAAGACGGCGGGTCTTAGAGGAGAAATTGAGACCGATGAGGAAGATGGTACGTTTGTCAACCGACCATGGGAGCGGATAGTC
>OCTW011320238.1_pt1 | contig 13725 bp, 11 predicted proteins | sample 1539671 | NCBI WGS metagenome assembly OCTW01 (sample SAMN02144230, study PRJEB22623) | gut metagenome | biome: sheep rumen | host: Ovis aries | place: New Zealand | reverse complement strand
CCTCTACTGGTAAATTTACGCCTGCCGGTACTGTTTCCACACCAACATTTACAGGCACAGAAGGAGACGTTTCCGTGACCGGAAAGGCTACGGGTAGCGTAACGATATCGACAGGCACAGGAACGGCAAACTATACTCCATCCGGAACTGTATCCACCCCGACGTTCACAGGAACGTCATTCACTTCTACGGGAAAATTTACACCAGCTGGTGATGTTTCTCAGCCAACATTTACAGGAACAGAGGGAAATGTATCTGTATCCGGCAAGGCGGCTGGTAGCGTTACCATATCAACAGGTACGGGCACAGCGAACTATACACCGTCTGGTTCGATATCTGGTCAGACATTTACTGGAACATCGTTTACTTCTACGGGTAAATTTACTCCGGCTGGTGATGTGTCCAAACCTACGTTCTCTGGTACAGAAGGAAATGTTTCTGTATCTGGTACGGCGACAGGTAGCGTCACAATAACTTCTGGTACTGGCACAACGAATTATACGCCGGCGGGAACTGTAAGTACGCCGACGATAACGGTAACACCAAACACTACGACTGTTAATAGTATTACAAATGTCGGTACCTTACCATCTTGTACGTTGCCAGTTTTTTCGGCGTCTGTAGACAACGAAATATTGACGCTTGGATGGACGGCTGGGAGCTTCTCAAAGGGAACACTTCCTACTAAAGGAAGCAACACAACAGTCGTCACAAGCATTAAGAGTGCCTCGTCATCACAACCAACGTTTACTGGTACCGGCACTCATCTCGGGGCATCTTTTTCGGGGACATCATTTACTTCAACTGGGAAGTTTACCCCTGCTGGCTCTGTTTCTAAGCCGACATTCACCGGTACAGAAGGCAATTTGTCTGTAACAGGAACGCCGAAAGGATCGGTTAGCACAGCTACTTTCTCCGGCGACGGAGTTCAGCTCACAGCCGCTTTCTCAGGATCTAACATCACCTCTACTGGTAAATTCACGCCAGCCGGATCAGTTAGCAAACCAACGTTTACTGGCACAGAAGGTAATGTATCTGTAAGCGGAAAGGCAACTGGTAATGTCTCTCAGCCTACTTTCTCTGGCGATGGCGTTCAACTCAAGGGCAGTTTCTCGGGGACAAATGCTACATTCTCAGGTAAGTTTACTCCATCTGGAACAGTGTCTCAACCTACGTTCTCCGGGACGGAAGGTAACATTTCTGTGTCTGGTAAAGCATCTGGGAATATTTCCCAACCGACTTTCTCCGGCGACGGAGTTCAGCTCAAAGGTAGTTTCTCTGGAACAACAAGTACGGCTACAGGCAAGTTTACGCCGGCGGGTACTATATCCCAGCCTACATTCTCTGGCACCGAGGGTAATGTATCGGTGACTGGCACTCCTAAAGGCAATGTCTCTCAGCCTACTTTCTCTGGCGATGGCGTACAGCTTAAGGGTAGCTTTTCCGGCACAACCAGTACAGCCACCGGAAAATTCACTCCGGAGGGTACTGTATCACAGCCTACATTCTCAGGCACGGAAGGTAATGTTTCTGTAACCGGATCTGCCAAGGGCAATATCTCCCAGCCAACATTCTCTGGCAATGGAGTTGAACTTAAAGCGAGTTTCTCCGGCACGACCAGTACGGCCACCGGAAAATTCACGCCAGCGGGAACAGTGTCTCAACCTACGTTCTCTGGAACAGAGGGTAATGTCTCTGTATCCGGTGTGGCTAAGGGTAATATATCGCAACCTACATTTACTGGTGACGGCGTGCAACTTAAAGGATCGTTCTCTGGGACGAACGCTACGTTCTCTGGAAAATTTACACCTGAAGGTACAGTGTCTCAGCCAACCTTTACAGGAACAGAGGGCGACGTTTCTGTAACTGGTACAGCCACAGGCAATATTTCTCAGCCGACATTCTCTGGTGATGGTGTACAACTCAAAGGATCGTTCTCTGGGACGAACGCTACGTTCTCTGGAAAATTTACGCCGTCCGGTATTGTATCTCAACCGACGTTTACAGGCACCGAGGGCAATGTGTCTGTAACGGGTACCCCGAAGGGATCGATCAGTACAGCTACTTTCTCTGGTAATGGAGTGCAGTTAGTAGGCACTTTCTCTGGTGCTAATATGACTTCGACCGGAAAGTTTACGCCATCCGGATCTGTAAGTAAGCCAACATTCACCGGCGTAGAAGGCGATGTGTCCGTATCCGGCACAGCCTCCGGTAGTATTTCTCAGCCTACCTTCTCCGGTAACGGGGTTCAACTCAAGGGATCGTTCTCTGGTACAACCAGCACGGCTACAGGCAAATTTACACCTGAAGGCGTCGTTTCACAGCCGACATTTGAAGGAATAGAAGATGATATATCTGTATCCGGCAAAGCTACAGGTAGCATTTCCCAGCCTACTTTCTCTGGTGACGGAGTACAGTTGAAGGGATCCTTCTCTGGAACTACATTCACATCATCGGGCAAATTTACCCCGGCTGGTACAGTGTCTCAGCCGACCTTTACGGGGACAGAGGGTGATGTTTCTGTGTCCGGTAAAGCATCTGGAAGCATATCACAACCTACATTCACTGGCGACGGTGTTCAACTTACTGCGGCTTTCTCTGGCACGAACAGTACAGCTACAGGCAAGTTCACACCATCAGGCACAGTGTCACAACCTTCGTTTACCGGAAGCGAAGGCAATATATCAGTAAGCGGAAAGGCTAACGGTACTGTTTCGAAGCCTACTTTCAGCGGCACCGGAGTCAAGTTAAACGCAGACTTCTCTGGTGGAAGCATTGTGTCCACAGGAACATTCACCCCAGAAGGAAGCGTTTCTAAGCCTACGTTTACAGGGACAGAAGGAAATATATCCGTTAGTGGAAAAGCTGAGGGCTCAATATCTCAGCCTACATTTAGCGGCGACGGTGTACAACTTAAAGCATCGTTCACTGGAAGCAATATTACGTCGACAGGAAGCTTTACTCCGGAAGGTACTGTTTCACAACCTACCTTCTCTGGAGAAGAAGCTACTATTTCCGTATCCGGAAAGCCGAATGGCGATGTAAGTCAGCCAACATTCTCTGGCGACGGTGTAAAACTCGACGCAAGCTTCTCTGGTAATTCACTAACTTCGACTGGTAAATTCACACCGACTGGCACGATCTCCAAACCTACGTTCACGGGCACTGAAGGGAATGTGTCTGTATCAGGTACTCCTGAAGGGGATATTAATACACTCACATTCACAGGAGACCCAGTCAGATTACAAGGAACAATTAGCAACGGAAGTATAACAGCCTCCGGTAAGTTCACACCTTCCGGCTCTGTAACAGGATCATTTAGTGGCGAACAAGAAAACATTCGAGTAAGCGGAACGCCGCTAGGATCGATTAGCAATATTACATTTAGCGGAGAAGAATCTACAATTACAAGCTCATAGGAGGTGTGATTCGATGGCGAACATTTCTCAAATCAAACTACCAGACGGTACTTCATATACTATAAAAGATTCAGTTGCCCGAGCACAAGAAATCGGCGGACGGAATCTGCTTAAACATACAAGAACATTCGCTGATTGGTGGTTTCATAGTACCGCGAAGCCGAGTAGCGTTGATGAAGATGGTTGTACCGTAGTATCGTTTTCGACGAACGATACTACGGCATGGAGAGAAGTTAGAAATAATGATTTTATTTCAGCTATTCCGTATGCTCTCTTAAAAGGTAATACTGTTACTTTTTCCTTCTGGGCAAAAAGTGCAGACGCAAATGCTATCAAAGGGACAGATAGTACACAGTCGCTAGATGTCATATTTGCACTTCATACAAACACTAGTGTATCAAGGACGAAATATACGCCTACTAAATTAGCTTTTAAGAGTAGTATTTCTACTGCATGGCAGAAGTTTTCCTGCACTATCGAAGTCGCAGATTCCATATTTTCCAGCGGAACTGGCACTATAAACACAACAGATTATTTCTTCGTGCAGTTATATAATCACACTCAATACAGATTGGATGTAAAGAAGCTTAAGTTAGAGTTCGGTGATAAGGCTACCGATTGGTCTCCCGCGCCAGAAGATCTGGTTTCTGGCGGCGGGAGAAACCTATACAAGGACTCCAACGCTCCTTCATTAGTAAAACGATCTGCTTCGGCAAACAGGTATTTCTCTGGAACTAAGCCTACAGGATACGCCGGCACATGGGTATCAATAAGCAATCCGCCAGAGGACGGCATATTATATGGGTCGAAGGAGGTTTCAACTACCGACACAACTGCCTCCTATAACGCTGTTGCAACCGGTGAGAATATTCCACTCATAGAAGGCAAAGAATATACCGTGTCCTGTTGGGCAAAAGCTGATACCGCGGGGACATGCTATATCGAGTTCCAAATGGGGTCAAGTCCCTACATGTCTGTTGGGCTGGAGATGCTTGATACTAAATGGAGAAAATACTCTGCAACCTTTGCATACAGAGAGTCTGCTATGGGCGGAGGCGGGGTTGGATGTAGGGCGTATATTGGTAAACGGGCAATTGCGGGAGTTGCGTCTACTGCCTATTTCTGCGGATTTAAAGTAGAAGAAGGTGCTATCGCCACCTCGTGGTGCCCCGCTGTAGAAGACGGGTTTACCGAACTATTAATTCAGAGCAAGACGACTGCATCCAACGCTTATGATTCTGAAAATCCAAAAATTATATTTAAGAATAACGGCGGCGATCAGAATGGACAGCTTATATGGACTGATTATGACAGTGTTCAGTCACCGGCAAGCTTAACTCTTATAGGCAATCAAGGAAATGAATACTTCATGGCTCCGCAAATATCGACCAGCAAAAAAGGTGCCGGATATTGGCTACTTGATTCTACGGGAAAAAGGTATCCTGGGGTTTATGATAATGGATCAAACTTGTGGATTGGATCAGATGCACAAACATCTTCTAAACATCATGTTGGTACCACATATATATCTACCGGTATTAACTCAACTACTAACGTCGGAAATTCAACGATAGGCATTGTTGTTCCGGATGGCGAAGGTGGCGCTACTAGTTATCCAGCCTTCCATACCGGCTACCTCGACGTTAGCAAAGCTACCGCCGGCACACTCTCAATCGGTCACGGAGGTACAGGTGGCGCAAATAGAACCGCCGCCGCAAACAGCTTACAGGTTGCCTCTTTAGGCCACGGAACGGCAATTGGCGCAAATTCAGACCTTAACGAGATAATGACTCTTGGCAATTACCATTGCGCGTCGAATACCACAGTAGCTACGTTAACAAACAAGCCAAACAACCTCGCCCATGCGTTCACAATGAAGGTAGGATATGGCACGGGGACCGGATATACCTGTCAGGAGATAAGCAGATACTACGATGGAGCTCGCTGGTACCGGTATTATGATCCTTACGATGAGGTTTGGGAGGAATGGGTTTATTACGCTCCATTCACCGGCATCAAAGGTAACGCAGAGTCATCTTACCGCACCGGGTCTGTAAATCTTACTCCGGCGAATATTGGGGCGTTAGCTTTATCTGGCGGTACCCTTACTGGGAATCTTAACATTAAAAAGAGCGGAGTTACCATAGGGACAACGACGAATAACGGTGTGTCCAGCGGAACTGTTTATTCCCAGTTGATAGTCAACGATACCGCAAATGCATGGTATACGGTGATAGGCGGGTTGGCTAAGAGCACTGGAGAAGTGTCCGCCGAAATAAAATCTAAAAACAAAAAGACAGATGGTACAGAAGTAGAAAATGTATTCAATGTCGGCGTAAAAAAGGATGGCACCAGGTATTACTCAGTTTCCGATGAAACGGCATTCCGTACTGCGATCAGCGCGGCGGCGGCGTCTCATACTCACAGTTACTTACCGTTGTCCGGCGGAACATTAACTGGGACATTAACTTCCAAGGCTGATGTTTATGGTGACGATTATACCACCGGCGGCATTAACTTGAATAACTCGGACATTGTCAAGGTAAACGCATTGTATACCGCAGATGCTTCTGGAAGCGCGACGGAGGGGATCCACTTCTATAGAGACGCAACGCATGTCGACACCCTTTGGATAGCGAGTGGAGCAATTAATTTTGTGCCGAATCGAGAACTTGGTACAAGTACCACGGCGGCAAACAGCCAAAAGGTTGGCAGATTCACCGCTACTCCGACAACTGGGCAGGTTGTTGTTACGGATGGTACGACCGGCGGCATGAAATCGAGCGGGTATACAATCGCAAAAAGTGTCCCTTCAAATGCGAATTTTAGTAATACATGGACAGCTATGACAGGTGCTACAGCAACTGCAAACGGGAAGGTTGGCTATGTAAATGCAGTTCCGCCAATGGATGGATATAATTCAAAGTTTTTGAGAGCTGATGGTACATGGACCATACCAAATACGATAAATTCTACGGTTTATATAACCGATGGTCTCGGAGATCAAACATCCGCTATCGCGACCATTATGACTACTATGACTAGCATAAACATATCCAAAGAGTCGACAGGTCTCCCAACAATTTATGCGAGCACAGCCGGTCCGGGTATGAAATGGAATACTTATGGCGTAGAGTTGCACGAAGGCAGTTTTGTATCTACTACGAATAATAATCTATATCTGGGGACAAACACGTTAAAATGGAAATCCGTTTACGCTGTTACAGGAACAATACAGACATCTGATAGAAACAAGAAAAAGGATATCTCTTACAATATGGATCAGTATGTGGAGCTGTTTGATAAACTAAAACCAGCTTCTTATAAATTTATTGATGGAGAATCCGGCAGAACACATACCGGATTGATTGCACAAGATGTAGAGGATGCAATCATAGAAACGGATTTGACATCAAAGGATCTGGCCGCTTTTATTAAAGATAAAGATGAGGATGGCTCTGATTCATATGGGTTGAGATATGATGAATTCATAGCCATTCTTATAGCTAAGATAAAGCAACAAGAAGAAAGAATCGGGCAACTCGAAGAGTTGAACGGAATTTAAAGGAGCAAAGGTGGGATGTTGATAATAACATCATTCGTCGTAGACGATCACGTTATTTTTCAAACTACACCTGAATATACTTTGTCTCGGGAGGGAGCACCACCCTCCATTTTTATTATTTTGGGGGTGAACAAAAATGTTTAGTTGGGAATTTATTTCCGTGATCGTCGGTGCTGCTTTTGCTTCTACTGGGTTCTGGACTTTGGTAACTAACATATATAACAGACATAGCGATAAACAATCAGCGGAAACACGCTTGTTATTAGGGTTGGCACACAATGTTATTTTCAATATGTGCGAAAGATACCTTGAGCGCGGCTATATCACACCAATGGAATATGACGACCTGCTATTTATTTATCAAGCGTATGAACAGTCGGGAGGAAATGGTACTGGAAAAATACTCTTTGATAGAGTGTCCAAGCTTCCGATAAAAGAATTGATGACTGAAGAAACTTTGAGGTGATTTAAATGATTAACTGGAAACTAAGACTACAGAACAAAACAACTCTTATTGCAATCATTGGCGCAATCGTCGCATGTGTATACCAGATTCTCGGTGTGATTGGGATTGTCCCGTCAATCAGCGAATCTGAGGTTATCAATGTCGTCGGCGTCATCCTGAATATTCTGGTAGCCCTCGGCGTTATTGTTGACCCAACTACTACTGGTGTTGGCGATTCTGAATTGGCTTTGAATAGACAGCACATCAATGAATCGGAGGTGTAATTCCAATGGCGAGTGTGAAAAGATATTCACTCAGGTCTGACGGAAATAAGAACTTGTCCGCCAACTTTAAAGTTAGAGAGTTCGCATGTAAGGATGGATCGGATGAGATTCTCATCTGTCAGGAAACGGTCAACATTCTTCAAGCGGTGAGAGATTACTTTGGGAAACCGGTTACGATCAACTCGGCGTACAGAACACCATCCCATAACAAGAAGGTTGGCGGTGCCAGTGCTTCTCAGCATGTAAAAGGAACGGCGTGTGACATCCGTGTTTCCGGCGTTCCATCCACGGCGGTTGCCGCTTTTCTCGAAGCGAACTACCCGAAACATGGCATCGGATTGTATGGCACCTTTGTCCACGTTGACAGCAGAGGCTATAAGGTGTACTGGAAAAATAGCGGCAGTAATACCGTGTCTTCCTTTAGACTTGGCACAATCTACACGAAATACAAAGCGAAGACCCCAGTAACAACACAACCGAAACCAACGGTGGTTGCAACTCCGGTAAAAAAGAAGGAGGAAGATGTAGTGACATATACAGATTTCAAAAAGTTTATGGAACAGTATGAAGCAGAAAAGAAAAAAGAGCTCCCGGGCAGTTGGAGTGAAGAAGATAGAGCCTGGGCTATCACTAAAGGATTTATCAAGGGCGATGGCAACGGCAATTATATGTGGCAGGACGGCGTAACCAGAGAACAACTCGTGGCAATCCTGCATAGACTACTTGGATGATACACTGGTATTACCGGTCGTGACGCAGACCTAAAATGCGTCGTACAGAGGTTGGCTTCGGTCAGCCTCTAATTTTTTTGCGCAAAAAAAATAGGGAACAAACCGGCGAGTTGGATTCCGGAATGTTCCCTAATATATGTATACGTGCCTTCGGCACTGCATTATTTTCAAAGTCACAATAGAGCTTCCTGGGTCAGTAAAGGGTCAGTAGAACGATAAAACTACTTTTGTGTGCAGTTATTCCAAAGGGTCTCGGATTCCGAGCTGTTGTCGATGCAGTAGTAGCCGATGTCCTCCAAATACTTCACAGCGTTACTTTTTCCAGCTCCTGATAATCCCGTTACGATCAGTATTTCCAATGACTTTCCCCTCTTTTATCGTTCTTTAAATCTTCCTGCATTTCCCTGTAATAAATTCACATATCTGATATATCTTCATATATCTTTATATATTTTGATGGCTTAATGGGTCAGTAAATGGGTCAGTAAAGATGTGTTCAAAATGCCTGCAATTGCTGTATCCTTCCCATCTCTTCTACTACCTTTTGATAGCTTTCATGTGCGTAGATGTTCATTGTTGTAGACACATCGCTGTGCCCCATTACATATTGTAGACTCTTAATGCTCATACCTGCGTTTGCCAGATTGGTGCAGAATGTGTGCCGAAACACATGCGGCGTCAGCACCGGCATAGACTTTGTCGGATTTTCAGATTGATACTTCTTCCAGATACGCTTAATCTTTTTATCCAAACCCAAGACGTTCTGCGGCTTTCCGTTATCCTGGCAAAAGACGAATCTTGAGTACCCGTCAACTATATACTCTGTTTTAATATTCTTCGCTCTCCATTCCAGATGATTCAGCAATGAACTATACACCGCGTCACTCATTGGTATATTGCGAATACCCTGCTCAGTTTTCGGACTGGTTATCTCCATGCTTCGGTCTCTATTCATAATCAATTGGTGGTCAATCTTTATCACACGCTTTTTTAAATCGATATCTGGAATAGTCAACCCGCATAGTTCTCCGGCTCGCAATCCAGTCCCCAACATAAACACAATCATATCGTATTGTTTTCGATATACAGTGTCGTGAGTTAGGAAGTTAAGGAGCCGTTCTTGTTCATCCAGCGTTAGCGGAATTCTTTTCTTGGTATCTTTCACAACGACGCTCGATAAGGAGAACGAGAACGGATTCCTGTTGATGATAGACTCCTCATATGCCATTTCAAACGCAGGTCTCAGGACGCCTCTTATCGAACAAATTGTATTATAACTCAACCCGTTCGCTTGCATTTCCTGAAAGAACAACTTAGCTTCTACCGAAGTAACCTTTTTAATCTGGCTTCGTCCGATACTGCTACTCTCTACTTTGCTTAACACGTAGTCATACTGGTCTCTAGTATTATTACTAACACCTTTTTTGAGACGGATGTATAACCTAACGAGGTCTACCGTTGTCATAGACCCCTCTGCATATGACACCATTCCCATCTGAGATCTTTTGATCTCTTCTTCTATTTTTCTTAATTCATGAAGATCTTTTGAGTAGACAGATACCCGCTTCCCATTTTTATCGGTGTAACGATATCTATACATAAGATCTTTTCTTTGGCTTTCGCCTTCTCGAAGTACCCTCCCTTTATTATCCTTTCTCTTGCTCATGGTTTCAACTCCTCCCATACAGGGCGAAGCTCTATTGTGATGCCTCTATATTATCACAATTGGGCTTCGCCTTCTACTAGAGCGTTCTACAGGGAGTAACTTTGTTTGAGGAATTCTTCGAACGGTTCTCTTTTTATCAGTTTTTTATTTCCAACATACAATACGAATTGGCAATCCTTTTCGTTTGCCAACTCTCTAATCTTGCATGTGCCTATGTTAGAGTACGCAGATGCTTCTTGTATTGTAAGCAAACACTTCTTCCATATTGGTATTTCAATAATCTTCGGCATCCTCCATAACCTCTTTAATAGACAGCACGTACATGTTTTTTATCTCATTCAGCATTACCATTCCGAGACCCGCCGCCTGCTTGTCTCCATAGACATATTCATCTTGCAGTTCGAAGTCCCAGCTATCAATAAATGACTTAATATCCGAATATCTTACATAGCTTTCCATGGGCGCCTCCAAGCATTAAAAAAGACGGAGCCGAAGCTCCGTCTTATATAACGTTAACTATTGTAAACATTAATGGCATATATGTGTATAATAGGAATCATTACTTTCCAGTAGACCCCATGCCACCCGTTCTTTCGCCAATAGCATCATCATCGTCCGTGGTGAAGTAAGAAACGAACAGCCCCTGAGCGAATCTATCTCCTGCTTCAATAAGAACCTGTTCTTGTCCACGGTTTTCAAGGGCGATCATGATATGCCCTTCGTTATCGCCAAAGTAGTAATCGCTGTCAATTACACCGATTGTGTTTGCCAGACCAATCTGATATTTGAATCCGAGACTACTGCGCGGAACAATCAGGAGAACTTTTTCTTTTGCCATTCTCGCTCTGATTCCGGTAGGGACAACAATCTTCTGCCCCGGATTAATGCATACGCTGATTGGCGATACAAAGTCATATCCGGCGGATCCACTGGTCGCTCTTTTCGGAGGACTTACAAAGATATCGTAAGCGAACTCCATATGGGATTTTATCGTCGGCTCTTCAAGGTTAACCTGCTGATGTTTCTCGATATCCTTTAAAAACTGACCTTTTGATACTTTTTCAAACTGAATCATGATCCGGACCCTCCTTGTCCCTGCGTTTGTTTTTTAATAAGAACGTCATACGATTTCGTTGTATTCGCTCTTGTTGTTACTTTGATCTGACTATTCTCATACCCGTCAAAATTCCCAAGTTCCGTTTCTATACTGTTCACTTGAGACTGTATATTGTCTGCCTTCTGGTCGACGGCGGCAACTTCACTCTTGCTGGCGAACAATTTCTTCAGCTTCTGGTGGTAATACTGAAGCCGGTCTTTTGTAATCAGTTTCATTTCAGCCAACTTCATCACCACCCCTCTTATCAAGAATCATTTGTAACAGCTTTACAGTGTCTCCGTACCGATCCAGAGTAAGAAGACTGTGATACAGTGCTTCGTTAAACTCCAACTCCATAAGGTTTTCTATCGAATATACGCACGAAACAGTGCTACCGTTCCATAGCTTTATCTCGCCATTATGTAGTTGTTCGGTGATTGTACCAACCTTCTCATAGTTTCCATCCTCCAGAGCTTTCGTTATGAAGTCGATAAGGCGACCGCATGTTTCTTCTGCGATCTTCTTATTCGGACAGAACACAATGACTTTGTAGCCTGGATTCGCCACGCATCGAGCCACTGTATCTCCGAAGGTTAGTTTTGATAACGCTTTCACTACATACCTACCTTTCCGGCGGGCTTTCCGTCAATCAGCTTTATCACTCTTTGATTGGTCGATCCGCGCAGGTACAATGTTATATCCCGTTTGTCGTCTTCATACGGACCATCTATCAGGTAGTCAATCTTGTCAAATATCTTGGACACTACTGGATCGTCTTTAATTTCCTCGTAGATGTATCCCGTCCATAAGTAAATAAGGATGCCCGGGTGGTGTTCCCGAACATCCTCTACCAGTGATAAAACCAGTCTTTTATTATAATCGCACAAAGGTTCGCCTCCGAGGATAGAAAAGTTCCTTTCTACTCCATTCCGCGAAATCGCCTCGTTGATTGCCGAGTGAATATTTTCCGGCAGTTCCATACCGCCGTCATAATCCCATGTTTGAGGGTTGTGACAATGCCGGCATCTATGTGGACACCCTTGTGTCCAGAAACTGACGCAAACATCATATCCGTTAACTACGTCGTTGTTTATAATCCCGGCATATTTCATCATCTGTGTTTAACCCTCATTTCTACTTCTTGTTGCTTTCCTTTGTTAAAGTGGTGGTAGTCTGTACTCAAATATCCAGTCACCCTACGAAGCTGTTCGATATTCTTGCTTCCGCATATCGGACATTCATCGTTAAACTCTCCCGTGAACCCGCAGTCGAGACATGTGTCATTCGGCACATTAATTGCGAAATACGGTATATCGTGATCCATCGCATAGTTCACAATCGTCTCAAGCGCCTTCGTGTTATTCCTCACGCCGCCGTCAAGTTCAACATATGTAATGCATCCAGCAGAACTGTACCCTGTAAGTTGAGATTCGATATCGATCTTCTCGAAAGGAGACATCTCTTTCCAGACTGAGCAATGCATCGAGTTCGTAAAGAAATCTCTGTCAGATACTTCCGGGATCTCACCATACTTTTCTTTGAATTTTTTCATTGCAGTATAGGCTAAATTTTCTGACGGAGTGTAGTATACAGCAAAATTTTTACGGTATTTTTCCTTATATGCCGAACATTTTTCTTTGAATAAAGATTCTATTTTTTTCGCCAAGATCATGCCGCGCTCTTCTATGTGGTCGCACCCAATTAATATCCGAAGAGTCTCTGCAAGTCCAAGTTGCCCAATGGCGAGCGTCCCATGTTTTAAGGCAGAGCGAATACCCTCTTCTGGAATGTATCCAGCCATTGTATTATTCTCATACATGAATTTCGCAGAGTCTGGCGACTGCGAACAGATCCATTCAAACCTATCAAGCAAAGAATCTTTTGCTTCTTCTATCTTTTTATCAAGCAGATCCATGAACTGATCCACATTTTTATTTCCTACTTCTCCATCTACCTGCATAGCAAGCATCGGAAGAATGATTGTTGTTGGCGCGATGTTGCCACGCCCATCTTTAAGTTGCCCGAACCCGTTGATATCCCACAGGTTCGCTGTTCTGCAACCCATGGTGGCGAAGTAGGTTTTCGGATCGTCTGGATCGTACCCCGCGTTATTACTCCAATCTACATTAGCGTAGTTTGGATACAGTCTTTTTGATGTTGATTCTAAAGCCAATTGGAACAGATCATAGTTAGGATCTTCCGGCTTCCTATTGACTCCATTCATACACTGGAATATTCCACAAGGGAACACCGGTGTCTTATGTACTTTTCCGTTGCCTTTAATAGACATTTCGAGCAGAGCTTTTGTAACCATGCGCCCCTCTGGAAGGGTGCATGTACCGTAGTTGATCGAGGTGAACGGCAACTGATTTCCTGACCGCGATTGGAGTGTATTTAAATTGTGATACATCCCCTCTACAGCCTGCTCTGTTTCTCGTTTTGTCATGTCCATCGCATAGTCCCAAGAAGCATTATATGTGTATGCATACATGTCCATAATTGAAATATCTGATGGAGCG
>OCTW011478794.1_pt1 | contig 13731 bp, 14 predicted proteins | sample 1539671 | NCBI WGS metagenome assembly OCTW01 (sample SAMN02144230, study PRJEB22623) | gut metagenome | biome: sheep rumen | host: Ovis aries | place: New Zealand | reverse complement strand
CCGGTCGCCGAGGCGGGCGACGTCGCCGCCTTCTCCGAGCTCATGCACACCGTGCGCGCGATCGCGAAGGCCGCGATCCGCGCGGGGTGGGACGGCGCCAACGTCCTGCAGTGCACCGGCGAGAGCGCCGGCCAGACGGTCGGGCACCTGCACTTCCACGTCATCCCGCGCCGCGCGGGCGGCCCCGTGCCGCCGGCGTTCGACTCCGGCGCCGGCCGCTACGAGAGCGACGCGGAGCGCGACGCCGTCGCGGCGAAGCTGCGCGAGGCGATCGCCGCGGTCTTCGCCGAGGAGCAGCTCTACTAGCCGCGGCCCCTCCGCCGCCCTCCCCTCCCCCGCCGCGATGCCCGCGCCGACGATCTGGCTCGCCCCGCTGCGCGGCGTCACGCTCGCGCCGTTCCGCCGCCTGCTCGCGGAGCGCTTCGGCGGCGTCGACGCCGCGCTCGCGCCCTTCGCCGCCCTCGGCTCGTCGGAGAAGGTCCCGGCGCGCATCTTCGCCGACGCGGCCGCGTCGCTCGGCGGTCCGCTTCCGACCGTCCCGCAGGTCATCGGCCGCGACCCCGCCGCGCTCCGCGCCGCGGGGCGCGTCCTGCGCGATCTCGGCTTCGAGCGGATGGACCTCAATTGCGGGTGCCCGTGGAAGTTCGTCGCCCGCAAGGGCCGCGGCTCGGGCCTCCCGGAGGACGCCGACGCCTTCGCGCGGATGCTCGAGGCCGGCTGCGAGGCGATGCCCGGCGGCTTCTCGATCAAGGTCCGGCTCGGCTACCGAACGCCGGACACGCTCGCCGCGCGCGCGGACCTGATCAACTCGTTCCCGCTGCGGTGCGTCGCGGTCCATCCGCGCACCGGCGCGCAGATGTACGGGGGCGCGGCCGACCTCGACGCCTTCGCCGCGGTCCTGCCGCTCCTTCGCGCGCCGGTCGTGTACAACGGCGACATCGCCTCGCCCGCCGACGCGGCCCGCGTCCTCGCGCGGTTCCCCTCGCTCGCGGGGATCATGGTCGGGCGCGGCCTCTGCGCCCGCCCCGGGCTCGCCGCGGAGATCCGGGGCGCGCCGCCGGCGCCGCGCGAGGCGGTCGCCGCCTTTGCGCGCGACCTCGCCGCGGAGTACGCCGCCGCGCTCTGCGGTCCGGCTCCGCTCCTCGGACGCCTCAAGGAGCTCTGGGGCTACCTGCACCGCTCCTTCGAGGAGGGCGACGACGGCCTGCGCCGCATCCAGCGCGCCGCCGACCCCGACGCGCTCTTCTCCGCGGTCGAGGCGCTCACCGGCCGTCCGGCGCGCCCCTGACCTCCGCGGCGCAGGGCAATCTCGATTTTGGGGTTTATTTTTCCCGGGAGGCGTGGTAGACTATATCCCACTTTGCGCGGGCGCCCCCCGGGGCGGCCGCACGGGGGCGACAGGTTTCGACGGAACGGTTGAGGCCGCGGTCGCGTGCGGGGGAGCCGCGTGTACCCCTCAATTCTCACGGAAAACTCAAACGCCAACAACGACGTTCGTCTCGCGGCCTAGTTAGGCCCCGACGCTGAACCTCCGACGCCTGCTGAGAGGGGACGCGTCATCTTGCAGGCTGGACCAAGTCCGGGTGGCCGGGACCGAGTCGACACCTACGTGGCCGCTGGCGCATGAAGTGGCCCGCCTCCGGGCAGCTTCCTGGGCGAGACCCAAACGGAGGATACGCACGTAGACGCCTCGGTGGCTCCGCTTCGGACGTGGGTTCGATTCCCACCGCCTCCACCATCTGAAGGGGATTTATCTTTCGAACCCCCGGAATCGGACCCCCGCGCGGCCAGCCGCCGCGGGGGCCGGTTTCCCGCGCCTTTCGCGTATTGTTTTCGGACTTGACTTTTGTAAGGAAAAGTGAGAGATTTCCTTACCAGAGGAGCGCGATGTGAACTCGATTGAAACCCGCATTCTTTCCCGCATACGACGGATGCCGGCCGGCAAGGTCATGACGAACCGCGACTTCGCCGACTGCGGATCGACGAATGCCGTGGACGTCGCGTTGTTCCGGCTCAAGCGGAGGTCGGCCATCCGGGGGCTGGCCCGCGGCGTGTTCGACAAGCCGGCGTTCAACGCGCTGCTCGGCGAGTTCCTCGCGCCGGACATCCGGGAGGTCGCCGCGGCGGTCGCCCGGAAGAACCAATGGCACATCCAGCCCGCCGGCGCGCTTGCGCTGAACGCCATCGGCCTCGACACGCAGATTCCCGTGCATCCGGTCTTCCTTTCGGACGGGCCGACGAAGTCCTTCCGCCTATACGACGGAACGGTTCTGCGGTTCCGCCACCGGACGTTGCGCGAATCGAAGTTCCGCGACACGCGCAGCGAAGTGCTCGTCCAGGCGCTCAAGGCGTCGGGGGACCTGTCCGATCCGAACGTCGCCGACGCCGTTCGCCGGTTCGTGCCGCCGCCGGACCGGGCATCCATCCTCGCCGACACCCGGTTCGCGCCGACCGCGATCCACGACTTCCTCAAACGCGCATTCGAGAACCCCTGACGACATTCCCCTGACATGGAAACGTTCCTCTCCCTTTCCGAACCGGATCGCCGCGCGGTCTTCGTCCAGACGGCGGCGAAGATGGGCCGCATCGATCCGTCCGCCGTCGAAAAGGACTTCTGGGTCTGCCTGTTCCTCAAGCGCCTCTTCGAATCGCCGCTCCGCGAACGCATCGTCTTCAAGGGCGGCACGAGCCTCTCCAAGGCGTTCCGCCTGATCGACCGCTTCTCCGAGGACATCGACCTCGTGCTGGACTCCCGCTCGAATCCCGTCGGAGAGCTGGAGGGGGCGCCCAGCCGCAAGCGCGAAAAGAAGTACGTCGAGGCGCTCGTGGCGTGGTCCGAGCGGGAGGTCCGGGAGTCCGTCCTGCCCGTCGTCGCGTCCCTGTGCCCCCGGGGATGCGAGGCCGCGCCCGTCGCCGATTCGCCGGGCTGCATCGCCGTCTCCTATCCGAAGCTGTTTCCGAGCGGATACCTGCGCGCCGAGATCCTTCTCGAGATCGGGGCGCGCGGGGCATGGGTTCCGCATGGGACGGAAAGCGTGACTCCCTTCGTCGCCGAAGCCTATCCGGACCTCTTCGAGCGGCCGAAGGCCTCGGTCGTCGCCACGCTGCCCGAACGGACGTTCTGGGAGAAGATCGCCGTTCTGCATTCACTGGCGCTGCTGCCCGACGACCGATCCGTTCCGCGCCGCGCATCCCGCCATTGCTACGACGCCGTGATGCTCGCCCGATCTCCTTCCGTCCGCGCGGCCGCGCTCGGCGATCCGTCGCTGCCGGAGGACGTCATCGCGTTCTCGGACCGCTTCTTCCGGCAAAGCTGGACGCACGACCATCCCCCGCGGCCCGGCTCCGTCCGGCTCGTTCCTCCGCCGCGCATCGAAGCCGCCCTGCGCGAGGACTACGCGGCGATGCAGGAGATGTTCTGGAACGACGCCCCCTCGTTCGACACGCTTCTCGCGGAGCTCCGGCGGCTTGAATCCGACATCAACGCGGAACGATGAAGCCGTTCCCGATTCAGCGGACCGCGGAACCGGAGGGCGCGGGCGTCCCGCAGACGCCGAAGGCGCCTCCGGAGCCGAGCCACCGGCGTTCGACCTCGTCCGGCGTCCGCATGCCGAGGCTCGTGTGGATCCTTTCCTCGTTGTAGAACCGGATGTATTCGGCCAGCTCTCTTCGAAGCGTCGTCTCGTCCTCGTAGCCGCGGCCACGGACCAGCTCCTTCTTGACGGACGAGAAGAAGGACTCCGAGACGGCGTTGTCGACGGGCGTTCCGGCGGCCGAACGGGACAGGGCGATGCCGTTGTCCGCGGCCCATGCCTCGAACCCCGCCTCGCAGAACTCCGGTCCCTGGTCGGAATGGAACGTCAGCCCGCGCGGACGGCCGCGGTCCCGATAGGCGTCCTGGAACACGCCGAGCGCGAACGCGGCGGTCTTTCGGCCGGAGAGGCCCCAGCCGACGACGCGTCGGGAGAATAGGTCGATGATCGCGCATGCGAAGCACCACCTTCCGCCCGCCCAGACGTAGGTGCAGTCGGAGGTCCAGACCTTGTTCGGTTCGGACTGGGAGAACCGCCGCCGAAGGAGGTTCGGATAGTAGACGCGCCGCGGCGAGAGCCGGGTCCAGCGGTACGTCCGATGCTTCGAGACGAGCCCCTGCTCCCGCATCAGGCGGGAGACATGCTCCGGAGAGACCCGGTATCCGGCCTTGCGGAGGACGGCGCAGACGCGGCGCTTGCCGTAGGTCCCGCGGCTTCGGTCGAACGCCTCCTTCACCAGCGGGCGCAGCCGGTCGTCCTCCTTCTGGTAGACCGTCCTCGCCTCCATCCGCCGCCGCATGTAGTGGCCTTCCCCGCGGGACAGCCCGAGAAGCCGGCAGAGCCGGTTGAACGGGCGCGTGCCGACCAGCCGGCGGAACGCTTCCTTCCGGACGCCGATCGGAGACCGCGCGGAGCACCCCGCCTCGAGCAGGATCTCGAGGTCGGTCCTCAGGCTCTCGTTCTCCTGGACGAGCCGGCTCCGGTTCCTCTCCGCCAGCCGTCCGGTCCGCTCGAGTCTCCATTCCCTCTTCCACAGGAACACCGTGGACCGGGCGCGAATCCCGTAGCGGACGCAGACCTCGCGGACGGTCGCCCCCACGGCGAGATCCGCGAGGACCCGCCGCTTCGTTTCCACGCCATGAGCCATGACTTGCCCCTCGAACGCCGACCAGACTACCGGAACGGAGCCGTTTTATCAAACGGCGGCGCCACGCCGCGCAGATCGCCGTTGCGTTCCTCCCGGCGATCTGGTCGTGTTGCGGCCGTTCCGGCGCGGGGAGCGCGACGGCGGTTCTTCGCCGGTCGCGGAACGGTCGGCGGGAGGCGACGAAGAAGAAACCTCCTTTCCGCTTTTGCGCGCCGCCGGTCCACCATCGCCGGCCCCTCCGCGAAGCCAGTCCCGAACGGACGCTTCGCGGAGGGGCTTTGTTTTGCCCGCGTTTTGCGGGGCTTCCGCGATCTCCGTCGATCCGGCGCATAGTCGGAGAACGCCGGCGACGCCTCGTCCCAGGGCCGGAAACGCCCTTTCTACCTTCTCTTTCTCCGCTCATTTCGGACTGAGTCCGAAACAGAGAATCCCGCAGGGGTTGAAGCCGTCCGCGAGGCCCGCGAGCAGGATCGCCGGCACCGTGAGCCGGTCGAGGAAGCGCCTCGGAACGGCTTCCGGCGGCGCGGCGGCGGGCGGGGGCGGCGCGGGGCAGCCCGAGAGGCGCTCCAGGGCCGCGAGGCCATCGCGCTCGATGGCCGCGCGGCCCGCGAGAACCTCGGCGCCGTCGAGGACGAGGTAGACGCTCTCGTTGTCCTCGACGCCCGCCCGGTCGAGAACGCCGAGCAGACGCAGGAAGTTCTCCTTCTCCGCGATGTCCCAGACACGCGACTCGAGGTTCGTTCCGAACCGCGCCTCCGCCTCCGGCAGAAACGACTCCCGCACCCATTCGCAGTCCGCGCATCCCGCCTGCGAATACACCTCGACCAGCGCCGCCAAGGATAGGAACGGTGCGAGGATGAGACAACGAATCAAGTGATTGACGATGTTTCGTATCATATCAATTCAAGTGGAAACACTACTTTCGCAACTGATGCAACAATTCTTGGGCAAGTGCGTATTCCTTGTTTAGGTAGTCAGCAAAAGTCGATGCATATGACTCGGGGGCATCCGGATCCCCTTCATCTTCATTGATGAGATAAACTTTCCCATCAGAAGAGTGCTGCCGAACAACAGCCTCGTCATCCATAAGAGACTTTCCTACTACAAGATAATAGTCGTTACCCAAATGCCGTTGTTTTATCAGATGTCGGTCCACCGCCTGATAATCGCGGAAAAATGAAACGGATTCATAAGTCTCAAGAAGTCGGATCCAATCTGAATGTAACGGAAGCCAGTTGCTATTGATGGGCAAATACTCCCTCTTTCCAAATTGAGCAAGAAGGCCCTCCACATCAAGATTGTTATCCTTGTTTGTATCAGGGGGAATCGTAAAATGCTCCGTTCTCGAGAAAAAAACGGGGAAAATGTGAGATTGAAGCCATTGTCCGATGTGGAAACTGTTCATGTGTGTTTACCTATTTGTTGTCAGTTCGAATCAGGGAAAATGCCGAACGACGCGCCGTCGCAGTCGTTCGTCGCCGACACGCCGCCCCACGACGGCCGCGAGAACGACAGGCCGTTCGTCTCGACCACGCTGTCGCAGCACAGCTCCGTCCCGTCCGGATTGCACGCGGCCGGCGCCGCGGCGGGAAGAAGGGCAAAGAGGAGAAAGCAACCTTGTTTGTATAGATTACTCATGGACGAGCTCCACTGATTCCAAGACTTCCGAAAGAGTGGGTTTCAAGATGGTCAAACCCATTTCCTGCAAACAACTTGAAACGGCAGCAACCATCCCGTCATCGCCTGCGAGCATTGCCTCCGAGGCCATCGACCGCAAACGATCCGCGGTCTTATCGTATTTCCAAACATCCAAACCAACCGACAAAATCATCGAAGGTTTGTAAATGTGGACGGCAAAAGGTTTTCTTCCAATCAAACGAGCGGTTGAATACTCGTAAAGATTTGTCCATTGATCCGGGGCATTGTCCTTCAGTGCTCCAATCCACAAGAAATACTGGTTCGGATATTTTGCGGCCGCAACCCACGCGAAATACTGTCGTTTTAAATCGGTGTTTGCGGATACAATGAGATTTGTCAATGTTTCAAAAGAAATCGGCATTTGCGTCAACGCCGCGACTGCCGGCGTTGGAGGCCTAGGAAAGAGCGAGGACGGACGGCCAACGACAAACGGTTTGTTCGTTTCCACACCCGTTCCATCATCCTCCCATTTGAATGAAGGATGGTAATACTTGGCAGGCTCAGCCACGGCCTTCACATCTATCAGGCTCACAATCAAGGGAATCGCTTCGCGAGAATGGATGTATCCTGCCGCATACATGGGATAAACATTCGTGATGCCCGTAGAATTGAAACATGCCGAAATCTTGGCGCAAATATTCGACTCTGCGCCCCGATACTCTTCCAATGCCGATTCCGTAGCCGTGTCGGCGAAAGAAAAGCATGCAGCGAGGAAATTGCAGGCGAAAATGGTTGCTGTCAGCCGATTTTTCATTTTGAATTCCTTTCAATTCACGGAAAGGTCGATGATTCTCAATCGTTGGAAGACGTCAACTCGACCAACCGCCGAACGGCGTCGACGGCCTCGTCGAATCCGATGCTTCCGGCGTAATCGAATTTGCGTCGGTAGGATTCCCAGCCGTTCCACGAACCGCTGGAGGTGGTAGTTCTGCAGGACGATCTGCGGAATCAACCTGTTCTCGACGGCGTAGTTGTTCACCAGCGCCTTCAACTGCATCGCGTTGCGGGTCTTCATGACAGAGCCTCCAGGTAGGGTCGTAGCGTCCGGTCGACTTTCAGGACGCGGGCCATTGCGAGAATGTCGCCGGTCCGACTCGGAGAACGTTGCAAGAAGCGCTTGAGCGCTCCGATCTCCTCGTCGGACGGAGCGGAACGCGACTGTTTGAACACGTCGCAAATCGTCCGTTCCGGCGAATAGGCGGACACGAGGTTTCCGACGGGAGTCGCGACCTCCGTCCTGCCCGCTTCGAACACGTCGTCAGCAACGCGGTGGCAGCGGATTCCCGATGCGCGCGCCCCCGTGGCGTTGTAGGAACGCGGAAACGTCATTTCAAGCTCGTGCGGCGTCCTGTCCGTGAGCCCGAACAGGAAGAGCGCGCACCCGTGCGAATAAATGCCCCGGCGGTAGCGGTTGCCGAAGTTGAAGAACCAGTCGTCCATCGTTTCCGGGAGAGTGTAGACGCCTCGTCCGGATCGGCAGAGAACGCCTTTCGAAACCAGATAGGCGAGCATGGCGTGGGGGACGCCATGCCGGTCAGCGACCTTCGACGTCAACGTTCCGCCGTTCGCTTCCGCAAGTTTGATGATGGAGGGACCAGTTACGGCTTCAATTTCCTTTCGCGCCCCTAATACTAGCCAAATAGGGGCGTAAAAGTCAATACCCGTTTTCACGATGAACATCACCAGCAACATCCGCGCCGGCAGCGCCTATGTCGAAGTGACGGCGGACACGGGCCGGCTCAACAAGGGGCTCTCGCAGGCCCAGGCCCAGCTCCGCGCGTTCGGCCAGACCTGCACGAACGTCGGCCGCGACCTGCTCGTCCTCTCCGCGTGTTTCATGTTCGGGTCCCTTGGAAGGGCGCGGCAGTCTACGCCGCCGGACCGCAACGCGCAACCCGGCGACGGCGTCCGCTGCGAAATTCCGGAGGAATCGCGCAGCGGGTCGCAGATTGCCGTTGCGTTCCCGTGCGCGTTCTGGTAGTGTTCGCCCCGTTCCGGCGCCGGAGCGCGCCGCCGCTCCACCATCCCGAATCCATCGCATGAAAGCAACCGCAAAGAAGCCGGCGCAGGCCCTCATGGAGCGCCGCACCGACGCACCGCCCCCCGCCGAGATGAAGAAGGTCGAGGCCTACGCCCGCGACTACCTCGCCTTCCTCGGCACCGCCAAGACCGAGCGCCTCGCCTACGCCGAGGCCGTGCGGCTCCTCGAGGCGAAGGGCTTCCGCCCGCTCGACTCGTTCAAGTCCCTCAAGCCCGGCGACAGGGTCTACCGCGGCTACCACGGCAAGACCCTCATGGCCGCCGTGATCGGCCGCAAGGGCACCAAGGCCGGCCTGCGCATCGTCGGCGGCCACACCGACGCCCCGCGCATCGACCTCAAGTCCGTCCCCATGATGGAGAAGGGCGGCCTCGCGTTCTTCGACACCCACTACTACGGCGGCATCAAGAAGTACCAGTGGGTGACGATCCCGCTCGCGCTCTACGGCGTCGTCGTCCGCAAGGACGGCACCCGGGCCGAGGTCGCGATCGGCGACGCCCCGGGCGACCCCGTCTTCCTCATCACCGACATCCTCCCCCACCTCGGCCAGGACCAGATGGCCAAGCCGATGCGCGAGGCGATCCCCGGCGAGAGCCTCGACCTGCTCGTCGGCTCCCTCCCCGAGCCCGGCGCGAGGAAGGGCGCCAAGGACGCCGTGAAGAAGAACGTCCTGCGCCTCCTCCTCGAGCGCTACGGCGTCACGGAGCAGGACCTGGCGAGCGCCGAGCTGGAGATCGTCCCCGCCGGCGCCCCGCGCGAGCTGGGGCTCGACCGCGCGCTCCTCGCGGGCTACGGCCACGACGACCGCGTCTGCGCCTACGCCGCGCTCCGCGCGCTGCTGGACCGCCCCGCCGCCGCGCCCGAGCGCACGGCGATGGTGCTGCTGTGCGACAAGGAGGAGATCGGCTCCGTCGGCGCGACCGGCATGGAGTCCACCTTCTTCGAGAACTCCGTCGCCGAGCTGCTCGAGCGCGAGGAGAAGGAGCCGCGCGACATCGTGCTGCGCCGCGCCCTCGAGGCCTCGCAGATGCTCTCGGCCGACGTCACCGCCGCCTCCGACCCGCACTTCGCCGACCTCGACTCGCCCGGCAACGCGGCCCTCCTCCACGCCGGCCCGTGCATCAACAAGTACACCGGCTCGCGCGGCAAGTCCGGCGCCAACGACGCCCGCGCGGAGTTCCTCGCGCAGCTGCGCGCGACGCTCGACGGCGCCGGCGTGCGCTGGCAGATCGGCGAGCTCGGGAAGGTCGACAAGGGCGGCGGCGGCACGATCGCGATGTTCCTCTCGCGCTACGGGATGGACGTCGTGGACATCGGCACGCCGCTGCTGAACATGCACGCCCCCTGGGAGGCGGCCTCCAAGATCGACTGCTGGTACACCCACCGCGCCTACGCGGCCTTCCTCGCCTAGCGGGGCCGCGCGCTCGGGCGCGGGGGCCGCGGGCGCGGCCCGGTTGCGGGCGCGGGGGCGCTTCTGGTAGACTCGCGCGCCATGTCCCGCGAATTCGTCCTCATCCTCGAAGCCGCCCTCGGCGGCATCGGCATCTTCCTGCTGGGGATGCGCTTCCTCTCCGACGGCCTCCAGGCCCTCGCGGGCGCGCGCCTCAACCGCTGGATCGGCTCGGTGGCCGACAACCGCTTCCTCGCGCTCCTCGTCGGCATCGGCGTCACCTGCGTCATCCAGAGCTCCACCGCCACGACGGTCATGGTCGTGGGGTTCGTGAACTCCGGCGTGATGACGCTGCTGCAGGGCGTCGCGGTCGTGTTCGGCGCCAACGTCGGCACCACGCTCTCGCTCTGGCTCCTCACGCTCGACGTCTCGCAGTACGGCGAGTTCCTCATCGGCGTCGCGATCTTCTTCTACCTCTTCTCCAGGCGCGAGAAGGTCCGCAGCGCCGCGATGGCGACGATCGGCCTCGGGATGCTCTTCTTCGGCCTGGAGCTGATGAAGAACGGCTTCGCGCCGCTGCGCGAGATGCCCGAGATGCGCGACGCGCTCGGCTTCTTCCACGCCACGTCGCTGCCCGGCTTCCTCTGCGCCGCCTTCGCCAGCGGCGTCGTCACGGCCCTCATCCACTCCTCGGCCGCGGTGGTGCTGCTGGTGATGGGCCTGGCGGGCGCGGGCGCGATCGACTTCCCGACGTCCGTGGCGCTCGTCCTCGGCTCGAACATCGGCACGACGGTGACCGCGCTCATCGCCTGCATCGGCTCCTCGCGCAACGCGCTGCGGGCGGCGCTGGCGCACACGCTCTTCAACCTGATCGGCGTGCTGCTGGTGGCGCTCGTCTGGCACCCGTTCTCGAGCGCCTGCGAGTCGTTCTCGAAATGGGCCTTCCGCGGCGAGCCGGAGGGGCCGGCCTACTTCACCTTCGCCATCGCCTGCGTCCACACGTTCTTCAACGTCGCCACGACGGCGATCCTCTTCCCGTTCATGCGCCTCTTCGTCGGGATCGTGACGAAGATCGTCCCCGTCCACGAGTCGGAGAGGAAGGAGGAGGGCTGGCGCGCGCACTTCCTCGACCCGCACCTCATCCCGCAGACCGCCGTCGCGCTCGGCCAGGCGCAGAAGGAGATCCTGCGCATGGGCGAGACGTGCCGCGCGATGCTCGCCGACCTCCGCGCGATCCTCGCCACGCCGGAGCGGGACGAGGAGCGCGAGGAGGGCGTCTTCCGGCAGGAGGACGCGATGGACCTGGCGCAGAAGGAGATCAGCGAGTACGTCGGGCGCGTGCTGCACGACAACGTCTCGCGCTTCCAGTCCGACCTGGCGCGGCGCGAGCTGCGGCAGGCCGACGAGTTCGAGTCCGTCTCGGACTACGTCCGCAACGCGCTCAAGGCCTACCTCAAGATCCGCAACGCGGGCGAGGACCTCTCGGACGCCGCGCGCGCCGAGACGCTGGCGCTGTGCGACGCCGTGACGGCGTTCCTCTCCGACGTCCTGGACATCGTGCAGATCGGCGACCCGTTCAACGTCCCGCGCGCGGAGGAGAAGAGCCGCGCGATCGAGGACCAGGCCAAGCGCTGCCGCGACGCGCACCTCTCGCGACTCGGCAAGACCTGCAACAGCCCGGTGAAGTCGCTCGTCTACTCGGACCTCCTGACGGCATTCCGCCGCCAGAACGACCACCTGCTCAACATCGCGCAGACGCTCAAGGACGACCGCCGGTAGCCCCCGCCGCGGGCCGCCCTACCCCAGCGCGAACGTCGCGGAGACGGGGTAGTGGTCGGAGGGGAAGCGGCCGTTGGGCCGCTTGGCGCGGTCGATCTCGGACGCGACGGCGCGGACGCCCCTCCCCGCGTAGAGGACGTAGTCGATGCGGTTGTCGTTCGTCCAGCCGACGCCCCATGCGTGGAAGGTGCGGGCATCGCGCTCGCCGGGATGGACCTCGCGCCAGGCGTCGCGCAGCGGCAGCGGCGCGGCGGGGAAGGCGTCGAGCCCCGGCAGCGGCGCGCCGACGAGGAGCCGGACCGGCCACGAGCGCTCGTAGGCGTTGAAGTCCCCCGTGAGGAAGACCGGCTCGTCCGGCTTCGCCCGCTCCGCGAGGAGGCGGTCGGCGACCGCGGCCTGCATCAGCATGGTGTGCTCGAAGATGTGGTCGAAGTGCGTGTTGGCGAAGAGGACGGTGCGGCCCGTGCGCGCGCCGCCCGCGAGCTCGTGGAAGCGCGCCCACGTCATCGCCCGCGTGCACTGCGAGTCCCAGGACCGCGAGTCGGGCACGTCCGGCGTCTCCGAGAGCCACAGCGTGCCCTGCGCCTCCGGGTCGGGCTCCCAGCGGTCGCGGCGGTAGAAGACGGGCGCGCCCTCGCCCAGGTCGGGCTTCGCCTCCCGCGAGCGGCCGATCGTCCCGTAGGCGGGGGCGAGGCCGCGCGCGAGGTCGCCGGCCTGGTCGCAGTCGGGATCGTCGGGCCGCCACTGCACCTCCTGCGCGCCGATGAAGTCGTAGCCGCCGGCGGCCATCCGCGCGATACAGTCGTCGCGGCGCTCCTTCCACGCGTCGGGCGTGCCGCGCTCGCACGTCCCCGTGCGGAGGTTGAAGGTAAGGATTCGGAGTTCGGAGGGTGCTTTCATGGGCGCGAATTCTAGCGCTCCGCCCCGTGCGCCGCAAGCGGCGGCGCGACGGCGCGAACGCGGTCGCGGCTGTCCGGACGCCGTTTTCGGGACTGGCGGCGCGTTCCGGGAAATCAGGAGAAGAGAAGGGCGACAGCGACGTTGGCGGCGTTGAAGCCGGCGTGGGCGCCGAAGGAGGCGGCGAGGCCCCAGCGCCGCCAGAGGGCGCAGAGCAGGAGCGCGAGCGCGAAGAGCGGGAGGACGGCCGCCACGGAGAGGTGCAGCGCCGCGAAGAAGAGCGACGAGAGGAGCGCCGCGCGAACGGGCCGCCCCTGCACCGCGAGGCCGCCGAAGAGCATCGCCCGGTAGAGGATCTCCTCCGCGAGCGGCGCGAGGACGATCGCCGCGAGGGCGATCGCGGCGACCGCGGCGGGCGGCGTGGCGGGGTCCATCAGCCACGCGACGGCGGGCTGCGGCTCGGGCGCGAAGCCGAGAGGGTCGAGGAGAGCCTGCGCGAGCAGGAAGAGTCCGGCCATCGGAACCGATGCCGCAAGCCCGGCGAAGAAGCCGCAGGGGAGCAGGGCCGCGGAGCGGCGGAGGCCGCCGAGCCCGAGGACGCCGCGGAGGCCCGGCCACGGGCGCGGGCGGGCGGCCCACGATGCGATGGCGAGCCCGGCGACGAGCGGCACCGCGGCGCCTCCGAGCACGAACAGCGGATCCGGCGCCCCGGCGGGTCCGCCCGGGGAGCGCCGCAGGAGGGAGGGCAGCGAGCACGACGCGAGGAGGAGGCCCCAGAGCGCGGCGGCGCCCGCGGCGCGGAGCCCCCAGACGGGCGGCAGCGCGCGGGGGGGCGTCACGGCGCCCGGCCTCCGGGCGGGCGCGGGCGCCGCACGGCGGCGAAGGCGCGGGGCGGGACGAGCGCGCGGGCCTGCGGGCAGAGGCGGAAGAGCAGGTCGAGCGACCAGAGGCAGCGCAGCAGCTGCCACGGCGTCGCAAGCAGGGCGAAGACGACGAGCAGGAGCGTCGGGAGCCCCGAGAGCACCGCGCCGAAGACGAGGGAGAGCGCCTGCCCGAGGACGAGCCACACCGCGAGCGCGAGCGCGCCGAGGAGCAGCAGGTAGCGTAGGTACCACGCGCCGAGCGAGCCGACGGCCTCGCACGCCGCCGCGACGAAGGTCCGGCGCAGTAGCACGACGCGGGGGACGACGAAGTCGCGCAGGAAGCCCATCGCGACGGCGTCCGCGAGGAGCGTCACGGCGACGGCGAG
>OCTW011502499.1_pt1 | contig 13733 bp, 15 predicted proteins | sample 1539671 | NCBI WGS metagenome assembly OCTW01 (sample SAMN02144230, study PRJEB22623) | gut metagenome | biome: sheep rumen | host: Ovis aries | place: New Zealand | reverse complement strand
TATTCAAAGAAAGGACAGAATTAAATGAGTGCAGTAACAGGTAAGAACCTTATCTATATGTACAGACTTAATTCAGAATCAGCAACAGTTGATGGTATCCGCATTGCATTCACTACAGAGAATGAACTGTCAATTTCATCTGATGCAGACGCAACAGCAACCAAGGATGGTTCTGTAAGAGGTGCTTCTGTAGCAGAACTTGAACTGACAGCTACATCTCTCATGGATGCAGATGACCCAATGATTCCAAAGCTGAAGAACGCAATTCTGAATGGATCTCTTCTTGATGTCTGGGAAGTCAACCTTGACAAGCCAAAGACAGGCAACAAGTTTGAGGGTACATATTATCAGGCATACATCACGGAGTTTACAACCTCTTCACCTGCTGACGGAAATGTTGAAGTCTCAATGACATTCGGCATTAACGGCAAGGGTGCAACAGGTGATGTAACTGTACCAACCTCACAGCAGGATGATGGACAGTACACATTCGTAGACACACCAAAGACAACATAATGCAGATGGGGAGAGGTTTAGACTTCTCCCCTTATTTTTGCAGAAAGAGAGGACGATATGAAATTTGAGATTGAGATGAATGGAACAATGTATGCCTTTAATTTCGGCATGGGATTCCTTAAAGCAATCAATTCCAGAGCAACAGAAAAAGTGCCTAATTCCAACTACTCTGTAAACGTAGGTGCAAAGTATCTCATGGCGCAGGTCATGAGTGATGATGTAGAAGCCTTATGTGATGTACTGATGACAGCCAACAAGGGTGAAAATCCAAGGCTGACAATGAAAGAACTTGAGACATACATAGAGGATGAAACTACAGACATTGAAGCACTGTTTGCGCAGGTGGTTGATTTTTTCGGCAAAGCCAATGCTACCAAGATGGTGTACAAGGAGATTCAGAGCATAGCAGAAGCGGAAAGCAAGAAGTAAGCTTTGAAGATTTGTATGAAGAGGTGGCATTGAATTGTTTTAGATATTTCGGCTTTAGATCTCTGGATGAGGTTGACCGGCTGACAATCAAGGAATACGAAATGCTCTGTGAAGCAGAGAAATACAAGCAGGTAGACAAGCAGAAAGACATAGCGTTAAATGCGTGGCTTACGTTCGTGGCATCAGCCAAGAAGAAAGTGGGCAAGAACCTCAAGCCTGTCTATCCTACGTTTGAATCATTCTTTGATTATGCCAAGGAACTGAAGAAGCTGAAAGGCGAAACCACAATAAATGACCTCAAGCAGAGATATAAAGATTTACAGGAAAGGCTAAATCATGTCAGCACACACGATTGAAGCAATATTAACGGCTAAAGACCAGAATATGTCATCAACCTTTGACAAGATTATGGGCAAAGCAGACTCCTTTGGGTCAAAGCTGTCAAAAGGTCTTGGCTTTGGTGCTTGGATGGCAATAGGGCAAAAGGCGGTCAATAGCGTATTCAACCTCATTGGATCATCAGTAGATGGTGCTGTGAACAGATTTGATACTCTGAACCAATTCCCTAAAGTCATGCAGACACTTGGCTATAGTGCCAAGGAAGCTGAATCATCCATCAATACATTAGGTGATGGCATACAACACCTGCCGACTACACTTGATGCCGTAGCCAATCAGACCAAATCTGTAGTAGCGGTAGTAGGCGACCTTGACAAAGCAACCAAGCTGACATTGGCACTCAATAACGCCATGACAGCCAGTGGTGCATCAGCAGAACAGGCATCAAGCGCAATCAACCAATGGACACAGGCTATGGCAAAAGGTAAGCCAGACTTGCAAGATTGGAGAGCCTTGGTACAGACCGCACCTGCACAGATGAATCAGCTTGCTGAAGCTACACTTGGCGCAGGTAAGACGCAGAATGACCTGTATGAAGCCATGAAGAATGGTACTGTCACCATAGATCAAGTCAATGACAAGATGATTGAATTGATGGAACATGGTGGTGAGGGGTTTGAGTCATGGGAAGAGCAAGCCAAGTCAGCCGGTGCAGGTATACAGATGTCTATCACCAATGTGAAAGCATCTGTGCAGAGAAACCTTGCAAACATCATGGGCGGTATCGACAATCTCCTGTCCAAGGTGGGCGGTATCGCAGGTGTCATCCAAAGCATAGTACCTGCATTCGACAGGGTAGGCTCAACCATCACGGATATTCTGAATGGTGACCTGTCTTTTGAAAAGGGGATGAAAGGCCTGTTAAATTCAGTATCCGTCCATGCAGGTGAATTCATTACCGCAGGTATGGGCATTATATCCAACCTCATGGATGGTCTTGCACAGAGCGCACCAAGCTTGCTGAATACTATGTCTGCTACCTTGCAGAATCTCATGGGCAAGGTCAGTGAGGGGTTACCGCAGTTTATATCAAGCGGTATGCAATTGGTCGGTGCATTGGTAACAGGGCTTGGTAATGCATTACCATCACTCATCAACAAGGGCATCGGTCTGCTTTTGGACTTGGTATCCGCAATAGGTCAGAACCTGCCACAGCTAATTGTCACAGGTCTGCAAGCAATAACAAATCTCATCCAAGGTCTTACAAAAGGGCAAGGAGCGTTATCTAATAAAGCAGTGTCTATTGCAGGTAAGATAATCATGGCATTTGTCAAAGCAATACCACAGATCCTTTCAGCAGGTTTTAACCTCATGGTTGCGCTGTTACAGGGTATCACTAAAGGGTTTGCATCCATACCAAGAGCGGTCATGGCAAAAGCAAGACAGATACCATCAGCGATCAAGAGCGGTGCAGGTAATCTTGCGGGCATAGGCAGAGACATGATACAGGGTCTGTGGAATGGTATTAGTGCCAAATTCAACTCTGTTATAGCTAAAGTCAAAGCTATGGCATCAAGACTCCCTAAAGCGGTCAAGAAAGTATTGGGCATCGGTTCGCCATCAAGGGTATTCAGAAAACTTGGTGCATGGACAGGTGAGGGTTTCGCTTTAGGTATAGAGTCAATGTCTAAAGCCGTAGAACTTGCATCATTGGATCTTGTATCAATTCCATCAATGAGTGCTATGGGCATGGGTGACTTGGCATACGAATACGGCACAACCGCATCCTATGAGATAAGCGTACCTCTGTACATAAACGGCAGAGAATTTGCAAGAGCAACGGCAGGTGATATGTCAACAGCGATCAACCAAAGAGACACAAGGCAGAACAGATTGAGAGGTATCAGATAACATGTATAAATTCAGAGATACAACACCAATAGATACAAGCCTGAAGACAGACAGCGGTAGCCTTGTAACGATTGATAACCCTACCGAGGAAATAGAAGTTAAGTCTCTTACTGTCTCCCTCCCCCCGATTCAAGACCTCAACGGCTACGATAAGCCGTGGGTTGGTGGTGCGGGGAAGAACTTGATGAGATTCAGAGCAATCAACACGACCTTAAAGGGAGCCACATTTGTATCTACAGGCGAAAAAATTTCAATTGTAGGCACAGCTACTGGTAATGTGATTCCTTATGCGGGAACGGAGTCAACAGCATGGGAGACAGCACAGTTTGGCCCATATCCTGCGGGACAGTATACCGCTGAAGTAAAAGGATTCACGCCATCACAGCCTACAGACAGAATAGTATTCAACGGGGTGTATGAGGATGGAAGCCACCTAGAGCAGTTCCCAAATGGTATTCGTATAAGTGAGGGCGCTGTTACGTTTACTGCAACCGCACCGTTTAAGTGTGGGCTTTGGATTAGCATAACAAGCGGGTCGACAATAAATTCACCGAACGTTGAAGCGATACTCAATAAAGGCTCTACGATAGAGTCTTGGACACCATACTCCAACATCTGCCCAATCAGCGGAAGAACATCCGTTGAAACTACAAGGACGGGGAAGAATCTGTGCGGTATTTCAGCAAGTGCAAGTGCGACATATACGTCCAACGGTATAACTTGGACAAAGGTGGATGACAGCACAATCCACGTTCAAGGCACAGCAACGGCTCAATCTGTTTGTGCTTTATCAAGTGGTTGGTCGAAATTAGCACACGCTTACTTACCAAGTGGAACGTACAGAGCATCAACCGATGCAGACGTAAATCTGCGAATTGGTGTTGGTGCATCAAATACGAATAAGGGTAACGCAAAAGGCGGTTTTGCGGTTACATTAGACACTGATTCTGATGTGTGGATAGGCGTGTTTGTGCAGAGCGGAACAACGATAGACAAAGACATTCACATCCAACTCGAACTCGGCTCAACCGCAACAGACTACGAACCATATCAAGGCACAACCTACACAACCGCTCTCGGACGCACAGTATACGGCGGGACACTTGATGTGGTTAGTGGAATGCTGACAGTGACGCATGGGTATAAGGCTTTTGGTGGTGGTGATACTACTCCGTGGTATTTTACCAATCGGTCAGACAAGCAAATAGTATACACACAACCATCGGTATTAAGTGGTGTAAAAACAAGTGCAGGGTATCAGCAGACAGCACTATTTGACCGCTTTGCAACGGCTCTCAATTCATCGCAGATATTTATCGGTTATGCGTATGTTGATGTAGGGTGGCTTAATATAGTGTTTGAGCCAAACACATTTGCAGATGCAAACGCTTTTAGAACATGGTTATCATCAAATAATGTCCAAGTCGTCTACGAACTCGCAACCCCACAGACCTATCAGCTAACTCCTCAACAGGTAGAGCTACTTGCAGGTACAAACAACATATGGTCGGATGGAGACATAACTGTACAGTACCAAACTGTAATCGGGTATAAGAAATTCATCCCCGCTGAAGCGGTGTCAATCAATGGTCAGTACCTTGAGAACGCAGTGGATGGTTATAGAACGCTTTATACAAAAGGCAGGGAATCACTTGAGGTTCAGCTAGATACATATTCCGTAGGAGTAGCTGATGGTGAGACATTCAAGTCAAAAAGATATCCCGCTAGAAAAATCACAGTAGGGTTTCAGCTTATCGCACCAACCAATGAGGAATTCCGCAGGAGATTCAATGCGCTCAATAATCTGCTGTCACTTGATGAAGCAGACTTCATATTCGCTGATGAAACTGATAAATATTTTGCGGGGATCCCGATATTCAATGCCGAGGTTGAGACAGGAGAGAATTCTGTAAAGGGCGAATGGGAGATATACTGCGCTTATCCTTTCAAGAGAAGCGTGAAACCGATAACCCTCACTATGAGCAATGCAGAAGTTACCAATACAACTGCAACATTTGCCATAGAGTACAAGGGCGGTCAACCTGCAAGACCTATATTAAGGGCAAAATTTGCAGGTGCAAAAAGCGGTGGCTCATCATCAGAGGATGGTGATTGTGGCTTTGTAGCGTTCATGGATGGCAATGAGAATATAATCCAACTCGGCAATCCAGATGTTATAGACCGTGATGAATACACATCAGCCACTACGCTTGTGAATTTTGAATTCATTAACACATCGGGTTGGGCTACAAGTGGTACAACATGGGAAAACAGGTCGGTGACGGGTTCGGTATCATCGGGCACCTTGGCAGATGCCTTTTGGATGTTGGGCGCAGGACAGACACAAAATTATGCGGTACCTAGCTACGGATCTGGAACAGGATGGCATGGTGCACTGCTTAAAAAGACAACATCAGGAGCGGTCAACTTCACCATAGATCTTGTGCACAGGTTGTGTGTATCGAACGCCAATGAGACAGGTACATTTGAGTGCGGTGCAAGGGATGCTAACGGGGTGATGGTAGCAGGTTTTGTTATAGACAAGACTTCAAACGGCACCACAGGAACCGTCAACTATATCGTGAACAACGAGATAGTGGGCAGGGATTCCATTGACCTTGGCTATTATAATGAGCATTTTGGATACTGCAACCGCACCCCTGTATATGTACAGGAAACGTATTACGATCCTGTGACCACTACTACAAAAGTGCAGGTCAAGACCAAGAAGAAAAAGAAAAAGAAGAAATACAAAACGGTCACTACCACTACATGGGTGGCAAAGGTCAGAACTGTGCAGAGCGGATGGAACTACACACAGAGCAATTTGAACTCTTCCATCAGCAAGAACGGGCAGGATATAGCATTTACTATAGGAAACTTGCCAACAAGAACCTATACAGTACCTGCGGTGCTTCAGACTGTTTCCACGGATTTATCCATGTATATGGGTACCAATGGAACGCCTCTGAACACGAACGCAGTGCATTCTGTGCTGTTCCGCAGAGAAGCAGGTGTACCATTCGCTGAACAGCCTAATGTATTCACAGCGGGCGATATCGTACAGGCTGACTGCAATGATGCGACTGTCTTCATTTATCGTGATGGTTCTATTGGCGGGCATCTTGAACCGCAATATGGTGCACTCGGTAATGATTGGGAGTCATTCATGCTGACTAACGGGGTCAACACAATACGGGCAACATGGTCTGATTGGGTCAATGCGACATACAAACCGCAGATAGAGATAGAGTATAACGAGGTATTTATATGATTATTTATTTTGCAGACAGAGACTTGGAAATACTCGGTCATGCTTCAACTACTCTTCCTGCCGGTTATAGGATAAGCGATGACCTGACTGTTGAATCTGTAGACACAGGGGTAAACACATTTCAATGCGTCATATCCTACACAGATGAAACAAGAGCAGAACTTGAAGACGCTGTGCAGGTCGGCTCGTTCATTCTCAAACAAAGTAGCGCAGGTGATGCAGACAATATCTACGATTCTCTATATCAGATTATTGAGACAGAATTTGATACCAAGACGCAGGAGATAACATTATACGCAGAGGACGCAGGGCTTGAACTGATAAACACTCTATGCCCTGCCGTCACTCTGACGGGCAACATTGAATCAATGATGCGGTACTTCCTGCCATCAGATTGGCTTCTGAACTTTGAGGATGTGCCCGATACCACAAGAACATACACATGGGATGGTGAATCAACAGCCACAGAACGGTTAATGTCTGTGGCTAATTTGTTTGGTTGTGAAATCTACTACTCATTCATTATCGACAGGCTACAGGTTGAAGCAAAGGTAGTGAATGTAACAGAGAAGCGTGGAAATCAAGAAGCTGTTCCGCAGTTAAGACTGAATTATGATCTGGACAGGATATACACCAAGAAGTCAATTGCCGACCTTGTGACAGCATTTAATGTAACCGGTGGTACTCCAGAGGGGTCAGACACTCCTATAAGTCTTGTGGGCTATTCGTACACATATACAGATCCTGTGACAAGAGATGTGTATAGTGTGGACACCGTAACAGGGCAGATGCGCAATACATCAGCAATGGCAAGATGGTCAAGCGTGATTGATGATGACGGGCTTTGGGTAGGTTCATATTCCTTTGACACCACAGACCAATCGGTGCTCGCAGGACAAGCAAGGGCACAACTGCAAAAGGAATCACAGATAGCAGTCAATTATGAGGTAGATTTTTCAAAACTCCCTGATGACATTCAGATAGGTGACAGAATCAATATCATAGATGAACAAGGTGAGTTATATCTTGAAGCAAGGCTGTTGCAGATAGAAACCTGCGTAGCTGATGACAAGAAAACCGCTATCATAGGCGAATACATTTTAAGGGACAGCGGGATATCTGCAAAGGTAGCGCAGTTAGCGAGTGACTTTGCATCGTTAGTGCAGGATCCCGCCTACACTCTTGAAATCACCTCATCGGCAGGTGACGTATTCAAAACCACAACTGTGGCAACCACTCTGACTGCTCATGTATTCCTTTTCGGCACTGAACTGTCACCGCAAGCTGTGAGCAATATCGGAACAATCAAGTGGTACAACCATGATGACCTGACCACAGTGCTAGGTACGGGGATGACATATACAATAACAGAAGCTATGAATATTGATGCTATCAATATGACAGCAAGATTGGAGAGCTAAATGGCAGTAAAAGCGCAAAGCACAATATCATTGGCGAGTGTCAAAACCGTCAATGATGCATCTATATACGCACGGCAGAAAGCGGAAGAGGCCAATGAATCCGCACAGATAGCCAATGCACAGGCAGTGAGCGCTACGGCATCAGCAACTAATGCGTTAAATCAGTTATCAGTAGTAGAGAATGTAGTAGGAGTCCTTGATTTGTTGAGCAAACACGGTACTTATACCCTGACAGAAGACACTACGGTGCAGAGTGGCAAGTGGTACTTCTCCAGAAGCGGGAGCGGTACAACCACAGACCCGTATGTATATTCAGTAGCTAATTTGAGTGATGGTGATGACCCGACAGGCTATTACGAACTGACCGACATTGACCAAGCTGTGACAAATTATGTATCGAGCCACCTTGCGTTAACAGATGATGGTTTGTCATTGCAACAGGATGGCAGTGACTACAGGATACTCATAAGCACGGGTGGGTTGAAGATCATAGGCACGAATGGTGCAACGATAGCATCATACGGCACTGATACAGTTATTGGCGATGCAAACGGGTTTCATGTGCAGATAACCGGCACAGAATTAGGATTCTATCAGGGCACACAACGAGTAGCGTACATCAACAACAACCAACTGTACATCACTCAATCCGTAGTGCTTCAGCAAATGGATCTGGGTATCCCTGTTGCAAGTGGCGGTCTTGGCTTATGGTCATGGAAAGTCCACGCCAATGGGCAGAACCCAAGCAGGAATAATCTGAATTTGAAATGGATAGGGTAAAGATATGGCAACAGTAACATGGTCTTATGACAACATGACGGGTGTAGCGATAATAGATTCGCCAATCACTCAATACATAACAGGAAGTACCTTTGTGCCAACGATACCGGCGCACTATGTGCGTGGAAACAGCGGTTATGTATCCGCAAACGCAAGCAGATACTACATGATCCAATACGGCTTTTACAATGGTTCGTCAAGAATAGGATATACAGGTGACCGCACAGCATTGGTAACAAATACTGTTGCGAACTCTTCCACAAACGCAACGGTTCCTGCAACAACAGCTGTAAGCCAGTTGGCTACATCTTCATATTTCAATTCATCGAACTCAACAACAAGGGTAGTCCCGATTTCGATAAGGCATGAGACCGGCGGTATTGTAAGCGGTGGCACGCAATATATGTGGGACTCATCTGATTCAAGTTCTACAGCAGTTGTTATCGGCACTATAAATCTGACACTTAATGCGCCACCTACTTTCAATGTAGGCTCAATGACATTTGATACAAGCTACATCTATACAGGGCTTACAACCGCAAGTGTATCTGTATCGAGCCTGTCAGCAAAATACGGTGGTTCTATATCCGAGGTCAAACTGACTATAGGCAATCAGAGTGTGACAAGAACCAACGCAGGAACACTTTCGATCCTGCTTGAGAATGTCGGAACATTCACACCAACTGTAACTGTCACAGACTCAAGAGGGCAGACCACAACAAAGACGCTTGAATCAATTACAGTAAACGGATATGTGGCACCTACGGTATCCTTTACAGCCGAAAGAACAAACTCAAACGGCATACCTAACGATGAGGGCACATCTGCAACGCTCGTAGCTACATTCAATTTTACAGATGTTGTAGCAACATTATCTGCTCCAACGGTTGCGGTGGACGGCAACACAACCTCAACAACATGGTATACCACAAGAGCGTCAAGCGGTGCGGTCAGCGGTGCGGTCAATTGGAGCACTTTAACATCACCGGTTACATTGTATGGTGTAGTAAGCGGATCATTCAGCACACAGTCATCGTATCAGATAAGCGTCATGCCGGTAGACTCTAAAAGCACAGGCGCAAGCATCACGCAAACGCTTGCAACGGCGTTCTATACCATCGACTTCCTTGCGGGCGGTCACGGAATCGCATTCGGGCAACCTGCATCACAGGACGGTTTTGAGTGCAATATGGTTACGACCTTTCATGAACCTGTCACAGCGGAGAATGACATATACATAACCATTGAAGAGAATGCCACATCTGGAACGACTGATGGTGACTTATACGATGCGCTTGTCACTTTAGGGTGGATATAAAGGAGGGCAGATGTAGATGAACGTAAGTCTGAAAGAATTGGTGAAGAACATACTTCAACACTTTGTAATAAGCAGTACTTCAATAAATATTTCATACAAAAATGGCCCAATGAGTTTAACAAAGTACGGGAATGTGGTATTTATGTCATGTTTGTACGACTGGTCAAACCTTCCTACTGGCTCTGTAACAGTAGGGACAATACCTCAAGGCTATCGACCGGTACAAGGGTGTCGCTATGGAGAGACATCAAATATTATGGTAACTATGTTTATAAATACAAATGGGGAAATTCTAGTTTACAACTACAACGGATCAGTGACATCGGCTATGAATGGTGGATATTGCGGAACTTGGATTACAGCAGAATAACACTTTCCGAAAGGAGAAGAAGATGAACGCAGGAACAAAAATCAGAACTATACTTGCAGTCGCAACATGCCTTAACACAGCTTTAATGGCTACGGATGTTGCACAATTTCACAACGCTACAGTAGACCTTGCATACAGGATCATTTCTGTGATTCTGAACTTTGTCATAGTAGCCTGTGTGACATGGTATAACAATGACTATACAGAATCGGCTTGTCAGGGCACAGGCTATACAAGACAGCTTAAAGCAGAAGCCAAGGGGGATGTAGCAGGTGTCAATGTAGATGGGCTTGACTACCTTGAGGATGGTGATGAGGATGAATAGCACCAACTACAAACAGTATGACACAAGGTGGGCAACTTTAGGTTACCCAAAGAAGCCGTGGTATATCCGAAACTGCGGATGCGGTGAGGTAGCCATATGTAATGCCATCATCCGAATGGCAACACAGCAAAGCCAAACGCCAAAGACCATTCAGCCCTACATGAAACAATTTGCAGAACCAAGAGGAAACGGCACATACCACAGCGGTATCCCTACAGCGATGAAGCACTACGGTATGACAGATGTCAAGGAACACGCAACCATGTCGAAACTGTGGGCAGAAATGGCAAAAGGCAACAGGATATGCATTCTGCTAATGGGGTCAAGGCTGGCAGGTTCTAAAAAAGTCAAGTGGACAGGTAGCGGGCATTTTGTAGCAGGGATAGGCTATAAAGAGCAAAACGGCAAGCATTACCTGTATGTGGTTGATTCTGCATCAACATCCACTCTGCGCAACGGGTGGCTGACCTATGAGGACAATATCAAAGGAGCCTGCCTTAAGTGTTGGAGTGGTAAACTGTCGGGAACTGTCACGAACATAAGCGCACCTGCCGTAAAGGAAGATGGCAAGCTGACAGTAGACGGAATCGGGGGGAAATCTACAGTCACTAGGCTACAGGCGTTTTTAGGAACCCCGCAGGATGGAGTCATAACAGGACAGAACCAAGCATATGCAAAGTATCATCCCGCACTCAAATCTGTAAAGTACGGCAAAGGTGGTTCAACCTGTGTGCGATATCTCCAGAAGTGGCTAGGCATCACACAAGATGGAATATGGGGTGCAGGCACATCAAAAGCCTTGCAGAAAAAACTCGGAGTCTCACAGGACTCCATTTTTGGTGCAGGTAGCATGAAAGCATTGCAGAAGTATCTCAATGCTAATAGCAAAGCCGTATATCCCACAAAATCTGTACAGGATAGAGCCTGTGAGTGGGGTGAGAAAATAGCATCAGATAACTCATGGGTATATGTGGTCAGAAACACATCTAATAAGAAAACTTATGAATGCCCAATCTGTCACAACCATGCAAAAGGCAAGTACCATGGATGGAACTGCATTGGTTTCGTCGGGGCTTGTTACCATCATGGTGCGGGGATCCCGATAAGCTGTGCGAATAACGGTATATTAACTACCGCATTCGCTGATAAGATGCTGAAGTCATCAAATGCTACATCTGTATGGGAAAGCCGTAATGGAAAGGGTTGGGCTGTAATCAAAAATGGCTATAAGGTGCTCCCAACTTCAATGCTTAAAAGGGGTGATATTGTCATATGCTTCAACAAGACCGGCAGTAGCGCATCCTACAAACATGTTGCGCTCTATCTCGGTAACGGCAAAATCGTAGACGCTACCAAGACGCATGGCATATCAGTCAGAAACTATTCAAGCCTTGGCACTAAACCATTACTAGCTGTTAGATACAAGTAAAGGAGCATCAGGAGCAGGTGGACATTATGACAATAGCACAAACTATCTTACTAGGCATTCTTGCATCAAACGGCTTGTTTACATTCATTCAGTTTCTAATAAGCAGACACGATGCCAAGAAAGAGACACCAGAGAAAATCATGCTGAAAGCGTTAGGCGCAGACAGGCTTGGAGTGCTCTTAAGGGATTGGATGCACTCTGACATAAGATTGGCATCTGAATGGAAGACTATAGAAGACCTGTATGACGGGTACACAAAACTAGGCGGTAATTCAGAGATCAAGAAGCTATATCAAGAAGCAAAGGACATACCTACAACTGAATAAAGGAGCAATTATGTTATCTATTGATAGTGGCAATGTAATAAAAATCACAAGGGGCGATACGCTGACCCTCACTGTGAGCATGACCAAAGATGGTGGAACTTATACGCCTGTAGAGGGTGATGAGATAAGGTTTGCACTTTCCATTGGCTACAAAGGGCAGAAAGGATACAGACCAATCCTTACAAGAGAGATCCCAACAGACTCACTTACATTCATGCTGACCGCAGATGAAACACAGAACCTAACAGAGCAGAGGTACAACTATGATGTACAGATAACTCACGCAGATGGTTCTGTGGACACTTTCATATCATCAACAATGGTGATGCTTGAAGAGGTAGAATAGTGAACGTACATGGCACTATAACAGGAGCATTGCACTCATCAGTAACAATGGTGGGTGCATTGTCTTCTGTTGGGCAACTTCAAGGCTCAATAGGTGCGGTGCATGGTGAGATAACAGGAACATTACAGGCACCTGCAACCATCAATGGAAAATTGACAGCACCTGCATCAATAAGCGGTGAACTGACAATACCTGCATCCATATCTGCGGTCTACACAGGTGAATATGAATTCACACCATCAAGGGAAACGCAGGTAATAAACATCAACCACAAAGAAGCCTTGAGAAACATTACCATCAATCCCATACCACAAAACTACGGATTGATAACTTACAACGGATCTATAATCACAGTTTCATAGGAGCATAAAATGGCAAAGAACGTAGTAATAAATGGAGTGACCTATCAGAGTGTACCAGAGGTAGATATACCAATAAGCGGTGGTGGCACAGCAAAATTCATGGATACATCTGACGCTACTGCAACAGGCGCAAGCATCAGAAATGGAGATACCGCCTATGTGAATGGCGCAAAGGTTGTGGGTTCAATGACGGAGAAATCTGCACAGACCTACACACCTACAACATCAGACCAGACAATAAACGCCAATCAGTATCTTGCAGGTGCGCAGACAATCAAGGGTGATACAAACTTGGTAGGATCTAACATAGTAGCAGGTAAGACCATCTTTAACGTAGCCGGTACGGCTACACTTCCATCAATCTCACAGGATTCAACAACCAAGATTCTGACAATATCATAAGGGAGTAGCTTATGGCTAACATAACATTATGGGGTGCATCTTATTCGGATGTACCTGCTGTTGTCTTGCCCAAAACAGGTGGTGGTACTGTTACGTTCTATGAGAATGGTGGTGGCGGTAGCGGTCAGAGCATCTATAGCGGTACATCTGCACCATCCTCATCATTAGGTAGTGATGGTGACATC